>Ga0105046_10000375_pt1 | contig 60871 bp, 52 predicted proteins | sample MAT03_FD_78385 | JGI IMG/M metagenome (GOLD analysis project Ga0105046, IMG submission 78385) | Freshwater microbial communities from Lake Fryxell liftoff mats and glacier meltwater in Antarctica - MAT-03 (megahit assembly) | ecosystem: Environmental > Aquatic > Freshwater > Ice > Liftoff...
AGCACCGGAATGTCCTCCGGACGCTCGCGCAAGGGCGGCATGACGATCGGCACGACGTGCAGGCGGTAGAAAAGATCTTCGCGGAAGGTGCCCGCGGCGACCGCGCCGCGCAGATCGTGGCTGCTGGCGGTGATCACACGCACGTCGACCGTGCGCGGCGCGTTCGCCCCGGGAGGCAAGAACGTTCGTTCCTCCAGAACGCGGAGCAGCTTGGCTTGAACGTCGAGCGACGCCTCGTCGATTCCGTCGAGGAACAACGTGCCGCCATCCACGTCTGCGAGCAGACCGGGCGACCAAGTCGCCGAACCGCCCGGTGAACCAAAGAGCTGCTTTTCCAAGAGTTCTCCCGGAAAAGCAGCGCAATTAACGGTCACGAGGCTGCGATTTCGGCGGCCGGACAGTTCGTGCAACGAGCGGGCCGCCAGTTCCTTGCCGGTACCAGACTCGCCCAAGAGCAATACGCTGGCGTCCGTCGGCGCCACGCGCGCGACCAACTCGCGTACGGCAGTCAACGCATCGCTCGTGCCGAGCAACCGAGTCACCTGCTCGGTGCCGCCAACGATACGACGCAGTCCCGCGACTTCGCGCGCCAAGCGACCGCGCTCGACCGCATGGCGCACCTTCTGCAAGAGTTCTCGATCGTCGAACGGCTTGGTCAGAAAGCCAAAAGCGCCCCGCGCCATCGCTTCCACTGCCGTTTCGATCGTGCCGTGGGCCGTCAGCATGATCACGGGTAGCTCGGCCGAGCGCTTGAGCACTTCACTCAACAGATCCAAGCCATTTTCGTTCTCGAGGCGCAGGTCGACGATCATCGCGTCGACCATTTCCCGCTCCAAAATTTCGAGTCCCCCGCGGATGGTGTGTTCGACCGAAGCGCGGAAGCCGTGGTGCTCCAAGCGCAAGGTCAGGAGTTCGCAGAGGTCCTCTTCGTCATCGACGACGACGACGTGAGCGCGGGTCTCGTTGGGATTGAATTGTTCGGTCATGAGACGTCGATGGGAAAAGAGAGGGTGAAAGTAGCACCAGCCAGCTCGTTGTCGTCGAGGATGAGGTCGCCGCCGTGCGCACGAGCCACTTCCCGCGCCAATGCGAGGCCCAGCCCCACACCCAGTGCTTTGGGCGAACCGGGCACGGACCTGGTGACGAAGGCCTGAAAGACGTCCGCGCGTATCTCGCGTGGCACTCCGGGCCCCTGGTCGACCACGGCGATCTTCACGTTTGCGGTCGCCGGCGCGCCGCGCGCCGGTTCGTAGGTGCGCAGCACGCGAACCTCCTGCCCTCGCTGGGACACCGACACCGCATTGCGCACAAGATTCGCGAGCGCGCGCTCGAGCAAGACTGCATCCAGTCTGCAGCGGGGCACGTCGCCTTGACGCTCGACCACGAGCGCTACGTCACGTGCCACCGCATCTCCTCGCTCGTCGTTCACTGCCGATTCGAGCACGTCGTCGATCGAGCAACCACTCGTGAAACGGAGTGGATTGCCGGTACGCATACGCGACAGATCGAGCAAGCTAGTCACCAGACGGATCTCGCGCTCGCAGGCGGTGCGCGCAATGCCGACGACGCGCGCCTGGCGAGGCTCGAGCTCCCCGACCGCTCCGTCACTGAGCAGCGCTAGAGCTTCGCGAATCTTCGACAAGGGCGTGCGTAGCTCGTGCGATACGGAAGCCAAGAAGCCCTGCTTGAGCGCATCGAGTTTGGCCAACTGCGTCCGCATCTGCTCGAGTTCGCGGGCGAGGGCCTCGATTTCGGCGGGACCGCGCACTTCGACAGCCACACTGAAGTCGCCGCGCCCCACCTGGCGCGTCAACGTCGCCAAGCGTGACAGAGGTAAGTTGACGCTGCGCGCCATGTTGCGCGCCAAGAGCAAGGCCAAGAGGATCGACCCGGCAGCGGCCAACATACCAGCACTGGCGGCCTTGACGCCGATGTCGCGCGCTCGCTCTTCTTTGATGGCGACGCCCGCGTAGAGCACGTCGAGGCGACGCTCCCACGAATTCGTGAGGCGTTCGTCGAGCAACGACCGCTGACGCTGGAGAGAGTGATCGAGCAACGTATCGCACAAGTCGCCCGCTTGAACGCTCTCGAACAGTTCGAGGTAGTGTCGTGCGACCTCTGGCATCTCGCCTTTCACGTCGGGACGCGCGCGCAACACGCCCGCCAAGCCGACGGAGGCGGCGACGATCGCCGGCTTCATGTCGGGTGTGACGGCGTACGCCACACAGGCTCTTTCTGCGCGCCGCATGGTGACGTCGAAGGTCCAACAAGCGTGGTGCATCTCGCTCTCGCTCCGCAGCGCAGAAAGCTCGGTGTCGCCCAGAGTCTGCAGCAGCGTCGTCATGCGCACGACCGCCACCAGCATGAACGCCAGGGCAGCGGTCACGACGATCACGGGCGCAATGTTGCCGATGAGAAGGCGAAGAAAGAGGCGCATGGGGCAGCGGGCTCGAGGACGAGATCTACTCGAGGACGAGATCTAACAGGAACGTTCAGAGTCCAAAAGCGGACGAGTCGCGTCGACCTTCGGAGCAGCTGGCGGAGCGTTGGCCGACCCCACTGCAGGCTTGACCAAATCGATGCTGCGTGTCTTCTGGCGGGGGCCCAGACTGGGGTCTGCTTGTCTGGTGAACGTTGCTTTCGTGACGCGCGTCGAGCCCGAGACTCGCGATCGGTTCCTAGTGTTTCTGGACGACAGCACGATCCTGCCCGCGAGCCGCCAAGGCGAACGCCGACTGCGCGACGTTCTGGGGCTCTAGTCCAGCAGAACACCGCTTCCCTAGGCCGGGCTGCCGTGCCTCTTGCGCGGCGCCCGAGAGCTGTGACGATGCGCGCCATGACCGCTTGGCAGCTCAAGAAGCTCTCTTCTTTCCACGGCGCCGCAGGCCCCGTGATCACCTGTGTGATGGACGGCGTGGGCCTCGGAAAACAGGACGAATCGGACGCCGTCTTCCTGGCCCGCACGCCCAACTTGGATTGGCTGCGCGCGCACGCACTGTCCACGACGCTTGCAGCGCATGGTGTCGCCGTGGGCATGCCGAGCAACGCCGACATGGGCAACAGCGAAGTGGGCCACAATGCCCTCGGCGCAGGGCGCATCTACGATCAAGGCGCCAAGTTGGTGCAGGAAGCCATCCAAAATGGTGAGATCTTCAACAGCGACGCTTGGAAGCTCACCACCGGGCGGGCTCGTGCCACCGGCAAGGCTTTGCACTTTCTGGGTCTGTTGTCGGACGGCAACGTGCACTCCAACATCTCCCACCTCAAGGCCATGCTGGAGAAGGCTGACGCGAATGGCGTGCAGACAGCTCGCGTTCACATCCTGCTCGACGGTCGCGATGTGTACGAAACGAGCGGTCTCACCTATGTGGACGACCTCGAGGCGCTGCTGGCGGCTCTGCGGGCCAAGGGTCGCGACTACCTGATCGCTTCGGGCGGCGGACGGATGAAGGTGACCATGGACCGCTACGAGGCGGAGTGGCACATGGTCGAAACCGGCTGGAAGACGCACGTCAAAGGCGAAGGCCGTGGATTTTCGAGCGCACGCGAGGCCGTCGAGACGTTCCGCGACGAAAACCCGGGCATCGGGGACCAAAACCTCCCAGCCTTCGTCATCCACGGACCAGGCGGAGTTCCCGTGGGACCGATCGTCGACGGCAGCGCGGTCATCTTCTTCAACTTTCGCGGCGACCGCGCGATCGAGATCACGCAAGCCTTCGAACAAGAGACGTTCAACAAGTTCGATCGCGGGCCGCGCCCCGACGTCGTCTACGCGGGTATGATGCAATACGACGGCGACCTGAAGCTGCCGAACCTGTTCCTGGTCACGCCGCCGCACATCCGTGAATCGGCAGGCGAGTACTTGGCCAAAAACGGCGTGACGCAGCTGGCCATCAGCGAGACGCAAAAGTACGGGCACGTGACCTACTTCTGGAACGGCAACCGCTCCGGCAAGTTCGACGACAAGAACGAGACCTACATCGAAATCCCCAGTGACACGCTGCCCTTCGAAGAGCGGCCGTGGATGAAAGCGGCCGAGATCACCGACAAGCTGCTGTCGGAGCTCGAGACCATGAAGTTCAAAGCGGTCCGCCTCAACTACGCCAACGGCGACATGGTCGGTCACACCGGCCACCGCGATGCCGCCATCCTGGCCGTCGAAGCCGTGGATCTCGCGCTGGGGCGCTTGATGCGGTTCACCGAGAAGGCCCGCGGCATCCTGGTGGTGACGGCAGACCACGGCAACGCCGATGAGATGTACGAGCACGGCAAGGACGGCAGTTTGGCGGTCGACGAGGCCGGCAAGCTCAAGGTCAAGACGAGCCACACCCTGAACAAGGTGCCGTTCATCATTTACGCACCGAGCTTGATGGGCGGCATCGCCTTGAACCCCGATGTCGAAAAGCCTGGCCTTGGCAACTACGCCGCGACCGCGTTCAACCTGCTCGGCTTCGAAGCTCCGAGCGATTACCTGCCATCGTTGATTCAGGTCTAACTACAGGAAAGGGGGCGCCTCCGGGCGCCCCAGCGCATCTAGCATGACCTGGTCGATCGCTTTCGTGTTCGCGGTGGTTCTGGTGACCGCCGCGCTCTTTGCGAGCGAGCGGCTCCGCCTCGACGTCGTGGCGTTCCTGGGGCTGACCGCGCTCCTGGTGAGCGGCATTCTGACCGTACCTGAGGCCTTGGCGGGCTTTGCCGATCCGACGGTGCACATGATTGCCGGCCTATTCGTCGTGGGCGGAGCCATTTTCCACACGGGTTTGGCGGACGCCATCGGTCAGAGCCTGGAGAAGCGGGGCGGCGGAAGCCCGCAAAGACTCCTGCTTTCGCTGCTCCTGGTCACCTCGGGGCTGTCTGCGTTCTTGAGCTCGACTGGGACGGTCGCCGTCATGATCCCAGTGGCGGCCACGTTGGCGCGACGCTCGGGAACGAGTCCTTCGCAACTGATGATTCCGCTGGCCTTCGCGACACTGCTGGGCGGCCTGCTGACGCTGATCGCCACGCCGCCCAACATGATCGTCTCGAGCACCCTCGAGCGCGCAGGACTCGCGCCATTCGGTTTCTTCGACTTCACGGGGCCCGGACTGGTCCTGCTGGGGCTTGGGATTGGCTTTTTGTGCACCGTGGGGCCGCGCCTCCTGCCGACGAATCGAAGGGAAGAAAAGCGTCGCGGCCCGCCTGACGCACACGAACTGTGGAAACGCTACGGCTTGGAAGATTGGATCTTCGAGCACGAGATTCTGGAGGACTCGCCGCTCGTTGGGCGCACCATCGCCCAATGCGCCGTGCGCTCCAGCTTTTCCGTAGGCATCTTCGCGATCCGCTCGCGCAACGAAACGGGCAAAGCCGAGCGCGCCCAAGCCGAGCGCATCCTGCGCGCGGGCGACCACCTCACCATCAAAGGCGACCCTGACAAGGTGCGAAGCTTCGAGCGAGAGATGCGACTCCGCGAACTCGGTCGACCCGAAGGCCTACCCGCCGGGCTCGCGGTGGCAGAATTTCTGCTTCCGCCAGACTCCGCGTTCATAGGCACAGACGTAAAGAGCACACGCCTCCGTTCGCGCTTCGACGTGAACGTGATGGCCGTCTTTCGTTCCAAATCAGTGCTGCGCGATTCGGTCGCCAACACGGAACTTCACGTCGGCGATCTCTTGCTCGTTCTCGGTACGGCCCGCTCGCTGAGCAAGCTGCGCGACGAAGCGCAGGACGTCATCTTGGTTACGGAGACGGAGGACCTTCGACAGGCCTCGTTTCGGCGCGACCGCGCGCCCCACGCACTCGCGATCCTCGGACTGATGTTGGGCGTCATGTCCCTTTCGTCGGTTCCGCCTGTCGTCGCGGTCATCTGCGCGGCGCTGGCCATGGTCCTGGTGGGCTGCATCGACGCAGGCAATGCCACGCGCAGCATCAACTGGGAGAGCGTGCTGTTGATCGCCGCCCTTTTGCCTCTAGCGACGGCCTTGACCAAGACGGGCGCGCTCGACCTGATCGTCAACGGTTTGGTCTCGTCCTTGGGCGGTAGTGGGCCCTACGTGGTGCTGACGGCGCTATTCGCGCTCACCGCCGTCGTGGGACTGGTGGTCTCCAACACCGCGACAGCAGTGCTGCTGGCACCGGTGGCGCTCCAGGTAGCTGAGCGTCTCGGCCTCCGCCCGGCTCCTTTGCTGATGACGGTGGCCATTGCCGCATCGGCCGCGTTCCTCACTCCCGTGAGCTCACCGGTCAACATGATGGTGATGAATGCCGGCGGCTACAGGTTCACGGACTTCACCAAAATCGGCGCGCCGTTGCTGCTCTTGGTGCTGCTCGGCACCTTGGTGGTCGTGCCGTTGTTCTTTCCGTTCCACTGAGCTGCGCGTTGGTGAACGGCACCCCCACGCCCAACAACCTCGAGGCCGGAGGGGCGACGAACGGCGGCGTGTTGGCACCGATCGCTACGGCGACCGGCGTGAGTTCCTGGCGCTACTCGACAAGGCGCGGGCGTTGTCGCGGCAGTGACGTCGAGGGACCTAGTCCAGCGCGCCCGTGCTCGTGTCACAGCGGTCCATGCGGCCGCTGTCGAAGCCGCGCCGGAACCACTTCATACGCTCGGCCGAAGACCCGTGAGTCCAAGTCTCGGGCGACACCGTGCCGCGGCTCTTCTTCTGGATCCGATCGTCGCCGACGGCAGCCGCCGCTCGGAGCCCTTCCTCCAAGTCGCCGGTTTCCAGCAAGTCCCGCGCTTTTGCGCCATGCGCCCACACACCCGCGAAGCAATCGGCCTGGAGTTCGAGCCGCACCGACGCGCCATCGGCGCCTTGTGCGTGGCGTCCTGCAGCCCGCTTGGCTCGGTCGAGCCCCAGCAACGTCTGCACGTGGTGACCCAGTTCGTGAGCGATGACGTAGGCGCGCGCAAAATCGCCGGGGGCGTGGAAGCGCCTCTCGAGTTCCTCGAAGAAGCCCAGGTCGATGAACACACGTTGGTCGGTCGGGCAGTAGAAGGGCCCCATGGCCGCCGCGCCGAAGCCGCAACCGGTCGAGGTTTCGTCGGTGAACAGCACCAACTTGGCCGGCACGTAGCGCTTGCCCAGGCTGACGAACTCTTTCTGCCAACTCGCCTGCACGTCGTCGAGTACGAAGCCTATGAACTGCGCGGCTTCGTCGGTCGGCGCGGGTCCCATGCGGCGACTCGGATCGTCGACTTCGGCGCTGGGTGAATCCGTCTTGCCGCCACCCAAGAAGTACTGCGCGCCGAAGAACAAACCGACCGCCACGACGACGCCGCCGATTCCGAAGCGCGAGCCGATCTGGACCAGCAGAGGCAGAAGCATGCCGGCGCCCACGCCGCCGCCGCCGCCGCCGCCGCCGCCGCGTCCGCGCTCGTCGACTACGTCGCTGCTCTGATGGCCACGGGTCCACTTCATTAGGTCGATACTACCCCCGGGCTGCCGCTGTCGGCGACGGGCGTTCGCGGCTGACGGGAGGACTGAATCGAGCCCAGCCCCCCCCACCCCTTCCCGAACGAGGCCATTTGCCAGCCTTGGGGCCTCCGGGGTTGGCGGGACCCTCAGGCTGGTGCATACCACTGACGTCAGTGTCAGTGACGCTACCGTCAGCGTCCCCCTTTCCCTCCCTCGAGCCCCGGAAACGCCCCATGACCCAGATGACCTCAGTGGACAGTGCGGAAAAGAAGCGTTCGCTTCCCATGGCTAGCGCGCTCGACATCGACGCCGAGCTGCTCGCCTTCGAAGCCGCAGAGCGCGCGCGCCTGGGTCTCGAAGAGCCGGAGCAGTGGGTCGAAGAGATGGCGAACCTCACCTTCACCAAGGCCGAGCGCTCCAAGATCACGATGTTGATCGGCGGCCTCACTGTCGCGCACGACTACATCGTTTCCGGCGGCCTCAAGAACGCAGGCTACGAGGTGCTGGCCATGGATGCACCCGACTACGACTCGCTTCGCGTCGGCAAGGAATTCGGCAACCGTGCTCAGTGCAACCCGACCTACTTCACCGTCGGCAACCTGGTGAAGGTGCTCATTCACTTGCGCGACAAGAAGGGCATGAGCACCGAGGAGATCATCGACAAGTACGTGTTCCTCACGGCCGGCGCGTGTGGCCCGTGTCGCTTCGGCATGTACACGACCGAGTACCGCAAGGCCCTGCGCGACGCGGGTTTCGACGGCTTTCGCGTCATGCTCTTCCAGCAGCAGGGCGGCCTGAGTCAGGCCACCGGCGAGGAAAGCGGTCTCGACATGAACCCCAAGTTCTTCATCAACATGGTGAAGGGCCTGATCGCCGGCGACATCATCAACGGACTCGGCTACCGCATTCGTCCTTACGAAGTGACGCCCGGCTCGACCGACGAAGCCATCGAGCAGTCGAAGCGCGTTTGTTACGACGCGCTGCTCAACGGAAAAAGCATTCTGTTCGCATTGATGAAGTGCAAGCGTCTGTTCTCGGCCATCGAGGTCGACCGCACGATCCCCAAGCCCAAGGTCGCCATCATCGGTGAGTTCTGGGCCATGACGACCGAGGGTGATGGCAACTACCGTCTGCAGCGCTTCATCGAGCACGAGGGCGCGGAAGCCGACATCCAGTTCGTCACGGCTTGGCTGCTCTACAACATCTGGGAAGTGGCGTACGACACCAGCGAGCGCAAAACACTGCGCTACGACGACGTGGCGAAGAACGGCCTGGCCGGCATCGGCGAATACGGCGCATTCACCAGGAAATTGTCGCTGTGGGCCGCCGACAAGGGCCTGCGCGCCGCCTACCACACCTTTGCTTACGCGGGTGGCTACTACGACTACCACCTGCCCGACATGGACGAGATCGCCAAGATCGCGGCGCCTTACTACGACAACAACCTGCGCGGCGGCGAAGGCCACATGGAAGTCGGCAAGCTGATCCTCAATGTCGTCCAGAACAAGGCCACGATGACGCTCAGCGTCAAGCCTTTCGGTTGCATGCCCTCCTCCAGCGTTTCGGACGGCGTGCAGTCGCTCATCACCGAGAAGTTCGCGGGCACCATCTACTGCGCGGTGGAGACGAGCGGCGACGGCGCCGTCAACTTCCAGAGCCGCGTACAGATGTACTTGTTCAAGGCGCGCAAGGTCGCCGAGGCTGAGTTCGAGAACGCTCTGGCCAAGAACGGCCTCACCCTCGAGAAGGTCCGCGAGTTCATCGCCCAGAACCCGCGCTTCGGCAGCGCGCTGCACCGCGCTCCGCTGCGGACCGGAAGCATCCCAGCCGATCTGATCACGGAGATCGCAGAGCACGTGAACTCCACGCCTGTCGAACGCGTCGTGAGGCGCGCCAAAACGGCAGCCAGCGGCTTCACCGAGTGGGCGAAGGGCGCGATCCTGGGCGCCCCCACCAACGCGCAGAAGACGATGGCGCTCGGTCGCGAGTTCGCGGTCGAACTGTCCGAGATCGCGCGCGAGAAGGGCCCCGGCTTGGTGCAAAAGGGTGTCGAGCAGGCCAAGGCCAAGGTCGTCGCTCTGCCAGCGCAGGTTTCCAGCCTGCTGAAGAAGGCGAGCTGAGCATGGTCGAGTCCCTCTGGCTCCTGCTCGAGAAGGTCGATCGCCTGGGCATCGGCGCGCTGGAGCGACTCGACAAGCTCCGCAAGCGCGAGAGTTACCTAGAGCGCATCCAGAAGTACACGGTGACCGTGCGCAAGCCGCAGCGCGCCATCGAGTTCGACAAGTAAGGTCCTCAGAAGCCGAAGCCCACGCCGAGCAGGGCCTGCCCCTGCACGAGTGGATCGGCTTTGAGGATGCTGATGCAGCCGGCAGCCCCGGTACAAAACGCGCTCGATTCACCGTTGATGAAGGTGATGGGCAAGCGTCCGGTGAGGCGCAGGTGGATGTTGTGCGTCAGCTCGAGCTTGACGCCCGCCTCGAGCACACCGCCGAAGAAGAAATCCTGGCCGGGCGCACCGCCCAAGGCGGCTACGCGGTTGAGGCCAATGCTCGCGCCCATGAACGGTGCGAAAGGTCCACGCCAGCTCTCGAGGTAACCTCCGAACTGGAAATAGTCGAAGCTGATGCCACGGCTGCTATCGACGTCCAGGTTGCCGCGCGTGCGGTAGTAGGCGGTCGTCTCTTGCCGACTGTAGGAAAGGTAGATGAAGCCTTCCTTCTCGAGCCGATAGCCGACGAGGGCTCCGTAGATGGGCGCCGGGTCGAAGCTGAGGCTGCCGTCTTGAGGGTCGGCGAAGCCGTCGAAATCGACGTTGTGACTGCCCGTGAAGCCATAGCCGCCGTGAGCGGCGAACTCGATGTCGTTGTGCGCCGACGCGACTGATGGCAGCGACAGGACCAAGCCGGCGGTGAGCACGGGGACGAAAAGGAGCTTCACGAAGTGGCGCATAGCAGGCGGCCCGAGATCGGGTCCAACTTTCGTCTGAACGCGCAGCCGCGAAAGCTCATTCCGTCGCTCGGTCACGACACGAGAGGCAACCGACGACCGGGCGGCGGCGGCGCACTGGCCTCGTTCACCGGTTGCATCCCATGGAGCAGGAGTCGCGATTTTCCGGCGCCCAGGCTGCCCTTGGCGGGAATGGACGGATGGCGCTCCTCCCAGGCTCGGCCCAGGTCCCGGTCCAAGAGGTGCGTGGGACAGACGTTACCAAGAGCTGCCATCATGACGCTCTTGACGTTCGGTTGCTCGGCTTCGAGCTGAGTGAGCAGCTCAGTCATGCGATCGCGCTTGAGACCGTCCTGCGAACCGCAGAGATTGCACGGCAGGATCGGAAAAGACTGCTCGACGGAAAATTCGGCCAGCTTCTTTTCCTCGCACTGGATCAGCGGCCGGATCACCTCGAAGCGGCCGTCGTCCGTCTTGTATTTAGGCGGCATCGATTGCAGCTTGCCCGCGTAGACCAGGTTCATCAGGAAGGTCTCGAGCGCGTCGTCGCGGTGATGGCCGAGCGCGATCTTGTTGCAGGCGAGCCGCTCCGCGGCCAGATAGAGCACACCGCGACGCAAGCGCGAGCAGAGCGAGCAATACGTGCCGCCATCGGTCACGTGTTCGACGACGATCGAATAGGTGTCTTCGCGTAAAATTTCGAAGGGGACCGCCTGCGCTTCGAGGTGCGCACGCAAGCGGGTACCGTCGTAGCCCGGCTGGCCCTGATCCAAGTGCACGGCCACCAATTCGACGGGAAAAGGCAGACGTGTTCGCAGATCGGCCAGTAGGTAAAGCAGGCCGTAGCTGTCCTTGCCGCCGCTGACCGCTACCATGATACGATCTCCGGCTTCGAGAAGTTGGTAGTCCTCCGACGTTTTCTTCAGCTGCCGAAGCAGCTGGAGCTCGATTGCGCTCTTTTTGGCCATGGCTCGCCGGCGGGAAGCTAGCCGAATAGAGCCCGAGATCCAGGCTCGTTCCTTGCCCCGCTCGGGGGTGCATGCTTCCCTCGCCCGAGGCTTTCTTGAAGGTGAGGCGGGAAACACGCCGGGGAGGTTGGAGCTCAATCACCGCGCTCTGCCTGATGACCGGCATTCTGGGTAGCGGCACGGTCGCGGCTGCTGAACCGATGCGCCCCACGGGTTCGGAGAAACCCAGCGAGCGCGCCCCCGACAGGCCGCGAGAAGGCAGCTCCAAGACGGTTTCGCCTCCCGTCCCGATTCAGACCGACATTCCCCCGCTCGAGTCGGAGACCGCGTCGGCCGAGGTCATCTTGGAGCTCGTCATCGACCAGACCGGCGTCGTCACACAGTCGAACGTCGTCTCCGGCCCCGAGCCGTACGCTGGCGCGGCCTCCGCCGCTGCGTTGAGCTGGCGATTCGAGCCGGCGCGGCAAGGAGACCGCGCCGTTGCCGCGCGCATCCACTTTCTGGTGAACTTCGAACGCAGCCGGGAACCCGAGAAGGCAGCCCCCCCCGGCGCGGCGCCAGCGCCCCAACCGCTAACCAGTCGCGGCGAGCCAATGGCGGAAGTGGTCGTCATGGGCCAGCTCGAAGATCCCGCGGGCAGGCGGATGAGTCGCGCCGAAACACGCAATCTGGCCGGCGCTTTCGACGACCCCTTGCGATCGGTCGAGGTCATGCCCGGCGTCACGCCCATGGCCACGGGCTTGCCCCTGTTCTTCGTGCGCGGCGCGCCACCCGGCAACGTCGGCTACTTCATCGACGGCGTTCGCGTGCCTTTGCTGTACCACGCCTTCTTGGGTCCTTCGGTGATTCATCCGGCGTTCTTGGAGCAAGTGACGTTGAATGCTGGGCCCGCACCAGTTCGCTTCGGTCGCTACGCTGGGGCGACCGTCGAAGCCACGATAGCCAAGCCACGCGACATGTTCCGGGCGGAAGCGAACGTGCGATTGATCGACGCGGGAGCGTTCGTCGAGACCCCATTCGCCAAAGGCAAGGGCTACGCCCTGCTCAGCGGGCGCTATTCGTACACGGGTCTCTTGCTGACGCTCTTCAGTCCCGGGCAGCGCATCGACTATTGGGATTACCAGGGTCTGGTCGGCTACAAGCTGGGCAAAAAGGACGAACTCAGCGTCTTCACTTTCGGCGCTTTCGACTACGGCGGGAGTGGTCAGACGGCGGGTGGCACGGAGTTTCACCGCGTCGACGTGCGCTGGGATCACGAGTTCTCCGAGCACACGCGCGCTCGTTGGGCCGTGACGCTCGGCCGCGACCAGACGCAGTCCAATCAAGGCTTCGTGTCCAACAGCGCGCTGATGAGCCGTGTCTCGTTCGAGCACCGCACTACCGACGTCGTGTTGCGGAGCGGTGGCGATCTGTCCATCGACAACTACGGCATGGACGTCGACCCAGCCGTGGCCGAACCCGAGATCTACCTGGAGCTGTTTCCAGCACGCACGGATGCGACGGGCGGCGCCTACGTCGATCTGGTCCTGTTGCCCAACGGACCGATCCAGATCATTCCCGGTGTGCGCGCCGACTTGTACACGTCGCTCGGCGACTCGGCCTTCGGTGTCGACCCACGCATCCAGGCCGCTTATAAGCTCACGCCGCGGCTGCGGGCCGTGCACGCTCTGGCGCTAGCCCACCAATCACCCAATTTCGTGCCACAAATCCCTGGCGCCGCGGTAGGCGGCCTCCAAGGCGGCCTCCAAGAGAGTCTGCAGGCATCCTCCAATTTCGAGGCGACCTTGCCGTGGGAAGTCACGGCTTCGGTCGGCTTCTTCATGAACACTACGCAGAACATGAGCGACCCCATCGGTCTCAGCCAATCGCTGTCGATCGACGAAACCAGCCGCGACAAGCGCGCCTTGGGGCGAGCCGCAGGCATCGAGGTCTTCATCAAGCGACCGCTGACGCGTCGACTCGGCGGGCTGCTCTCGTACACGTTCTCTTCGTCCTCGCGTTCGTTCGACGGCATCACGACGCTATCGGGCTACGATCGCCCTCACGTGCTGAACCTGGCACTCACCTACGATCTGGGAGCCAATTGGCGGCTGTCTGGCAAGTTCGCGGCCATGTCGGGCGTGCCCGGCCGACGCACGACGCTGGAAGGCTTCGTCTTCGATCAGAGTCGCAGCGATCCCTTCTTGCGCCTCGACCTCAAGCTGTCCAAGCGCTGGTACGTGACGGAGACCTATTTCTGGTCGGCGTACCTCGAGGTGCTCAACGCCACGAACACCGGCCAAGTCTCGAGCCGCATTTGCGGCATCCAAGCCTGCGAAGATCGAGGCTCTGCCCCGCTGACGATCCCGAGCCTCGGCGTGGAAATGGGCTGGAACTAGCTTTTTTTCGCCGCCGCTCCGTCGTGCTAGCGTCGCTGCCGCCATGACGCCTCCGGCTGCCTCACAGCTCTTGGTCCTGCATCTTTCGGGGCCCGACGCACCGGGGATCCTAGCCGAGCTCTCGCTCTTGATCGCACGAGCCGAGGCCTCGGTCGTCGACCTGCATCAGACTTCCGTCTGCGGTTCGCTGTCCCTGGCCGTGGTCGTGCACGAACGCGTGGATGGCGCAGCAGTCAAGGCCGTGCGCCACTACGCGGAAGCGCACGCTTTGCATCTCGAGGTCTTGCCTGCACGCAAAGGCGCAGCCGAAGGCGACGCGCTCGCCTGCGGCGTGTGCGTGACCTTGTTGGGCGAACAGTCGGGCGGCACGCCGCTGGCCGAAGTGACACATGTACTGCTCAATCGGGGATTGAACGTGCGCCAGACCCGCTCGCTCGGTCGTCCTCAGCTGTGTGGCGTAGAGCTGTGCGCCATCAAAAGCGAAGGTGGCAGTTTTGCCGCAGAAGACCTACGCGACTTGCGCAGCGAGCTCTTGGCCCTGGCCCCGAGTCTCGGTATCGACGTCGCCGTGCAAAGGGACGATTTCTACCGCAAGAGCAAGCGCCTGTTGTGTATGGACGTCGACTCGACGTTCGTGAAAGGCGAGTTCATCGACGAGCTGGCCGAGCTGGCTGGCGTGAAAAGCGAGGTCGCTGCCATCACCGCGGCCGCGATGCGCGGCGAACTGGACTTCAAGGGCGCGCTGCGCGAGCGGGTCAAGCTCCTTCGCGGGCTGCCGATGAGTCGCGCCCTGGAACTCTGTGATCGCTTCGAGCTATCGCCCGGCGGTCACGATTTGGTCCGCACGGCCAAGCGATTGGGTCTACGCGTCGGTCTGGTCAGCGGTGGTTTCGACTTTTTCGTCAACCTGCTGCGCGAGCGGTTCAACCTCGATTTTGCCTTCGCCAACGAGCTCGAAGTCGAACACGGAGTGCTCACCGGCAACGTGCTCGGCACGATCGTCGACAGCGAGCGCAAAGCACAAGTGCTGCGCGACATGGCGCACGTCTACGACGTGCGTCTCGAGCAAACCATCGCTGTCGGGGACGGTGCCAACGACATCCTCATGCTCCAGGCGGCCGGCCTCGGCATCGCTTATCAGGCCAAGCCTCGCGTACAGGCGGTCGCGCACTCGCTGTTCAACCACCACGACCGACTCGACACGCTCTTTTACCTGATGGGTTTCGACCCACCCGAAGTCACCTCGGCTTGCCGCTGATGACGCAGCGTACCCGACTGCCCTTGGTGGCGCCCGGCGAAGAATTGGCCGGCGCAGGCCCCGTCGACTTCGAGCGCCTGTGTCGCGCGGTGCACCCGGGCTCACTCGAACATCGGGGCCTGATCACGCTGGTGGCGACATTGGCCCGACAGGCGGTCGTGTCGTCGGTGCCTCCTTCCGCGGCATCGACCTTGCTCTCCGGACTCGACGGCGCGCTTTCATGGGCCGCCGGCACGAGCGACGACAAACACGTGCGCACGCAGCGGACGCTGTGCTTTGCCGCCTTGCCCGTGGTCGAGCGCGCGACGGTCGTGGCCGTCCAGAAAGCTCAGGCTCTGGGCTCCCCCGACAGCTCGCCGCTCGGCCAACACGCCGATCAAGTCGTGCTCCGCTATGCCTCGTTGGCGGCGCACTTCTCGACGTCCGCCGTCTGCCACACGCTGGACGCCATCGAGACGGCCGCTGCTGCGCTCGAAGTGCCGCGGGACGTGGCAGGAGGACGCGCCTACCAGCTGGCGGGGCTCGGCGCTGCGCGCAACCCGGAATTTCGTGCACGTGCACTCGCTCAAGCCGAGTGGGAAGCCGGCCGCGACACCAGCCGTTCGCTCGGTCACCAGACGTCGGCCTTGGCGCCCCAGATCTTCCACGAATACCTGGGCGCCCGCTGGCGGGTGCACGCGGCCGCCGAGCGCGCCTCAATCGAGACCTTCATCGATTGGGCCCTCACGGGTCGACGGACTCTGCACTGATGCCTCGCCGCCGTTCCCGAGCCAGCGTGCAGTGCCCGTTCTGCGGCGAGCTCGACGAGCTGAGCATCGATTTGGGAGGCGGTGAGTCGCAGTCCTACGTCGAGGACTGCGCCGTTTGTTGTCGGCCCCGCATCGTGCACGTCGAGCCCGGTGACGAACCGGGCGAGCCGAACGTCTGGGTCGAGCGCGACGAGTGACTCAGTCGACCTTCTCGCCCACAGGCTCTTCGCCTGCAGATTTGTCGGCCACAAAGTCGGGCGGAGCGGCGGAACCGTCACCAAAGAAGTACTTGTCCATCTCGGTGTACCAAATCTTCTGACCGCCCTCGCTCGTCAGATCGAGGCGGTACTCGTTGATCAACATCTTGGAATGCTCGAGCCACGCCTTCCAGGCCTCGGCCGAAACGTTCTCGAAGATGTTCTGACCGACCTCGCCCTTGATGGGCGGCTTCTCGAGACCGGGCGCTTCGCGACCGAGTTTTTTACAAAATACTGTGCGGGACATGGGTAACTCCTGGGGACCAATACACCAAACCGCCCTGCGCCTGAAGAGCCGCCCTCAACGGTCGTAGGGCTGGGAAATGATCACCTTGAAGTTCTGAACGCCCCGATTCGTGCGTCGCGCGAAAGTCGCAGCGATCGCCGCTTGCCCCCGTCCGCGCGCCTCCAGCACCAGCTGCACCACCCGTTCGCGCTCGGTGACGGGCTGGCCATCCACCGCGATCAGGCGATCGCCATTCTCGAGCCCGGGGATCCAGTCCGAGCCGCCGTCGACCTCGAGCCCTGCAGGCAGCCCGTCCCCGGCAGTGCGAACGCGAGCCCGCGGCACGACTCCGACGCGCGCCCAGCTGCGCACGTCGAACTCGGACACTGCGACTGGAGCCGTGGGTAGCGGAGCGTGCGCGCGCAGAGCGCGCGGCGCGCTGCCCTCCGCTTCCCGAACCACAGCGGGAGGTTCAGTCTGCTCCGCAAACTCGCGTAGGGCTGCTTCGCTCTCGGCGACTTCGGCCCGAGGCAGTTCGAGTTCGGCTACCAGCTGGGCCAGTGCGCGGCTCCGCAGCAGCACGCGCTCGGTCAGCCAGCCGCGCAATGCCAGAGCCGACAGGAGGCCCGAGAGCACTACGGCTCCGAACTTGAGCACGGTTTTCTTCGAGATTCTCGGCGACGGCAAAGGTTCTCCGGAGCGGCGTTCGTCGGCAAAGCCTGGTAGCATGAAGCCGTGGCGTCACGTGAGCTCGTCGACTTCGGCTACCGCCGCATCGTGCTCCTGCTCGTTTCCTTGATCATCGTGCCCACCGCACTCTTGTTGATCATCGGCATGGTGCTGCTCTTTTTTGGGGGATTCGAGGCCAAGACCGTCATTTCTGGAATCCTGGTTTTGGCGCTGTCCGGAGCCACCATCACCGGCGTCATTTTGGTTTGGGTTTTCGTACGACGCGAGGCCAACGTCTCACGACTGCAGAGCGATTTCGTCTCCAAGGTGAGTCACGAGCTGCGGACGCCGCTCACCTCGATTCGTCTGTTCACCGAGACCTTGGCGCTGCGCGAGAATGAACCTGCTCAGCAGCAGAAATGCATCCAGGCGCTGGAGCGCGAAAGCCGTCGCTTGCAAGAGTTGATCGATCGTTTGCTCGACTGGGGCCGTATGGAGAGCGGGCGGCGCGAGTACCACATGGTGGATACGGATTTGCGCTCGATCGTGCAGAGCGCGGTGGAGGCCTTCGAAACGATGCGCATTCGTCGCGATGTGGATCTCGACGTCGCCTTCCCGCCCGAGAACGTGATGATTCACGCCGACCGCGGAGCGCTCTCGGATGCTCTGCTCAACCTCTTGACGAATGCGTCCAAATACGGCGGTCGACCTTGCCAGGTACAACTGCGCTGCGCGGAATCGGCCAAATCCGTGTACATTTCCGTGTCGGACAACGGCATCGGTATCCCCTTGGCAGAGCATTCGCGGATTTTCCAGAAATTCTATCGCGTCGACGATCGTCTCTCGCGGCAGCAAGAAGGCTCGGGGCTCGGCCTGGCTATCGTTCATCACGTGGTGAAGGCCCATGGAGGACGCGTGGAGCTGGCGAGTCGCCCCGATCACGGCAGCACATTTTCACTGGTCTTACCTCGAGCCTCGGAGATGAAGGCATGAGCGCGCGCGTTCTGATCGTCGAAGACGACGAAAGCATCGCGCTGGGGCTGGAGATGAACCTGACGGCCGAGGGCTACACGGTGGAGACCGAAAGCGACGGAGATTCGGGGCTCGAACACGCCCTGACCCGCCCACCGGATCTGATCATCTTGGACGTGATGTTGCCGAGGCAGAACGGGTTCGAAATCGTCCAACGATTGCGAGAAAAGAAGAGCACCGTGCCCGTCATCATGCTGACCGCGCGCGGCTCGGAGTCGGACAAAGTGATGGGCCTCGACCTGGGTGCCGAGGACTACATCACCAAGCCTTTTGGCCTGGCCGAACTATTGGCACGTGTGAAAGCCGTGCTGCGACGCGGCGAGATGCTCAGGGCCGCCGCGCAGAACGCACCGGCGCTACTCGCCCCTGACGATAGCGTGCGCGTCATCGCCGGTCAGCTGATCATCGATGCGGGAACACGACAGGTCCATCGAGGCGGAGCGCTGGTCAACCTGACGGCCACCGAGTTCGACGTGCTGTGGTGTTTGGTGTCGGCGCGTGGCCAAGTGCTGTCACGGGAGGAAATTCAAACGCTCGTTTGGGGTCCGGACCACCACGGAACGTTGCGCACCATCGACAACTTCCTGCTCCAGCTGCGCTCGAAGCTGGAAGACGACCCCAGTTCACCGCGGCACTTGCTCACCGTGCGCGGTGTAGGCTACCGGTTTTCTCGCTAGCCCATGGACCAGAACCTCCTTCGTTCCTACATCAGCACCGTCTACGAGCTGCCGTCTGCCGGCGGCACGATCCGCGTCTCGCTCGATGGCGAAATCTTGAAGAACGACGGCGACCTACCGGACCTGCTCCGACAACCCTTCGCCATCCTGACCGCGTACAATCCGCGCTCGATGCTACTGCCCCGCAAGGTCAACGACTCGCGACACCAGGTCATGCGCGATCTGTTGATCTTGGGATGCTACCGGGTCGAGACCTGCGTCGGTCTCGAAGACGAACCGGACGCCGCTTGGCGTGAGCCTTCGTGGCTCGTGCATTCGATCGATCGTCAAGAAGCCATCGATTTCGGTCGCACATTTAGGCAAAATACCATCGTCTACTGCCGCGATACTCGCCCGGAACTCATCGTGACCGATCCGACGTGCGACGAACTCGGACGGACCTACGCCGGCCATTGGCGCGTCCGCCAGTAAGAGGGTTGCTTCCTCCTGCCCGGCCGTTACGGTGCGGGCCGGAGCATTGTAGAAAATGGCAGAGCGATACGGCGGTGGTGGTGGTGGTGGTGGTGGTGGTTCGAACAATCCAGCAGACATCCTTGCAGGGGTGATGTCCGTGCTGCAGAAGAGAGCGCGCGGGTTCGGCCCGATCGTGGTCGCCTTACTCCTGGTCGTGGTGGCGTTGACGGGATTCTACCAGGTCGAACCCGGCGAAATTGCCGTACTCCGAACGTTGGGGCGCGAAACGAGCCGTTCGGAACCCGGGCTGCACTTTCGCATTCCGCTCGTGCAGACGGTCGACACCGTCAACACCTCGGAGGTCCGACGCATCGAAGTGGGATTTCGCGGCGACGAAAATCGCCCGGCAGAAGCGCAGATGATCACCGGCGACGGCAATATGGTCGAGGCACACATGACCGTTCAGTACCGCGTCGCGGATCCGAGCAAGTTCCTATTCCGCTTGAGCGGCCCCGAAGAGGTACTGCGCTCGGCCGCCGAAGTCGCGCTGCGCTCGGTCATCGGCCGCACGACAATCGACGACGCCATCACGCGGGGTCGCGGCGACGTGCAACAGGACACACTCGAGACTCTGCAGCGTTTGATGGATGCCTACCAAAGCGGCATCTCCGTTTCGGAGGTGAAGCTGCAGAGCGTCGACCCTCCCGCCGAGGTGAAGGACGCTTTTCACGACGTGGTGCGAGCGCGCGAGGAGAAAGAAAAGCTGATCAACCAGGCGCGCGGCTACCAGGAAGACGTCATTCCTCGCGCACGCGGTGAAGCCGAACGCACGATCCGCGAGGCCGAAGGCTACAAGGAGCAGCGCATGCTCATGGCCAAGGGCGATGCCCACAAGTTCAGCTCGATCTACGCGGAATATCAAAAGGCGCAAAAAGTAACGCGCCGTCGCATGTACCTCGAAACGATGGAGCGGGTGCTGCGCAAGGTCGAACAGAAGACGATCGTCGACGGCGCTCTCGCAGGCTCGACCGTGCCCATTCTAGCGCTCGGCGGGCCAGGTGGTGCCGCTCGAGCCATGGCTGCGACCAACGGAGCTACCCCATGAATCGCTTCACCTGGATCGTGCTGATTGGGGTCGGGATCTGGATTGGCTTGGACTCGTTTTATGTAGTCCAGGAAGGCGAGCAGGGCATCGTCACCAAGTTCGGCGAGTACCGCTACAGCTTCATGGAGCCCGGGTTGAAGTGGAAGTCGCCGTTCGCCGACACCGTGCACCGCATGCAGAAGCGTATCTTGACGAGCGACGTGCCGCCCGCCGAGTACCAAACACTCGACAAGAACAAGCTGGTGGCGGATCCGGTGACCCGCTGGCGGATCGTCGACCCCATCACCTTCTTCAAAAAGGTACGGGACGTCTCCGGCGCCAAGGCGCGGCTCGACGACATCGTCAACAGCGAGCTGCGCCGCAAGATCGCCAGCCACGACTTTAGCGACATCATCGGCGGCGAACGCGATCCGTTGATGGACAGCGTGGCCCAGAATGCACGCGAGCAGGTCAAACTGTTCGGCATCCAGCTCGTTGACGTCCGCATCAAACGCGCCGATCTCTCGCAAGAAGTCGAAGAAAGTGTGTTCCAACGCATGCGCGCCGAGCGCGATCGCATCGCCAAACGCTACCGCTCCGAAGGCGAAGAAGAGGCGGCTAAAATCCGTGCCGACACCGACAAGTTGAAGGCGATTTTGCTTGCGCAAGCGTATGAAAAGGCTCAGGAACTCCGCGGCGAAGGCGACGCGCAGGGCATCGCCATCTACGCCAACGCCTACAACAAGGACCCTGAGTTTTATTCCTTCACACGCACGCTCGAGGCCTACGAGCTCGGCATCGATCCGAAGACCCATCTGGTCTTGTCGACCAGCAACGACCTGCTGAAGTTCATTGCGTCGGACGACTGAGCCAAGCGCCGCAGGCGCAAGCCGAGGTCCGCGCGAGCTGGGACGAAACAGTCCATCTCAGCCGCCCAAGTCGAGCACGAGTGCCTCGAGCAGCATGGCCGTCGCCGAGGCGTAGGCGGGACTGCCCCGGCAGCGATGCGGTGCGTCGCCGTCTGCGTTCTGGCTGACATAGCCCAGAGCTCGACCGGCCAAGAGGGCTCGCTCGACGAGTTCGGTCAGTGCCTCCCGATCCTCGGGATACTCGTGGAGCTTGGCGCGCACGTAGTAGAGCAACAAGTGGGGCCAGACGGTGCCTTGGTGCGAGGCCGCGCGCCGCTCTTCGATGGTTCCGCCGGAATTGCCGACGTAGAACGAGTGCCGGGGATCGAGAGTGCGAACGCCACGTTCGCTGAGCAGATATTCTTCGACACGGCTCAACACGTCGAGACGCTGCCAGCTCTCGAACAGCTCGGGCGCGACGGCGACGGCGATCAGCGCGTTCGGGCGAATGGCTGGATCCGACCAACTCTGATCGAAGTTCGGGCCTGGACTGATGCAGTCGTAGGCATAGCCCGATTCCCGATTCCAGAAGCGACGCGAGAAGGCCGCTCGAGCCTTCTCGATGGCGCGCTCAGCCTTGCCCGCGCCTTCGGGCTGACCCACCGTCTCGCACAGCTCCGCGTAACAGCGCGCGGCTTGAACCCACAGACCTTGGAGTTCTACGGCCAGGCCGCGCCGCGGCGTGAACGAGTAGTCCCCCACTCGCGCGTCCATCCAAGTGAGAGGTCCGTGCCCCGAGTTCTCGAGTAGGCCCTCGTCGGTGAGCCACGCGGTCGCGCGCGGGCCGCTGGAAAGGCGCGCGAACATCTCGTCGAGTGTCGGCATGATTCGAGCCAAAAAGGCCGCGGTATCGACGGACGTTCGAGCGATCCGCGCTACGACGGGGAAGACCCAGAGCGTCGCGTCCACGCAAGGCGTGCGAGCTGCCTCCACGGCAGTCAGCCTCTGGGGCAAAAAGCCGTCGACCAGCCGCGCCAGGAGCAGCGTGACCGAGCGCTCGGCGCGCTCTTGCTGAGCACGCGCCAAGAACGTTCCCGGTAGCGCCAACAACCAATCGCGCGACCAAACGTCGAGCCAGGGCAATCCGGCGACGATAGCTTCGCCATCGCCCAAGACGAAGCTTTCGACGGACACCGAGAGAGAGCGCACTGCCGCGGCTCGCGGCTGCCCGGGATCGCACGAGAGCGCGTGCTGCGCCGCAGCCATCAACAGTTCCTGAGGCGCATCGGCGGGCGCTCTTCCGACGAAGGCCATCAAATACTCGGTGCGGCGCGGCTGCAGCGTCACCTCGAAAGTACCGGGAGACCACATGTCCTCCTGAAAGTCCTCGTAGCGACCGCGATCGTCGAGGTATTCGAACTTTCGCCACCAATCGGGCGAACCCATGAAAACGCCAGAGTGGCGAAAAACCACGGCTGGAAGCTCCGAAACCGGCTGCACTTCGACCTCACCGGCGCGCAGCGTGACCTTCTGCAACATGGCGCCATGTTCGAGGCACAAGCCGTCGGCGAGGCGCATCGGCATGAGCGGCCGCAAGGTCAGACGGGCGGGCTCCTTGCCCGACCAAGTGAAAGCAGTGATCACGGCGCGATGGCCGCGAACCAGCGTGATGGTTCGTTCGACCGTGCCTTGCGGCAATCGATAGACCCAGCGCGGCAAGGGGTCCTGAGTGAAGCTGTCGAGCAATCGGTAACCGGGCGTCGGCGCGACGTTGGGAAACTGGTGAGTCGACAACTGGAAGGAGCGACCACCCACCTCCAAGGTCATTTCCAAATGGCTGAGTACGACGTGACGCTTGAAGTCGTCGCCAAGGTGCGTGACCAGGATGCCGTGCTGACGACGCGTGTGCATGAGGGCCAACGTACTCATGGCGTACGCGCCTTGATCGTTGGTGATCAGCCACTCGGACTCGGCATGGTCGAGTTCGCCGCCCACGTGCGCGTGTGGCCAAGGGCCATCGCACGAGCCGCGCCACGAGCTGCTGTCCTTGGCGCCCATCAGATGCCCAACGCAGCGCGCGCTGCCGAGAGAAGAGGTGCCTCGGCGGGTTTCGTCCCCCACCAAATCTCGATGGCGCGCGCGGCTTGCCCCACCAACATGCCAAGCCCGCCCACGGCGTGGTGACCGGTGGCTTCGGCTCGTTCTAGAAACGGCGTCCGCGGCGGATTGTAGACCAGGTCGTAGGCTACGACCGGCTCGAGCCGGTCCCAAGGAACGATTGCGGCCAGTTCGACGCCGCCTGGCGCGCCCTTCATGCCGGCGCTGGTGGCTTGGACAATAGCGCTCAGACCGCGCCAACAGTCCGCGTCGAGTCCGGGCCAAGCGACCATCTGGGCACCCAGGCGCTGCCATTGCGACGCGAGCGGCCACTGCTCATGGGGCAGTGCCGGATCGAAGCGTCGCGCGGTGACGCGCACTTCGTCCAAACCGGCCAACTGACAGCTGACGACCGCGGCGAGAGCCGCCCCGCCGCTACCCAGTACGAGAGCTGCGCCGGGGCGCGGGGACGTAGCGCGTAGCTCGGCTCCTAGCGCCCAAGCGTCGCTGTTGTGGGCCACGAGGCGCCCGCTTGGCGACAGACCCAGAACGTTGGCCGCACCGACGGCCCGCGCGGAGGGGTCGACTTCGTCCGCCAGCTCGAGGGCCAGTTGCTTCCAAGGCACGGTCACGTTGGCGCCACGCAGTTCGCCGCTGCGCAGTCGCTCGACCAGCGCGCGCACGGCCTCTGCGTTGGGCGCATCTTCGAGCGTGTAGACGGCGGAACGCCCCAGCAGCTCGTACGCGCGGCCGTGAATGGCCGGCGAAACCGAATGACCGACGGGATGGCCGATGAGAATGAAGTGATCGCTCACGAACCGCTGTCCTCGTTCTGGGCTAGCTCATGCTCGAAAGGTCCCGGCTCGGCAACCGCTGAGCGCACCTTTTCGACTCGTGCCGTAAAAGCGCCGTGGGCGACACGTACGCTGATCGGGTCGCCGGGCCGAAGGCCTGCGGCCTCACGAATGGCGCGGCCCTCCGAGTCGAAAGCGAGCGCATAGCCGCGCCCCAGAATGGCCAGCGGACTGAGGGCTCCCAGGGCCCGGGCATGCGAGCGTAAGTTGCCGCCCGAGCGATCGAGGCTGCGCCGGAGTGCCGCACGCAGGCGTCCCGAGAGCGGCCAGAGTTCGGCTCGGCTGGACGAAAGCACCGCGCGCGGGTGACGCTGCGCCAAGCGCCCTTCGAGCTCCAGTAGACGTCGGCGACGCTGGGTCAGTGCGAGCCGCTGGCATGCTCGGGCTCGCTCGTGGAGTTCATCGAGGCCCTGTTGACGCTCGGCAAGCAGCACCCGCGGATCGCCCAAGCGTCGCCCGAGTCGCGCCACGTCGAGAGCCGCGCGACCGACGATACCCTGCGCCACACGGCCCAAGTGTCGTTCGAGTCGGACGAGCAGTTGATGGCGGGCCCGCGCATCCGGCACCACGAGTTCGGCCGCTTGGGAAGGAGTGGCGGCCCGCGCATCGGCCACGCTGTCGCACAAGGACACGTCGACCTCGTGACCCACGGCACTGACGACCGGGACGCGACAGGCCGCCACCCGGCGCACGACGCGTTCGTCGTTGAACGCCATCAAGTCTTCTTTGGAGCCGCCCCCGCGACCGAGGATGATGACGTCGAGCGCTGGCAAGCGCTCCAAGCGGTCCAGCGCGGCCACGATGCTGATCGCAGCTCCGTCGCCCTGCACCACCGCAGGACTGAGCACGATGCGCACGGGGCCGCGACGACGCGCGACGCTGACGATATCGGAAAAAGCTGCCCCCGTCTTGCTCGTGACCACGCCAACGCACGTGGGGTCGGTCGGCAGCGCTCGTTTGCGCGCTGCATCGAACAAGCCCTCGGTCTGCAGTTTCTCTTTGAGCCGTTCGAGCGCCACGAGCAGCGCACCTTGCCCCGCTGGTCGGACCGCATCGGCCACCCACTGCAGGCGACCCCGAGGCGGATAGAAGGTCGCCCGACCGAGCAACTGTACGCGCGCGCCTTCGTTGAGCAGTTTCGCGTAGCGAACTGCCTCGCGCTTGTAGATGACGCAATCGATCGTCGCGTCGCGCTGCTCGTCCTTCATCGTGAAGTAGACGTGACCGCTGCCCGGCTTCTGCAAGCGTCCGACCTCGCCCTCGACCCACACGCCCGCCGTGGCCGTCTCGACGGTTTTCTTGAGTGCGTGCGCGAGCTCATAGACGCTCAACACCCGCTCGGGTTCAGCGCTCATCTCTTGAGCTCGCGCACGAATTCCCAATCGGTGATCAGGTGCTTCTTGAGCAGCAGTGAAAGCAGGGCGGCGAACATGCGCTCCCAGTTCACGCCTTCACCCAGGACTTCCGAGGCGTCGGCTCCGCCGGCCTGGGCGCGCAAAGCCTCGATCAGGTCGCGAGCGGTCAGGCCGCTAGGCGCTGGCGGAACGGACTTTCCGGGCTCGGCTTTGGGGGACGCGGGCAGTGTGATTTGCGTGCCGTCGAGCAGCGTCAGCGTCACCATCTTCTGACGCGCTCGAGCCTGCTTGGGGCGCGGCATGCGCCCATCGCGACTCTCGACCGGGGCGCTATCGGGTGCGGGCTCTTCGACTTCGAGCATGGGCGGGTGCGGGGGTGGCGGCGGAATCTGCTCGAGCGCGAGCCCCGGCGCACTGTCGACTATGGTCGGTCCGCTCGGCGGCGCACTCTTTGGCGCCTCGCTCGGATCCGAAGCCGGCTCGGAGTCGCCCGTTCGCGTCATGGTCTCCCCGCGCCCCGAAAGAGGGAGCGACGCGGGCGGCCCGTCTTCGGGCGGAAGGCCGAGGTAGTAGGCACGAATGGCGCCGCGAATGTCGGAAGGCGGAGCGATCATGGCACGCACCGGCAAGCCCGAGAACGTTGCGATTTCTTCGAGCGCTTCGCCTTCGGTCGGATCCTGCATCGCGACGTAGAGGGTTTGCGTGCGGTTTTTGCCTCGGCGGACGTAGATGGGCACCACGCCGTATTTCTGGGCGGTGTCGGTCGAGACCAAATCGAGAAGAGCGCGAGAGAAGTCGATGTGCGACAGTGACACCCAAGGCACGCTGAGCTGCTGACTCAGCACTTGAGTGACCTTGGCTTCGGTAATCACTCCGGCCGCGACCAGCAGCTCGCCCAAGCGACGCTTGTCCTCTTTTTGGCTCAGCAGAGCCTCTTGGAGCTGGGCCCGTGTGACGAGTCCAGTGTCGACGAGCAGCTCCCCCAAGCGAATTCGTTCGGCCATCGGATTTTAGCCTACACCGACTCTCCCCTGGGGTCCCGGCCCCCGCCCACCTCTCGGGTTTGCAGAGAAACATGAAGTCGGGGACACTCGCCGAGCACGGACATGAGAGCTCTACAGCCGAACGGGATCTCGCCGAACAGTCGGACTGGGGAGCGCCCCTGTCCGCATTGCAGCAAACCTTGTTCGGACGCGAGCCAGTACTGCCCTTCGTGCGGCTTCCCGGTCGGAACCGTGCTCAGTCGCGGTGGTGACAAGTTCATCGGCACCACGCTACCCGCCGGTTATCACATCCTCGAGTTGATCGGCGTGGGCGGCATGGGCCGCGTCTACCGCGCCGAGCAGAGCGTGCTGGGGCGCACCGTCGCGGTGAAAATCATCCATCCGCAGCTCTTGGCGGACGACAACTCGGCCGTTCGGTTCTTGACCGAGGCCCGCGCCGCCAGTCAGCTGAACCACCCGAACAGCATTTCCGTGTTCGACTTCGGTCGAACCGACGACGGTCAGCCCTACCTGGTCATGGAGCTGCTCCGTGGTCGAGATCTCGCGCAAGTGGTGCACGAAGAAGCGCCTCTGCTGGTGCCGCGCATCGTCGACGTCTTGCGTCAGGTCTTGGCCGCACTCGGCGAAGCCCACGATCTGGGCATCGTGCATCGCGACCTCAAGCCCGAGAACATCATCTTGCAGCCGCTCCGTCGTGGCGGCGATTTCGTCAAGGTCGTCGATTTCGGCCTAGCCAAGTTGCGCGCCGACGTACCTGGCACGGGCGTCACCAGTCCGGGCATCGTCTGCGGGACGCCCGACTACATGGCGCCCGAACAGGGACGCGGCGACCAAATCGACGGGCGGAGCGATCTCTACGCGCTAGGCATCATGCTATTCCAGCTCTTGACGGGCCGGCTACCGTTCGAAGGCGAAACGCCCACGCAAGTCGTGATGATGCACCTGTCGGTGCCCGCGCCCGATCCGCGTCAGATCGCGCCGCGCCGCGACATTTCCGCGGCGATGGCCGAGGTGGTCAAGAAAGCCCTGGCCAAGTCCGCGGCCGACCGTTTCCAAGACGCGCATGAGTTCTCCCAAGCCCTCGGGCGAGCTCTGGAAGCGCAGAGCAACGCCGTGGAGATCAAAGCGCCGGTCGAAGCGCTCGCGCCCAGCTTGGTCGCGGGTGAAACGACGATTTGCGAGGCCTGCAGCTACCGCGTGCCCGTGGCGCGCTACTGCTGCGAATGCAGCGCCCCGTTACCTCAGGAGCGCTCGCTCCAGTTTCCGCCGCCCTTCGTCGGGCGTCGCGACGATCTGCAGTTCTTGGCGTCGCGCAGGCCGACCGGCTCGACCGTCCTGGCTGCACGCATCGTCGGCGAACCGGGTGCGGGCAAGAGTCGCCTGCTCGAACAATTCGCGCAGAGCATGAGTTCGCAGGGCGATCAGATCATCAACGTCGAACCGGATGCGCACGGCGCGCGCGTGGCCTATTCGGGCCTGTCGAGCGCGATCCGCGCTCTGGCCCGACTGACGCCGGCCGTGATCGAGACGGAGGAGTTCGTCGATGCCTCGAGCGACGCTCGCCGAGGCTTGCACGAGATTTTCCGGGGCCCGCAGCGAGGCGACAGTCGCTCGCCGATGGAACGGCGGCACTGTTTGGCGAGCGCGCTGCGCTGGGCGTTGGTTCGCGGCGCGGCACGCGGTCCCGGTTTACCGGTGCTCTTGCTCGACGACCTGGAGCGCATGGACGGCCCGTCGCTCCACGCTTTCTCGGACGTTCTTGGCGATCCGCCAGCGGTTGGTGCGTTGATCGTCGGCGCCCATGCCATCGGCTTCGACGCCGGCTGGGGCGCAGAGCGCACGGTCGCTCGGCGCATCGAAGGACTGAGCCCGTCCGACGTCCGGCCGCTACTCAGCGCAACGTCGCTCGTGCCGTTGCGCGAGGCAATCCTGCCGCTCTACCTCGATCAAGCTCTGCGCTTTCAGTTCGAAGGCGGCACCGAGGCGCCTGAGCGTTTGGGCGATTTGATCGCACAACGCTTGGTAACGCTCGACGCCGACGCGCGCCGCGTGCTCCAGGGTTTGGCCATCTTGGGCTTCGGCGCTGCCATCTCCACGGTTGCCGAGCTCGTGCAGGTCGACGGCATCGAGACGGCCATCAACGGGTTGCTCGGGCGCGGCATGATCACCGTATCGGCCGGTTGCGCGGCCTTCAGCCACCCGTTGCTCCGACAGCTGTCTTTGGCTGGCATCCCCATCGAGGCGCGCCGCCAGCTGCACCGTCGCGCCCTACGCATCGAGGACAAGAAACGCGGTCCGCTCGAAGTCCGCGCCGAGCACGCCTACCACTGCCAAGAAGCGTTCCAGGCTCTGCTGCTGCTCGAGCAAGTGGCCGACCGCGCCACGGCCGTGGGCGACACGCAAGCCGAAGTGCTCGCGCTCCGCCGTGGTTTGGAAGTCGCACGACGAGAGATTGCGCGCGGCGAGTTGGATGACCCCATGCGCGCCGTCTTGATTTTCAGTCGTAAGCTCGGCGCGTCGCTCACGCGTGCCGGCGACTTCGCCGACGCGGACGGCGTTCTGCAGGAAGCTCTCGATCTGGCCGGACCGGCCAGCCCCGATCGCGCGAAAATCCTGGGCGCCTTGGCGCACGTCTCGTACGGTCGCAAGCGCTATGAGGAAGCACTCACCCGGCTCAAGTCGGCGATCGATGCGGCCAAGGCAGCCAAAGCGACCGATTTGGAGTCGAGCCTCGAAGAAACGCGCCGCGCCTGGGCGCCTTGAAAAGGCGGGTTGTCGAGCTAGAACCCGCTCGTGCCATCTTCCCTCTCCCTCTTCACCGACGGCCAGAGCGATTTCGCCGAGGCGCTGGGCCTCTTGGCGCGCCGTGGTGACACCGATCTCGATCGAGTCGAAGCCGTCGTTCGCGAGATTCTGCACGACGTGCGCTCGGGCGGTGACGCCGCCGTCCTGCGCTACGTCGAGCGCTTCGAGCAGCGCAAGCCCTCGCCCCTGTTGATCCGCGACTACGGTGGGGCCGAAGCACTGGCCGCGCTGCCCGGCGAGCTTGCCGAGGCACTGACCGTGGCCGCTGCTCGCATCCGCCGCTACCACGAGCACCAGAAGAAACAGCTCGAAACCTTCGAGTACGTCGAGGAAGGCGTCACGCTGTCGAGTCGCGTCACGGCCGTCCAACGTGCCGGTATCTACGCGCCGGGGGGCAAGGCCTGCTATCCGTCCAGCGTTCTGATGTGCGCCGTGCCCGCTCAGGTGGCCGGTGTAAATGAAATTTACCTGGCCAGCCCCGACACCAGCGTCGAGGTGCGTGCGGCCTGTCATCTAGCCGGCGTCACCGCGCTGATCGACTTCGGTGGCGCCCAGGCGATCGCAGCCATGGCCTACGGGACCGAGTCCATTCCGGCGGTGGACAAGATCGTCGGCCCCGGCAACATCTACGTCGCGGCCGCCAAGCGGCTCGTTTTCGGCCAAGTCGATATAGACAGCATCGCTGGACCGAGCGAGATCTTGGTGCTGGCCGACGATACGGCCAATCCCGAAGTTGTCGCCGCCGATCTGTTGTCCCAAGCCGAGCACGACGAAGACGCCTACGCTTTGTTGATCACCATCGGGTCCGAAATGGCGCTCGGCGTCGACGCAGCCGTACGGCGTCAACTCGCCGCTCTACCCGAACTCGATTCGCGCGGTCGCAAACGCCGAGCCATCGCCGAAGAGTCGATCGAACGCCACGGTACGGCGCTGGTGGTGGGCAGCGTCGAGCGCCTGATCGAACTGAGCAACGTCCTCGCGGCCGAGCACGTTTCGATCCAGATGCGCGATGCACGCCAAGTGGCGGATCGCATCACGCGCGCTGGCGCCCTGTTCGTGGGCCATAACACGCCGGAAGCCGCCGGTGACTACCTGGCTGGGCCATCGCACGTGCTGCCAACCGGGGGCGCTGCGCGCTACGGCGCACCTCTAGGCGTCTACGACTTCGTCTCTCGCTCTAGCCTGATCAGCTACGAGCTCGAAGCGCTGGCCCAGCAGGCCGACCACATCACGACATTCGCTCGCGCCGAGGGCCTCGAAGCCCATGCCCGCGCGGTCGAAGTGCGCTTGCCCAAAAAGTGATCCGCGCTCGTTCGGCGAGGTCGTCTCTGCGATTGGTTTGGACCTTTTGCCAGCGCTGCGATCGGGTTGGACCTGAAACCAGCGCTGCGATCGGGTTGGACCTTTCGCGCTGACACGCGCCATCTACGACCCGAACCGCGTGCGCGCTCAGCCGACGACTTCGAGGTAGCCGCGACGGAGCAGATCGAGAACGTCCGTGACAGTTTCCAGATCGGTCTTGCGCGAACGATCGAGAGCCGTCTGGAAGTCGGGCGAGTTGATGCAGGCCTGAAGAACCTCGAGCTGCGATTGCTCGAGGGTGCTGAGCGGAGCCTCGAGCGGCGTCCGCAGGCTGAGGCGCGCGCCGAGGGCGGGAGCGACGGCCGCCGCGTTGTTCAATTCGTCCTGCTGGCGGAACCCCTCCATCAGGTAGGCCTGCGCCGTCAGGCTCAGCAGCGCTTCGACACCGGGATCCGAGGGCTCGAGCGCAAAGGTGCCATCGGCCCAGGAAAGCATGCGGTAGGCCGCCTTGAGAGGTGCGAGTTGGACCGCGCCGTCGATGCCGGCGTTGATGACGAGACCTTCACGCAGATGCAGGCGGCCGCCTTTGGACGATTGCAGCACGAGGGTGCCGGTTTTTCGGGACGTACCGAATAGCTGCATCAAATCCGGCAATGGGATCTCGTCGAGAGTGCCGGTCATGCGCGCAGACCCCGACGTCGACACTGTCTGCTGCCGGATCGTCTCTTTGCCGAAAGCCACCTTTTGCAGGTTGCGGCGCGAGCCAGGCGGACCTTCTTCGACCGCGACCAGCTTCAAGATGCTGGTTCCGATCAGGAGGCGATCGCCCTCGGCCAACGTGGCCCGCTCGATGCGCTCACCGTTGACGAACGTGCCGTTGGTCGAGCCCAGATCTTCGACGATCACTGCCCCCGCTCGCAGCTCGATGCGTGCGTGCCGACGCGACACCATCTCTTCAACCAACACCATATCGAGATCGCTGGAACGACCGACGATCACGGGGACCGCATCGCTCAGCGGAAACTCGCCACCTTGGTATTTCCCAGAGATGAACCTGAGCGCCAGCTGCACGCTTGCAGCGCTCGTCGGCGAACCAGGGTGCTGATGCGGAGAGTCCATCGGGAGGGTCGAGCCACGAGAACGGATACACCGCCCCGCGCAGCTCGGATCGAACAATAGAAGCCCCTTCGGGTCTTGGTCAATGAAAGCGGAGTCAAAGCGAGGAGTTAGACAAGGACGGCTCGAGGGTGCCCCGAGCCCTCCGCGCGCGCTTCCGCCCAAGCTGTAGCACTCAAGCCGGGCTGGGGGGCAGCGTGCGTAGATCTGGGACGTTCTGTGACGTTTCGGCGCTGGGGAGCAGTATCGAAAAAGTCGTGCCTCGACCCAGATGCGAGCTCACTTCGATACGTCCCTTCATTTCCTGCACGATACGCTGGCTGATCGCCAGCCCGAGGCCGGTGCCGCGGTCTTTCGTGGTGACGAAAGGCACGAAGAGGCTCTTCATGACCTCGGGGGCGATGCCCGGTCCCTCGTCGCGTACCGTGATGACGACCCAGCTGGCGAGCCCACCGCTCGGTCCCCTGTCGCCGATCGTCGCACCAATCACCACCCGCCCCTGGCCGCCCATGGCCTGAACCGCGTTGCGCACCAAGTTGATGAGCACCTGACGCAGCTGCTCGGCGTCGATGCGCAACGGCGGCAGATCGGCATCGACACGCACTTCGAGTTCGGCCCCGGAACTCTCGGCATCCAGCATCCGCGCGGTGCGCTCCAGGATCTTGCGCACGTCGACTTCGGCGACGTTGCCTCGCGCGGGCCGCGCGTAGTCGAGCACCGAGCCCACGACGCGATCGAGCCTTTCGACCTCTTCCAGGATGATGCTGACGAACTCGCGCTCGCTTTCCCCCAGCGTCGCCTCCGAACTGTCGCCGAGCAGCTGTGCCGCACCCTTGATGGCGCCGAGGGGATTCTTGACCTCGTGCGCCAAGCCGGCAGCCATCTGCCCGAGCACCGCCAAGCGGTCCCGAGTTTGCAGGTGGCGGAACTGACGCGAGTTCTCGAGCACGACGCTCGCCTGGAGCGCGAGTTCTTCGAATAGCAGCACCTCGTCGGGAGAATAGGCATCGACCGCGCGGTCGTCGGCCACGAGCAATAGCCCGATCAAACCTCGAGTTTCAGCTCGAACAGGCACGAGCACGCCGCGCCGAAAAGGACCCAGCACCTCGGCTGCAGTGAGCACGCGGGCGAAGGAATCGGCCTCCAACGCGCGTCCGGCTCGACGGGCCTCGTCCTCTTCGAGTTGGATGTCGTCTAGCACGAGGGACGACGACGTCTCGAGGCGGTCGAGCAGCGGCTGGACCGTGGCAATTTCGAGCCGGCTCCCCATACTGGGACCGACGTGGGCCTGCAGATCGAAATGCGCCGACATTGGATCGCGCACCAAGAACGCCGCGGCGGTGGCGCGGCGCGATCCCTCGATCGCTCCCATCATGATCGAACCAAGCGACTCGACCTGCATGACATGCACCAACTCTTGACGCATGCGGGCCACCGCGCGCTCCAGGTCGGCACGCTCACGGAAGAAGGTGCGGTGAATGGCCAGGTTGGCTTTCTCGCGCAGGGGATCGAACAACACCAAGATGACGATCGTGGCCAAGAAGGCCGCCAAATACATGGTGTCGAAGCCGCCGAACAGGCCGACGAAAACGTAGAAAATCGCTGCCAGAACGCTGGCAAGCGCGGCCGACAGCATGACTTGGCCGAGCACGTCGTAAATGTCGACGAAGCGTTGGCGAATCAGCGACTCACTGATCACGAAGAGAAACAAAATCGAAAATGCCGCACCGATCGGTGGAATCGAAATATCGAGGAACCACAGGAAGTCCGCCAAGCTGGCCAGCACGGCCAGGGCGCCGACCAAAACCAAGAAACGCACCCGTCTCTGCGTGCCGCGCGAGCGAGAACTCTTGCTCCGTGCCCACAACGAGCTGAGGCCGGCGATCAGCAGGCCGAACACATACGAGAAGACGATGCCGCGCACCCACCAACGCGAGAGCGGACCGAGTAACGCCAGGACGGAGACCGGCACCAGCAAGATCAGAGCCACGCGTGGCAAAGTCGAGCGCCGTTCGGTCTCTGGCATGAGCGCCTCGAACAAACGCAGCGCAAACTGGGGCAAAAGCACCGCCAAGATGGCCGTAAAACGGATCCATACGTCCGCGCGCACGAACAAGTAGAGCCACTGAGCCAAGTACCAGAGACCCGTGTCGAGGGCGAAACCCGCGAACCAAATCTGGGGCAGGCCCGGCCTGCGGCGCAGCAAGATCGAGACGGCAATTGCGATGGCCAGGCAACCACAGAAGAGCGACGTGCGTGTACGGAGATCCATCGGAGCGCTTCAGCGGTAGAGGTTGCGTTCGGCGATACGCGACAGCACGACGGTCGGCACCTGCCCGACCCAGTCGGCCGGCTGAGTCTCGCGCAAACGCGATGAGGCCACGTCGGGTAAGACCGGCGCCGGGGCAGCTTGAGTCTCGAAGCCGACTCGACCCAGCACGAGCAACGGCGCCAAGCGCTCGACGTCGAGGGCGCGATGCCAACGCGGCAGGTCGAGCAGCACGTCGGCGCCGACGATCAGGCGCAGCTCGTCCAGTGGATGCTGGCGGGCTACGGCCTCGAGCATGTTCACGGTGTAGTTGGGACGGGGCAGCCCGCGCTCCAGGTCACTCACTTCGACCTCGGGCAGGTGCGAAAAGGCCAACCGGCACAGCTCGAGGCGCTCATCGAAGGCCAACATGTCTTTTTGGAAGGCATGCTCGAAAACCGGCAGGACCAGGAGTCGCTCGACGAGCCGATGTCGCAGCAGGTATTCGGCCGCGCCCACGTGGCCGAAATGCGGCGGATCAAAGCTGCCGCCGTAGACACCGAGCCGCATCAACTGGCTCCGAGCGCCCGCATCTTCAAGGCCTGCGGAGCCTCGAGCCGCACCGTCTCGCGCAACTCGAACGACGGGTCGTAGCTCGTGGCGCGCAGCTCGCCGCCCGTGTCTTCGACCACCAAGATGCCGTGCGCGGGAAAAGTCCCCGGCGAAAGGAACCAACGCCGTCCGACCTGCTTGATGAGTGACTGTTTGCTCTTGCCGAAGACGAGCAACGTCGCCGGCAGGATATCGTCTTCGACCAGCTCTGCTTTGTCGTAGAGCAAGACCGCGACTTTGCCGCCGATCAGTTCGACCGAGCGCGTCGATTCTCCGGCCAGCGACTCGAACATACGCAAAGCCGTGCGTTGACGTTCGCGGTCGAGGAACGCTTCGATCTCGTCCGGAGCTGCGTCAAGGCAGGCACTGGTGGCGCGACTCATCAACGTCGCGTCATCGGCGCGCGGCCCGACCAGCTCCTCGGCCCAAGCTCGCACCAGATCATCGAGCGCGGAATCGGCGCCGAGGTAGACGACCCGGTCGGCGCCCAGTCGTTCGCGTAGGCCGCGAGCCGCGCTGGCGAGCGCCTCGCCCTGGTCAAGTGCGGGTCCGAGCAATCCGAGCCTCATGAGACACGAGTCTAGCAGGCCACCCGAAAAGTTTCTGGTGACTGATGCGGAGCGTCGGCCGTGCAGCCGAAGGTCGAAATCCCGTGGGCAGCGCGAGTTTCATACATAATCAGATGTTATCGATGCTTAAGCACGTTCTATTGGATCAATCGTCCGAAATTCTGCAGATTGCGGACCAAGCGAGCAACGGCGAGGCACCAGCCAGCGGTTCCCAGCCTTCATTCGTGCAACAAGGAATCATCCAAATGTCTCTGATCAATACTTCCGTCAAACCCTTCAAGGCCACCGCATTCCACAACGGCAAGTTCGTCGACGTGTCGGAAGCGACTCTCCAGGGCAAGTGGTCGGTGTTCGTTTTCTACCCCGCCGACTTCACGTTCGTCTGCCCGACGGAGCTCGAGGACTTGGCCAACAGTTACGCCGAGTTCCAGAAGCTGGGCGTCGAGATCTACGGCGTGTCGACGGACACGCACTTCGCGCACAAGGCTTGGCACGACACTTCCGAGGCGGTCAAGAAGGTGACTTACCCGCTCGTCGGCGACCCAACCGCAACGCTCGCGCGCAACTTCGACGTCTTGATCGAGGAAGAAGGCCTGGCTCTGCGCGGCACCTTCGTCATCAACCCCGAAGGCCGAATCAAGCTGTGCGAGATCCACGACAACGGCATCGGCCGCGACGCCAGCGAGCTTCTGCGTAAAGTGAAGGCCGCTCAGTACGTGGCTTCTCACCCTGGCGAAGTTTGCCCTGCCAAGTGGACCGAAGGCGCGGCAACGCTCAAGCCTTCGCTCGATCTCGTCGGCAAAATCTGAGTTCGAGCTCCGCCTCCCGAGCCGGGTGCTCTTGCCGAGACCAGCGCGCGTGCGCAGGTTGGTAGTCACCCGGCTTTCTCTATTTTCGATTGCCCTCTGTCTGCCGTGAACCCGAAAATTCGTCATGCTCGACGTCACCCTGAAAAGCCAACTGGGCGCGTACCTGGAAAAACTGCAACGCCCGATCGAACTCTGCGCCACGCTCGACGAAAGTGCCGCCGCGCTCGAGCTGCGTGAACTGCTGGCGGAGATCGCCGGACTGTCGCCGCTGATCAACTTGGTCGAGAAGGAGGTGCCGAACGTGCGCAAACCGTCGTTCGCCATCTCACGCCCCGGCGAAGACCCGCGCGTGTGGTTCGCCGGCATTCCACTGGGCCACGAGTTCACGTCGCTCGTACTGGTGCTCTTGCACGTCGGTGGTCATCCCTCCAAGGCGGGGGCGGAGGTGATCGAGCAGATCCAGAACCTGGACGGCGAGTTCTCGTTCGAGACCTATTTCTCGCTGACCTGCCAAAACTGCCCGGACGTGGTGCAAGCCCTCAACTTGATGGCCGTGCTGAACCCCAAGATCCGTCACGTGGCCATCGACGGCGCATTGTTCCAGGACGAGGTGAACGAGCGACGAATCATGGCCGTTCCCACCATCTACCTGAACGGCGAGCGCTTCGGACAAGGCCGCATGGAGCTGGGTGAGTTGCTCGCCAAGATCGACAGCGGCAGCGTCGAACGCGAAGCCAAGAAGCTGAACGAGCGCGGCGTGTTCGATCTCTTGATCGTCGGCGGCGGACCGGCCGGTGCGGCTGCGGCCGTTTACGCAGCACGCAAGGGCATCGTCACCGGCATCGCGGCTGAACGCTTCGGCGGTCAGGTGCTCGACACCTTGGCCATCGAGAACTTCATCTCGGTCCAAGCCACGGACGGCCCGCAGTTTGCGGTCGCGCTCGAAGAGCACGTCAAGTCCTACAACGTCGACATCATGAACCTGCAGCGCGCCGAGACGCTGGTGCCGGCCGAAAGGCTCGGTGGGTTGCATGAGGTCAAGTTGCAGAGCGGCGCAACCCTGCGGGCCAAGACCGTGCTCCTGGCGACCGGCGCACGCTGGCGCGACATGAACGTACCGGGCGAAAAGGAATACCGCACGCGCGGAGTCACCTATTGTCCGCACTGCGACGGGCCGCTTTTCAAGGGCAAACGCGTCGCGGTGATCGGCGGTGGCAATTCCGGTGTCGAAGCGGCCATCGATTTGGCGGGCGTCGTGGCACACGTCACTTTGCTCGAGTTCGCCGCTGAACTGCGAGCCGATGCCGTCCTGCAGCGCAAGCTCTACAGCATGCCGAACGTCGTCGTCATCACCCAGGCGCAGACGACCGAGGTGGTGGGCGACGGAAACAGGGTGAACGGTCTGGTCTACAAGAGCCGCGAAACCGGCGACACGCATCGGCTGGAGTTGGAGGGCGTGTTCGTGCAAATCGGCTTGCTCCCCAACACCGACTTCCTCAAGGGCACGGTCGAGCTGACCCGGCACGGCGAGATCGTGGTGGACGACCACGGCCGCACCTCGGTGCCCGGTGTATTCGCCGCGGGCGACGTCACCACCACACCCTACAAGCAAATCATCATCGCCACGGGTGACGGCGCCAAAGCCGCACTAGGCGCCTTCGACTACCTGATCCGCACGTCCGCCCCAGCCGCCTGACGCGGGCGACTGCTCGAAGCTGGCCCCGGCAGTCTGGTCAATCGTCGATCAAGCTGCCGAACAGCGCCAAGCCACCGGCCCAGAAGGCCAGGTCGAAAACGGCGATCAAGCGAAAGTAGTCCGCCAATTCGCCGACGGTGCTTCCGCCGAGCAGCGCCCGACTGGCGGCTATAGCCACCAGCAATACGGGCGCGAGCAACGGAAACATCACGATCGACAGTGCCAGATCGCGCGCAGACGTACGCACGGTGAGCGAGCCGAACAACGTCCCGACGGCGGCGATGCCGGGCGTCGTGCACAGCGCCACCAGCGCGAGGCCGGGGCCGACGCTCATCAAGTCGAGCGAGAAGAACAGGCCCACGGCTGGAAACACCACGAGCTCGATGGCGGCCAGAAAAAGCCCAAGCCCCAGCGTCTTGCCAACGAACAAGGCACTCGGACGAAGCGGGGTCACGAGCAAACCGTCGAGCGCACCGGACTCGCGTTCGCGCGCCCAACTCCTGCCCAAAGACAGCACGGCTGCAAACGCTACCGACAGCCAGATCACGCCAGCGGCCAGCGTCTTCTGAGCGTCACGTCCACCCAAGAAAGCCATGGACGAGAGCACCACGACCAACAACGCGAAGAACCCGCTGGTCGTGGTCACTTCGCCACTCTTCATCTCGACGCGGAGATCCTTGCGAAAAACCAACCAGACCTGCCGTGTCCAGGATGGACGGCGACCGACCAGGCGGAAGGGCGTCGAAGCGACAGCGGAAATCTCGGCCAAAGCCTGGCGAGCATACAGGACATTCGTGGGTTCGCCTCCCGGCCCGAACGGGCTAAGAAGGCGGCCATGACTGAGAAGGTTCGCATCGAGCACACCCTGGAATGCAGCGAAGACACGTTCTGGCAGCTGTTTCTCGACGAGAAGTACAACCAGGCGCTGTTCTCGGGCTATCTCAAGTTTCCCTTGTGGCGCGTGGCCTCGAGCGTCGACGGCGACAAAGAACTCAAGCGCGTGATCGAGGTCGAGCCCTACGTGGCCGACTTGCCCGCAACCATCAAGAAGGTCGTCGGCGACAACATCCGCTATCGCGAAGAAGGCCGCCTCGACAAGGAAAAGCGTCGCTACTACGTCGAAATCGTGCCGGCGCGCATGGCGGACAAGATCTTCGTCAAGGGCGAGCAGTACACCGAGCCGGCCCCCGGCGGCTTCACCAAGCGCATCTTCTTGGCCGAGATCACGGTCAAGATTTTCGGTCTGGGCGGCCTGATGGAAAAGCGCGTCGCCGCGGACTTGCAGCGTTCGTACGAATTAGGCGCCAAGTTCACCAATCGCTACGTCAAAGAGAACGGGCTTGGCTGAGTCGGATCATGTCACAAGCTCAATTCTCGTCTTCGATGGCCCGCAGGGTCTTGCTTGCTGGTCTCGTGCTCGGGGGCTGCGCTCCCGCTGTCGTACAACCACCACCCCAGGCCGGCGTGCCCCAGGACATCGAATTCTCGACCTGCCCTTGGCCGTCCAAAGGCACCGTGAACGAGGCCATGGTGCGCGTGCGCGTTTTGGTCGGCATCGACGGAAGGCCCAAGGGTGTGGAGGTCGTCGAGGCCCAGCCTGCCAATCAGGGCTTCGGCGAACGCGCCGAAGAATGCATCATGAAGAAGACGTTCGAGGCGGGGGTCGTAGCGAACGGTTCGCCCACGCAAAGCTGGACGCCGATCTTTCGTATCGATTTCGCTCGTTGAATCGAGGCTTCGCGGGCGCACGAAAAGAAACGCCGAGCCCTAGGGCCCGGCGTTTCTCGTGACGAGGACAGAAGCGCTCAGCGCTTCGGATTCTTGGCGATGCCCTTCTTCTTCTCGCCCTTCTTCTTGGTGGCTTTGACCACCTTCTTCTCGACGACCTTCTTCTCGACGACGACCTTCTTCTTGGCCTTCTTGGCCTGAGGTCCAGTGCGCTTCTTGGCCGAGTCGTGGAGATCGATCAGACGGGGTAGCGGGTAGCTCTGCAAACGGGTCTTGAAGCCTTCGTCTTTGCCGCGCTTCTCGAGCTCGGCGATGGCGCCGATCAGCTTGGCGCGCGTACCAAAGCGGGTCTTCGCGTCCTCGAGGGCCTTGAGCAGACGAAGCAGCTTGGCGTTCGAGATCCGGCCAAGACCCTTTTCACTGTTGACGCGATCGAGCCACAGGTCGGCCGTTGCGAGCTTGGTGATGGCGGCGACGAGCTTTGCCTTGTCACCGTGGCTCTCTTTCACGAGAGCGAGGGGCGTTTTTGCCATGTTACATTTTCTCCAGCGGCGCCATCGTCCCAGGCACTCTCGCGAAGAGAGTCCATCCGGCACCAGGTGTAGAATCCTCGAGGCGGGACGGCCGCGAGCCCTCGGGCGCGAACCCGGAAGGGGGCGAGGCTTAGCAACAGCCGCCCTCCCCCGCAAACCCCAGCCTCGGCGCGCTGGGGCGGAGCACAGCAGACACCCGACGCGAGCGAAATCCAGGTATCGTCGAGCCATGCAGCGAATCGAGAGCTTTCGGGTGCGCCCCTTCGACGTTCCCTTGCTCGAACCCTTCGGCATCGCGACGGGCGCCCAAGAGGTAGCGCGCAACGTGTTCGTCGAGCTGACCCTAGGGGACGGTACCCGCGGCTTGGGCGAAGCCGCGCCCTTCCCGGCCGTCAACGGCGAGACACAAGAAGACGTGCTGGCCGCACTGCTCGACCTCGAGTCTTTGCTACTCGGTCAGGACGTTCGCCGCTTCCGCGCCATCGCCCGCGACCTCCGCGAGGCACTCGATCGCACGCCAGCCGCATTGGTCGCCATCGAAACGGCACTGCTCGATGCGCTGTGTCGCTCCGTGGGTCTACCCTTGTGGTCGCTGTTCGGCGGTTTCGAGCAACGCTTGTCGACCGACATCACCATTCCCACGGGCGACGTCGCCCACGCAGCACGCTCCGCCGAGAAAGCCATGACGGCAGGCTTCCGCCGCATCAAGGTAAAAGTCGGCGGAGGAGATCTCGATGCCGACGTGCAGCGTGTCCGCGCTATCTTTGCAGCCGCGCCCAGCTGCGAGCTCTTGCTCGACGCCAACGCCAGCCTGACGGCGCGCGAAGCCCTCCGCCTGCTCGACGAGCTCGGGCGCGCCCGCGAGGCAGTCGTGCTGTTCGAACAACCCACGGCCGCACTCGATTGGGACGGGCTTTCCGAGGTCGAGCGTGAAGGACGGGTCCGTGTCGCCGCGGACGAGAGTGCTCGTAGCCCCAGCGACGTGACACGGATCATCCAGACCCGAGCTTGCAGCGTCGTCAACATCAAGACGGCCAAGCTCGGCCTCGTCGGCGCATGGGACGTGCTGGCGACTCTCCGCAGTGCGGGGTTCGGCGTAATGATCGGCGGGATGGTCGAGACCGAGCTGTCGATGTCAACGTCGGCCTGCCTCGCTGCCGGCTTCGGCGGCGTCGAGTTCGTCGATCTGGATACGCCACTATTCATGGGTGACCGACCGCTCACAGGCGGCTTTGCGCAACGCGGGCCCGAACTCGACCTCACACGCATCGAAGTCGGTCACGGCGTGAGCTGGTTGGGGCCTTTTTAGGCTGGCTCCACCGTGCGCCCGGTTTCCCGGGCCGCGCGCCCGTGCTACCGCCGGGCCCACACCATGACCGATTCGTCCTCGCCCCTGCGCACCAAGCCGCCGCGCGTGCGTTTTGCCCCCTCGCCCAGCGGATACCTGCACATCGGCGGAGCTCGCACGGCCCTGTTCAACTGGCTCTGGGCCAAGCAGCAGGGCGGCTCGTTCTTGATCCGCATCGAGGACACGGACCAAGACCGCAGCAGCATCGAGAGCGTCCGCGCCATCCTGGACTCCTTGCGCTGGCTCGGCATCGATTGGGACGAAGGGCCGGAGGTCGGCGGCCCGCACGAGCCCTACTTCCAAAGCGAGCGCAAAGCCCACTACAAGCAAGTCGTAGAAGAGCTGATTGCCTGTGGCAAAGCTTACCGTTGCTACTGCACCAACGAAGAGCTGAACGCCCAGCGCGAAGCCCTCAAGGCCAAAGATCCCAAGGCGCAGTTCGTCTACCCAGGCACGTGTCGCGATCGCAGCGACCAGCCGGACCTGCCCTACGCCGTGCGATTCAAGAGTCCCAAGAGCGGAGCTACGAGCTTCGACGACATGGTGTTCGGCACCATCACGACGCCCAACGACACGCAGCAAGACTTCGTCTTGGTGCGCCCCAATGGCTTGCCGCTCTACAACTTGGGGGCTGTGGTCGACGATCACGTGATGGAGATCACGCTGGTTGCGCGCGGCCGCGATCACATCGGCAACACGCCGCAGCAGGTGATGCTCTACGAGGCCATGGGCTGGGAGAAGCCCCAGTTCGCGCACCTTCCGATGATGCTCTCGCCCAAAGGCGAGAAGCTGAGCAAGCGCCACGCTTCCGTCAGCGTCTCGGAGTACCGAGACAAGGGCTACACGCCGATGGGCGTCCTGAACTACTTGGCGCGATTCGGCTGGTCGTTCGGTGACCAGGAGATCTTTTCTCGCGAAGATCTGATCCAGAAATTCAGTTGGGATCGCGTAGGTACGAGTGACGGCAAGTTCGACGAGAAAAAGTTCGCGGACGTCGCCTTCGAACACCTCAAGACACCTGCTCTCACCGACGACGCGACCTACCTTGCGGGCGTCATGCCTTACCTGGCGCAGTCCGGCATCGAGCAGCCTTCGCCCGAAAAGCTGGCCCTGGCACTGCCGCTCATCCGCGAGCGCGCCCGCGACCTCAAGGACGCGTCCCAGCACTTGGACTTCTACTTCCGCGAGCCCCCGACCTTCGACGAAAAGGCGCGCCAGAAGCAGCTCGTGCCCCCCGCTGCCGAGCACTTGGACACGCTGGCCGACCAGTTCGCGCTTTTGACTGATTTTTCTGCTCCAGAGATCGAGAAAGTCTTTCACGACTACATCGCGAAGCATGCGCTGGAGATGAAAGTCATCGCCCAGCCCGTGCGCGTGGCGTTGACCGGGCGCGCGGCCAGTCCGGGCCTCTGGGACGTCATGGTCGTGCTGGGCCGTGACGCCAGCGTGACACGCCTGCGCCGCGGCGCCGATCTCTGCCGCAGCGCGGCGCCGAGCGCCGGATGATCGATCCCAATCTCTACCCGAAGCTGGTTTATCCCGATCCGCGTTTGGCCGAGGTGTCGCTCGTGCGCGTATTTTTCGAATGGGCGCCGGTCAAGGCGCTGACGCCCGTCCCTATCTTGATCCTCGTCGCGCCGCTCGTCTGGTTCTTCTTCCGCAAGACCTGGCACGAGTTGGACGACGAGAAACGCGCCTATCTCAACGCGCACCCCGAGCCCGACTACCGCCCCGCGGTCTGTTTGGTGCTGGTGGCCGTCACCCTCACCATCCAAGAGTACTACGGGGGTCGTGGCTTCTATGCGAGCACGCTCGAACCGTGGTTCAGGCAACTCGAAGCCGCTGGGAACACGTCGATTCGAGTCACGCGTTACGGCGAACTCTACGGCTTCTGTTGGTGGGTGTTCGCGCGTGTTCTCGGCTACGTGATCGTGCCGCTCTTCGTCTGGCGCATACTCTTTCCCCAAGACAGCGTGCTCGATATGGGCCTTCGGGGGCGCGGTTTTTTGTCCCATTTGTGGATCTACGCCCTCTGCCTTGGTGGGGTACTGCTGGCCATGGTCGTGGTGGCCCAGGGCGGCGAGTTCGTGAGCTACTACCCTTTCTACAAGAGCGCCCAGCGCAGCTGGTTCGACCTTCTGGCTTGGGAGTCGATCTACTTTCTGCAGTTCTTCGCGCTCGAGTTTTTCTTTCGCGGCTGGATGCTGAGCGCCCTCCGTAGATCGCTGGGCTCTGCCGCGATCTTCGCCATGGCCGCTCCGTACTGCATGATCCACTACGGCAAACCGTATCTGGAGACGCACGGCGCCATCGTCGCCGGCGTAGTCCTCGGTTCGCTCGCCATCAGGACGCGCTCGATCTATGCGGGCTTCTTGGTGCACATCACCGTGGCCGGCCTCATGGACGCCATCGCTCTCGGCAGCCGCGGCGCTTTTCCAACCCGGTTCTGGCCCTGACTCATCGTTCGAGCCGGGGCGCAGGCCCTGTTCACGGTCGTCTTTTCCGACTGCGTTGGGGACCACGAACTGCAACGATTCCGTGACGGCTGATGCGCAACGCGTGTTTGCCGACTTGGGGCAAGCGCAAAGCTGGCTCGCTCAGAAGCTACGCGTGTAGTATCTCGGCCCTCCGAGATGGACGACTTCAAAGCCCCCGAAACCCCCTTTCCGCAACTCGACGAGTCGTACCCGCCCAACGGTGGTGCGTGGTCGCCGCAAAAGAGCGCCAAGCTCTACCAGATCGAAGGATGGGGGAAGCCGTACTTCCAGGTCAACCCAGCCGGCAACATCGCCGTCACTCCGGATCCGGACGACGACCGCCAGATCGATCTCCACGAGCTGTGCGTCTCGCTCGAAGCGCGCGGCCTCGACATGCCGCTGCTCCTGCGTTTCTCGGACATCCTCAAGCACCGCATCGGTCGCCTGAATCGCGCCTTCCAAATCGCGATCAAGGAGTACGACTACCAAGGTCGCTACCAGGGCGTGTTTCCGGTCAAGGTCAACCAACAAAGCCATTTGATCGAGGACATCACCTCCTACGGCGAAGAGTACGACTACGGACTCGAAGCCGGCAGCAAGCCGGAGTTGCTCATCGCGCTCTCGGCCATGCACAAGAACAACGGCTTGATCGTCTGCAACGGCTACAAGGACCGAGCCTACATCGAGACGGCGTTGCTCGCGCAGCGCCTCGACAAGACCGTCATCATCATCCTCGAGCGCATCGAAGAGGTGGACATCGCCATCGAAGCCAGTCGCTCCCTCGGCATCCGGCCCATGTTCGGGGTGCGCGCCAAACTCACGAGCAAGGGCGTGGGACGCTGGGCAAAATCAGCAGGTGACCGCGCCAAATTTGGCTTGTCCACGGCCGAAATCGTCGAACTAGTCGACAAGCTGACCGAGAGCGACATGCTCGACACGCTGCAGTTGCTGCACTTTCACATCGGAAGCCAAATCTCGAGCATCATTCCGATCAAGAACGCGTTGCAGGAGGCGGCGAACATCTACGTCGAACTCGCCAAGATGGGCGCCAAGATGGGCTACCTCGACGTCGGCGGCGGTCTGGCCATCGACTACGACGGCTCCAAGACCGACTTTCACGCCAGCAAGAACTACCACCTGATCGAGTACGCGACGGACGTGGTCAGCGCGATGCACGAGGCTTGCAAGAAGGCCAACGTGCCCCACCCCACGCTCGTGAGCGAGAGTGGGCGCGCCGTCGCCGCCCATCACTCGGTGCTGGTCTTTCAAGTGGTCGGCAAGAACGAGGTGCGCTTTGGCGAACCAGTCGCGCCGGTCAAGGACAGCCACCGCGTGCTCAGCGAGCTGTACGACACTTACCAGAACATCCTGCCCAAGAACGTGCAGGAGAGCTTTCACGACGCCGGCGCCGCCAAAGAAGAAGCTCAGAACCTGTTCAAATACGGCTACCTCGGTCTGCGTGAGCGCGCCCATGCCGAGCGCCTCTACTGGCATTGCTGCGAGAAGATCCAGCACACCCTCAAGCGCCTCAAGCACGTGCCCGAAGAACTCGACGATCTCGGGCGCACGCTGAGCGCCATCTACTACTGCAACTTCTCGGTGTTCCAGTCGGCGCCGGACATCTGGGCCATCGATCAGCTGTTTCCGATCATGCCGATCCACCGACTGGCGGAGGAGCCAACGGTCACTTGCACGCTGGCCGATCTGACCTGCGACAGCGACGGCGTCGTCGACCGTTTCATCGACATGGAGGACGAGGCAACCGTCTTACCAGTGCACGAATTCAGTGAAGGCCAAGAGCCCTATTACCTGGGTATGTTCTTGAATGGCGCTTACCAAGAGATTTTGGGCGATCTGCACAACCTGTTCGGCGACACCAATGCGGCGCACGTGCGCTTGACCGAAGACGGCTACGAGGTCGTCCACGTCGTGAAGGGTGATAGCGTGTCCGAGGTGCTGCGTTACGTGCAGTACAACCCCGAAGACATGATCGAGCTCGTGCGCCGCCAGGCAGACAAGGCCGTACGTGCGGGACGCCTCGACAACTCGCAGATGAAAAAACTCATGGATCACTACGAGGATTCGCTGCGCGGCTACACGTACTTGACGGACTGAAATTTGGGCGCGCGCTCGCCCTGGGCGCTATCGGGAAGGGCCTCGCTGGCAACCCCGTAATACCCAAGGACGCTTGGGCTCGCTGGCGACGAAAACGGGTGTTGCCGGGGGGGCCAAGCGTCGAATTTTGCTCAGCTCAGCTCGGCCACAGCGGTGGGGACGCGGCGACGCCCCGTTTCTCGGCGACTGCCTGGACGATCTCGCCGAGCGCCTTGGTGGCGCTGATGCGGGGCACCCAGCCGAGTTCCGTGCGCAACCGTTGCGTCGAAATGAGCGGAACCTGCGTTGCGATGTCGAGCCAGCCCACGTCGGTGCGTTGCATGTAAGTGCGCCATGACCATTTGACGAGCGAGCGCAAGAAACCCAGGGACATTGCTTTGGGTCGTTTGGCCCGAAAGGCACGCGCGAACTCCTCCGGACCGAGTTCGGGCTCGGCGGCCACGTTGAAGGCGCCTCGCGCCCTTGCGCGCAGCACCAGCCAATAGGCTGCCGCTACGTCGTCTGCGTGAACCGCTTGAACGATGAGTTCCTTGGGGAACGGCAGGAATGGCAGGTGCGCTGCCAAGAGCGGCTTGAGCGAGAACAACGGTCCCAGGAAAAGCCCGTGCATCTCCTTGCCTGCGCCGCTCTGGAAGATGAGGCCGGGACGCAGGCGACTGACGACCACGCTCGGATTGTCGGCTTCGAACTCGTCGAGCATACGCTCGACTTCGACCTTGTTGCGGCTGTAGTGAGAAGTACTCACGCCCTCGGTCGCCCAGCTTTCGCCGACTCGTTCGTCCTTGGGCCCCGGACTGTAGGCGCCTACCGACGACGCGACGACGACGTGCGGCACGCCTGCCTGGACGACTGCCCGGAGGACGTGCTCGCTGCCTTCGACGTTCGTTCGACGCAGGATTTCCTCGTGATGATTGGGCTGCATGAGCCAGGCGAGCTGCACCACGGCATCGGCTCCGCGCATTGCCTCGGTTAGCGTTTCAACGCTCCTCTTCGTACCGATGTCGATCAGCTTCCACTCGACCCCCGCGTAGGGCTCGACCGTCGCATCGGGCGCGCGTCGCGCCACACCGACGATTGAACTCACCTCCGGTTGACTGGCAAGCCTCTTGAGGACTGCCGTGCCGACGTTGCCCGTTGCTCCGATGACCACGATGCGCATGCAACAGTCGGAGCAATTCTCGTGCCGTGTCCGTTCGAGAACAAAGCGGCAGTTGCCGCGATATCTTCACTGCCCCAGGCGCACGCGTGCGGCATTTTTGCACCGCTCGGCCCTGATCCGACGCTGGGGCAGACGCCGACGCTCGGCTGAACGATGCCAGATTGGTGGGACACGCGTCAAACTAGGGCCCGGCTCTGCGCTTGCCTCCGGATGCCGAAGGTTCAATTGCTGGATCCGTCGCTTCCTGCGAAGTGCGCTCGTACTTGGTCGGAGCGTCGCGAGGATCGTGCTGACCAGGTTTCACGGCCGGCTTGTTCCGGCCGCGCTGCTTTTGCGTCCCAGCACCCGGTGTCTGCTGCTTCTGAGTTCCGAGAGATGCAGTCATCATGTCCCGGTGGCTGCAAGTCCGGGGCCAGAAACTTTTCCGTGGCGCGACGCAGTTTCGTCGACCTGGCCGTGGCAATCCTCCCCAACTGAGGCGCAGAGAGCCGTCACTCGTCGATGGTGACGCTGCCGAGCACACCGTGGTTGCTGGCCCCGAACAAATTGTCCGGATCGACTGCACGCTTCACGTCGCGGGCGAAACCGAGCGAACCCTCCGAGTAGACCTGCGGCAAGAAATCCTGCCGAATCTTGCCGATACCGTGGTGATGCGACAGCGAGCCACCGGCAGCCAAGATTTCTTCGCGCGCGGCGTGCTCGAGTTCGCCGTAGCTCTGGATCGGATCCGCCACGCCCTTGGCGTAGAATCCGAGATAGAAATACATGCACACGCCGGTCGCGTAACCCTGCGAAATGCGCCCGGTAAAGAACACGTTGCCGGGAAGCGCGCGTGCCTTGTGTTCTTTCTTCACGCGCGCTTCGACCCGCCTGTAAAGTTCGAGCGCGCGACTCCACGGCACGCTGGTCTCGAAGCTCTCGGCGATGGCCCAATGGGTGAACGTCAGATCGCGGATGTAGGCGATGCCGAACGTGAGCTGGTAGCCACGCTCGCCATTGGTCGCCCCGGCCTTCATGCCGCCGTGCTTCTCGGCGATGGCGTAGAGCGCGTTCTCTTGAAAGGCCACCTCTTGCTCGGTGCCTTCGAAGACCAAGGTGGCAACTACCATTTCGTAGGGATCGTAGCCCTTGAGCTTGGTGACAACGAGCTTCTCGACGGAGCCCTTGAGCTTGGCCAACCGGCCCGTCACTTTGGGTTTGAGTGCCTGTCCGAAATGGAACTGTGTGTTGTCCATGACGCGCACGCTGGCCGGGGCCGCGCCCGACTGCTGCAGTTCGTACATGAACGCGAGACCACGCTCGAGGTCGGGAAAAAGTACGCTGCCGTAGCGCTGGACGTCGGGTAGCGGTGAGAGTTTGACCACCGCCTGCGTGACAATGCCGTAGTTACCTTCGCTCCCGAACATGAAGTTGCGCGGATTGGTCCCGATGCTCTCGCGCGGCCCAACGTCGGGGCGATCGACCACGCCCGACGCGGTCACGACGGTTACATCGAGCACCAGGTCTTCGATGTTGCCATAGCGGTTTTTCTTCATTCCGCTGGCGTTCGTGGCCACCCAGCCACCAAGAGTCGAAAACTCCATGCTGTCTGGTTCGTGACCCAAGGTCAGCCCGTACGCCGCCAAAGCCGGGCCGATTTCGCGACCCGTCGCACCGGCTTCGATGCAAGCCATACGGTTGGTCGCGTCGATCCAGAGCACGCGGCTCATGCGCCGAAGATCGAGCGACACCACGAAGCGCGTCTCGGTGACGGGGATGCGCAGAGCGTCAGTTACGTTCGTGCCACCGCCGTACGGAATGATGCAAGCGCCATGAGATTTCGCGAGCTGGACGATGCGTACTACCTCGTCGTGGCTTTCGGCGAAGACGACGAGGTCGGGGACACGCGGGAGTCGTCCGTAGCGGATGGCCCAAATTTCTGCGCCAGTGTGGCCGTGACCATGGCGGAGACGCTCCGTCGCTTCTTGGGTCAGCTGGTCACTGCGCAGAAATCCGGACAACTCAGCGACCAGCTCCGGCGCTTCGAGAGACTCGGGAATGGCCGGAGGATATTGGGGCGGATTCTGGTTGTCGTAGCCGAGCGGCGCGCCCAGCTTCTGCGAGAACCAACTCATGAGCGTGGGCAGCTCGACGTTACTGAGCGGATAGCGACCGCCGGTGAGCACCACGCTGCCATTGGGCTGCACGACGAACTTGGTGTCGGCATAGCCCCAGCCATCCTTGGCTTCGCGCGCTGGGTCTGGGGCTGCAGGCGGAGGCACGACGCGACCACTCGTCCCACTAGCCGCTTTCAAAGGACCACCGTTCGCCTTGCCGTTCGCCTTGCTCATCGGCGGGAGACGCTATGAGCTGACGCGCCTGACCTCAACCATGACGCGCCATCCCCGCGGAAAAGAGCTTCAGCTCTTGTCCGCGCGCGTTGGAAGGCAATCGCCTTCGGTCGATCTCAAGAAGCGTCTGCGAACGCGCCGCCTGCAGCTGGGCCGCCCGGTCGACGAGCGAGACTCCGTAGGGCCAGGTGGTCGAGCGAGAGCGCGCCCGGACCCGCAAGCACCAGCCAGACGAGTACGGAAAAGATCGTCGTCTCGGAAAGCGAAAGCAGCGATACGATTCCGTCGACTTCTCCAAGCTGTGCGGTGAGCACCGCGACGATCATGGTGAAGGCCAGCGGAACGCTGAACAGGCGAGTTCCGAGACCCAGCACGAGGCACAGACCGCCGACACACTCCAGACCACCGACGAAGCGCGCGTGAAAATCCGGAGCCACGATGCCGAGTTCACGAAAGAACTCAGTGGTACGCTCCAAGTGATTCAACTTGCCAAGGCCGGACCGAAAGAACACGGCGCCCACCGACAGCCGAGCCATGAGCGGCCCCAGCGCCTCGATGCGCGCCAATTTGCCCGTTCCCCACTGCCACGTCCTGACGATTTTGGATGTCATGCTGCAATTCCCACTTTCGCCATGTGGAGAGCTTACGCGGCTGGGGCGTGGGGGTTTCACGAACGCCTCCGATTTCGTGCATGGCTTGGGGCGCCTGCGGACATTCACGGCGAATTTGGCGAGACACAGCCGAGACGGCTACACTCGCGGATTCATGGCGCTTCGTCTGACGACTCGTGCTCTCGGCTGGTGCGCTGCGCTGCTGTTTTCCGCTCCGCTCGCTCACGCCGACATCTATCAAAGCGTCGGCCCGGACGGGGTGATTTCGTTTTCGAACACCAAGACACGCGGCGCCAAGAAGGTCGCGATCGACGCACCCGTGGCCATGCCTCGCGACCGCTCGCCCGAACGCTACGGCCGCTACGACGCTTTCATTCGTGAGGCCGCCACGCTCTACCAAATCCCGGAGGCCTTGATTCGCGCCGTGATCAAGGCCGAGAGCGACTACGATCCGCGGGCCGTTTCGCCGGCGGGCGCGCACGGTCTCATGCAGCTCATGCCCTTCACGGCCGAGGCGATGATGGTTCAGGACATCTTCGACCCGCGCCAGAACATCCTGGGCGGGACGCGCTACCTGCGCATCTTGGCCAATCTCTTCAACGGGGACATCCACCTGACCGTGGCAGGCTACAACGCCGGCGAGAACGCGGTGATTCGCTACGGCGGCATCCCGCCCTACAAAGAGACGCAGGGCTACGTCGTCCAGGTGATCGGGCACTACCAACAGTACCGAGCAGAAGAGAGCGCGCGCAAAGCCGCCGACGCGCCACGCTGATCTCATTCGCTGGCTGGGTTGGTGTCGCTTCGTCGCGCCTGCCGCTGTCCCAGCTGCCTCCCAAGACGGCGATTCCAGCGCCTTCGTCGCGCCCTTCGACGACTTGTTCGCACGGCACTACCTTGGGGATTGTGAACGATCTTCGACTCGGTTTCCTCACCTGCTTGTTCGGTTTGGGTCTGGCTGCGACCGCGGCTTGTGGCAGCTCGAGTGCAGATGACGCGACTCCCGACAGCGGAGCTGGCAGCGCAGACGAAGACGGCGGGCCTCCGGTCGACGTAGAAAATCCCCTCACGGATCCGCAAACGGGGCCACCTGCCGGAAACCCCGATGGTCAGTGCGAAATTCCGGCCGAAGCTGGACTCGAGGACGTGAGCACGCCCACGACAGTGGTCGGTGATGGAACAGCCGCGAGTTGCACGGCGCACTCTTTCGTCGCCGCGGTCGCTGCGGGCGGCGTCATCACGTTCGATTGCGGACCGGACCCCGTGACGATCACGCTGAGCGAGCCCGCAAAGGTGTTCAACGATGCAAGTGAAGCCGTAGTCATTGACGGCGCAGGTTTGGTCACGCTGAGCGGCGGGGGCGCAACGCGTATCCTCTACATGAACACCTGTGACGAGGCGCAGCACTGGACAACGGATCACTGCAACGACCAGGAGTTCCCCCGTCTCACCGTGCAAAACATCACCTTCGTTGACGGCAATGCCAGTGCCGCGGGTGAAGATCAGCTCGGCGGAGGAGGCGCGATTTGGTCACGTGGCGGGCGTTTCAAGGCCGTGAACACGCGGTTCTTCAACAACGTGTGCATCAAGACGGGACAAGACGTGGGCGGCGGCGCCGTTCGCGTCTTCGATCAGTTCGGCGGCAAACCCGTCTACGTCGTGAACAGCACCTTTGGCGGCGAAGAGAATCTCGGAAATAGCGGATCGAATGGTGGAGCTCTGAGCAGCATCGGAGTTTCGTGGACCATCATCAACAGCCTGTTCTCGTACAACAGCGCCGTGGGCAACGGTGGCAACCCGGCCGACCCGGGTACGCCTGGGGGCGGCAGCGGCGGCGCCATCTACAACGATGGCCTCACCATGACGCTGTCGCTCTGTGGTTCTCTGCTGGAGAAGAACGAGGTCGTGTCTTTCGGATCGGCGATCTTCTTCGTCAGCAACGACCACACGGGTACCTTGAAGATTCAAGACTCGATGATCCGAGACAACGTCGGGGGGTCTTGGTACGCGCTGCCCGGGATTTCCATGCACGACGACACGACGACCGAAGTCGACGCAGCTTCGATCCTGAAATAGTTCGGGCCTTTGTGGCTTTGCCGCCTCGCCCCTTGCAGAACCCAGGCGGTGCGCTCATGCCCTCAAGATGTTCGAGTGGCTCGCGAGCCTTATGCCTGCCAGCGTCCAAGCGCTGTTGGCCCCCCCGCTGTCACCCGCGGTGTTGATTGCACTCGGTGTTTTCAGCGTGGTCACGTTCGCCGCGAGCCTGATCGGTGTCCCCTACTTTCTGACGCGGCTGCCCCCCGATCATTTCACGCGAACTGAGCGCATGGCCTTGGGACTCTCGCCTCGGGCGCGAACTGGCAGCGAGATCGCACTCGCCATATCGAAGAATGCACTCGGTCTCGTCTTGCTGCTGACCGGCATCCTCATGCTCGTCCTGCCAGGGCAGGCGCTGCTCACCATCCTGGTTGCACTGCTGCTCCTCGATTTTCCTGGCAAGCGACGTTTCGAACGCTGGGTAATCGGCCATCCGCGGGTGCTGCCCGCCATCAACATTCTCCGCAAGCGGGCCGGGAAATTGCCGCTCTTGCCGCGCTCGTCGTGGGTCCCTCCGGCTTTTCGAGATTCCGAGAACGATTCATCGTAGATAAACGCATGGGCTCTGGTTGTTCGGTCTGGCCTCCGATCGTGCCATGCTGGCGGTTCATGCGCTGGACGTTGCTTGCCGTTGGGCCAATCGGACTCGTCACTCTCGCTTGCGCACCGCCGCCAGCGCCGCCGCCACCTGCGCCCCAGGCTCCGCCAGCTTACGACGGCAAGCCCGAGGCGAGCGCACGGCCGCGCACTCGCGAGCCCGTCGTGGCTCCCGAGCTCGCACGCTATTTTCGAGATGCGCACGTCGAGGGCAGCATCGCGCTCTACGACACGTCCGAGCAAAGGGTAATTTGCAGCGACGGCCCGCGTTGCAAAGCAGCTTACCTGCCAGCTTCGACCTTCAAGATCGCCAACAGTCTGATCGGCCTCGAAAACGGCGCGATCTCCTCCGCCGATTCGGTGCTGCCTTGGGACGGACAGAATCATGCAGTGGCCGACTGGAACCAGGACCACACGCTGCGCACCGGTTTCCAAGCTTCGTGCGTGCCCTGTTTTCAGCAGGTCGCTCGCCTGGTCGGTGAAAGTTCGATGCAGAGTTGGCTGAAGCGCTTGGACTACGGCAATACCGACATGACTGGCGGCCTCGACGTGTTTTGGCTCAAAGGCGGCCTGCGCATCACGCCACTCGAGCAGCTGGACTTCCTGTGGCGACTCGATGCTGGCCTATTGGAAGTGCGACCGACTTCGCGAGCCATCGTCCTCGACATCATGGAACTCGAACACGGGCCCGAGTACATCTTGCGCGGCAAGACAGGCCTTGCTTTGCCACCCGACAGCGATCGCGACGTCGGTTGGTTCGTCGGTTGGGTCGAGCGACGCGAGCGGCGGGTGTACTTCGCCACGGTCATCGACGGCCACCCGCCCGAAGTAGACTTGGTGACGACGCGACGTGCCCTGACGGAGCGAATCCTGCGCGACCGCAAGCTTCTGCCGTAGATTCTGACGCAACGAAAAACGGGCGCCGCGAGCGCCCATTTTTCGCCGCTTTCAGGCGACGTAGTCGCGAGGACTCGTCGCTTGGGCAGGCGCCTGAATCACGAAGCCTTGTCGACCGAATCCTTGAGCTCGGCCCAATGCTTCTCGACCGTGGCCTTGGTCTGGTCCCAGGTCACGGCACTGGCTGCACTCAGCTCCTTGAGCGAGGTTTCGAAGTCGGCGCGCTTCTGACGGATGGTCGGCAAGTTGGCCTCGATTTCCGCTTTTTTCTTGCCGACGGAGGTCTTGGCCTTGCTGCCCAGCTCGTCGATCTCCTTGTCGACCTCGACCACCTTACCCTCGAGATCGTGGCGAAAGTCTTCGCGCATCTTCGAGAAGTCTGCCTGGGCGTCGGCGATCTTCTTGTCGGCAACGGCCTGCGCCTCGCGCATTTCTTTGTCGGCGGATTGCTGCGCTTCAGCAGCCTTGTGGTTGGCGTCGGCCTGAGCTTCGTTGGCTTGGCGCTGCTGGTCGGCGGCGCTTTCACAACCGAGCGCAAAAACTGCAGCCGTGGCTCCAACAATCAGTGATGTGCGAAAAAACATGAATCTCTCTCCTTTGATATTCACCGGCGGAAGCGGCCACGTCGTCGACGCGTCCGCTTCGCCGTTCTAAAGCAAGTCCAATGCCAGTTCGGTCCGATACCTCAGCTGGCCCGACCGGGCTCGAGTCGAGGTGACGTGCCTCGACCTCGTTCACTCGGCCATCAACCGCACGGCCAAGACGCTACAGGAAGCATCACGAACGAGCCGTTCGGCCACGCTCCCCAACAGCAGGCGCGAGAATCCGGTGCGCCCGCGGGTACCGACGACCAACACCTCGGCTGGCAACGACTCGCTGCGCTGAAGAATCTCGTGGGCTGCGTCGCCGTACACGACCTCGATCTCTGCGGTCATTTCGAAGCGCTCCAGCGCGCCCTCGATCAGCCTGCGAGCGGCTTCGCGGCGCTCTTGCAGCAGATTCTCTGGCAAGGCGATAGGAGCCGCGCCGAAGAAAGCCGGGGCTACGGCGACCTCCGCCACCTCTTCGACGTGCAGGACGACCAAGCGCGGGACTTGGCGAAGTCGCGCTTCTTCGGCGCCCGCGCGCAACGCCGGCATCGAAGGGTCCGACAGATCGGTCGCGACCAATACTGCGCCCGCAGCAACTGGTCGAGCCACGAGCACGGGGCAATGGGCGTAGCGAACCACTCGGGCTGCGACGCTGCCGAGCAAGACGCGCTCGATGCCGGTCTTGGTTCCACTGCCCACGACAACGCGATCGGCGCGCCAGCGCTCGGCTTGATTTAGAATTCCCGCGTACGGGGCACCTTCGTCGAGGCGCATCTCGACGTCTTCAGCGGCCGTCGGAAAGACGCGACGAAGCTGCTCGCGCATCGCGTTGATGGTCTGGGCGCGTGGCTCGAAGTCCGCGGCCAGGTCGGAAGGTGCATCGAGCGGAAAGAGACCTTGGACCTGTGCGAATTCGGGCATCACGTGGCAAATCGCCACGGGCCCGCCGGCGGAGCGTGCGCTGGCGAACGCCTGACGCAGGGCTTCATCCGATGCCTCGCTCAAATCCGTGGCTACGAGAGTCCTCATGCCATGCAGTTTGCACGAAGCATGCCATGGTCACTCGGTCTCTTGGCCGCAGTCGCGGGGGTAGCCGCCGGGATCGACACCTGGGTTGCAGATATTCTCGTAAGTGTCCCCGTAGTGCTCTTCGACGAAGCTCGCCACCTGCTCCGCATCGAAGCAATCACCCTTGAGGTAGTAGCCCCAAGCGGCGGCTGCGAACGGTGCATCGAGCAATGGATCGGGAGTGACGACCAGGCGGTGGCGCGTGGCGCTACACAGCGGATCCGCGGGCCATTCGTCTGAGAACCTCGCGAGTTCGGCGATCAGGCTCCCGCAGTCGAGACCTGCCTGCTCTGCCAAACTACAGTTGTACGAAAGCACGACGGCGCTGTGTTCCAGCGCGTGCACCAAGAAGCCGCGCGGGACGGGCTGGTCGTAGATCTCATAGGCGGCCCACACTTCGTAGTGCGTCCCGGACGTCGGCGGATTCGATGCATATTCGAGCACCGTGCAGGGAGCCGTATGCTGGGCACCGGCAATCGGCACCGTGCAGCTGGTCAGCTTGCACGCTCCGTTGCTGGTCGAGCAACCGTCCGAGTCGCCGCCGACCGCGCCGCCCGCGCCGCCAGCGCCGCCCCAGCCGCCCTGCCCACTCCCTCCGGTCCCGCTCGGCGCTCCGCCGCTCGTATCATGCGCTACGGGGTCCGAACAGCCAGTTGAAGAGGCCACGACCAGAACGCCCGACGACACCAGCATGCGCAACACGCGCTCAGCCTACACGACGGCGCCCGTGTCGCGCGAATCGGCTGGGTGCAACTTCTGCGACTCGAGTAGGGCTCGCTGAAAGCTCTCGGGATCGAGCGGTCGTCCCGTCAGGTAGCCTTGAATCACATCGGCCCCCAGGTTGACCACGATTTCGCGCTCCGCGTCCGTCTCGACGCCTTCGGCTACCGTCTCCAACCCCAGCCCACGACCGAGGTTGAAGATGGCCGCAGCCAGAGCCACGGACTTGGCGTCTTCGGTCAGTCGCCGCACGAAGCTCTGATCAACTTTGAGAGTGTCGACCGGGAACTCGCGCAAGTAGCTCATCGACGAGTAGCCCGTGCCGAAGTCGTCGAGCGAGAAGCGGACTCCCAGCGCGCGCAGATCGCGAATCGTGGCTGCCGCGACTGTCGCCTGCCTGACGAGTGCGGCTTCGGTGATTTCGAGTTCCAAATCGCCCGGACCGAGCTGGAATTCGAAGCACACGGCCTTCACGTCCTGGAGAAAGTCGGGACGCTCGAGCTGGCACCCACTGACGTTGACGCCAAGGCGCGGCAGATGTGCGCCCACCGCCAGCAAGCGAGCGCGAAAGGCGCAGGCCTCTCGCAGCACCCAGCGGCCCACTTCGACGATCTGTCCGGAGCGCTCGAGCAGCGGCACGAACACAGCTGGAGAAACCGGTTTGTCGCCCCGAGGTGACCAACGCAGGAGCACCTCGGCACCCACGATTCGGGTGGTCGCACCGGCGGCCACTTGCGGCTGAAATACCAAATGAAACTCGCCTTCCGCGAGCGCCGAACGCAACCTCTGGTCGAGACGATAGCTTTCGAGCGTTTCGTTGTGGAGTTCGGGACTGAAGACCGACACCTCGTCGAGACCCAAACGTTTGCTGCGATACATGGCGGCATTCGCGGCGCCAATCAACGCATCGACCGTACTCCCGGCCAGAGGATGAAATGCCACGCCGACGTGGGCCGACACGGAAACCAGACCGACGGTCAGGTAGAACGGCTCGCCCAAGCACCGACCGCAATTCTCGGCCAGCTGGCGCGCCCCCTCCTCGTTCTCGATGCCTTCGAGCAGCACGGCGAACTCGTTGCTGCCCATGCGGCCAACGACCTCCGCGCTGCCGATCTCGTTTACCAGGCGTTCGGCGATCTGCCGCAGCAGCGCGTCTCCGGCGTCGTGACCAAGCGAATCGTTGATGACTCGAAAGTCGTCGATGTCCACGGCGACGACGGCAAAGCTGTGCCCGCTTTGCTTGTTCCGTGCCAGCGCCGCGGCCACGCGCTCGCGAAAGAAGAGCCGACTGACCAGACCTGTCAGCTGATCGCGGGTCGCCAATTGCAGTAGGCGGACCTCGATTTTCTTGCGTTCGATGGCGTGGCGGAGCACCCGGCCGACAAGCGAGCGAGCCAGTTCGCCCTTGATCAGGTAGTCTTGTGCGCCCGCTTCGATGGCGCGTTCCGCCAAGTGTTCGTCGTCGTTGCCGCTCACCACGACGAGTGGAACGTGCGGCGCGGCGGCCAAGATGCTGCGAACCGTCGCGAGCCCACTGGAATCGGGCAGCTGGAGATCGGCCAGGACGACGTCGAAGGCGCCCCGGCGCACCGCTTGGAGTGCGGCAGCTAACGAGGTCACGATCGTGGCGGTCTCGCAGACGCGCGCGGTCTTGAGCGAGCGCTCCAAAATGCTGGCGTCCGTGACGCTGTCTTCGACGATCAGTGCGCGCACGTCGCCCTTGACCCTTGGCGGCGGCAGGCTCGGCAGACGGGGGGCGGGACCGGACGAGCATAGTCGTGCCAGCAGTTGCTCCAGCACGCGGAGATCCAAGGGCTTGCCGACGATCTCGAACGAAGCCGTCGTGCCACGTCTGGCAGGCGTGACCGTGGTGTCGCCCGTCATCACCACGCGAGCGGTATCGGGCGACAGCTGAGCTAGCCGATCGAGCAACGCCCAACCACCGACTCCGGGCATGTGGATGTCCGTGACGACCACCGCGTAGGTCCAGGCTGCGAGGAGAGCCCACGCCTCCTCGGCACTCGCAGCCACGTCCGGTACGTAGCCCCACACCCGCGCCACTCGCCCCAGAGCCGCCCGCACCAACGGGTCGTCGTCGACGAACAGGATTCGCTTGGCGCCTTCCTCCTCGGGTGCATGCATAGTCAAGAGTATCCGCTTGACTACAAGGTAACGCGCCAGCGTGCGCTGTCGACCGCAGCGATTGACCGAGTGGCCGGCAGCCCAGTGCTGGATGCGTAATCAGCATGATTTGTGGCCGGCGCGCGGCGTGTGGCTTTCTGACACAATCGACAGGCGCGAGCGCACCGATATGTTGCGGCAATGGGAGCGCGGAAATTCTGGCGGGAGCGGCCCCCTTGGTTGAGGCGTTCATTGATCGCTTTCGTGGGTAGCGTTTTCGCGATCGTGCTCCTGACCAACGTCGCGTTGTGGCTGCGCCTCGTGCCGCGTTTGTTGAATACCGACAGCACCGCGCTCGATTATGGCTGGGCTTGGGCCCCATGGCCGACCCGCATTCGCGTGCACGATCTGGTCATCAGCGGTCAAGACCAGAACGTCCAGTTCGCCATCGCCGTCGATGAAACATGGCTCACGCTGGACCTCTGGTCCGTCATTGCCGACCGCACGATCAAGGTCACGAAAATGCGGGGCTCCGGCACCTCGGTGCGCGTGCTGCAACGCCTCCAGCCCTGGAATTTGCAGGCAGCAAAGATCCGCGCCTTGCCGCCAATCCCGGGCCGCAAGAGCCCCCCTCTGACGGAAGACTACGTGCAGGGGCCGCGCGCCACGCGCGCGTTTTACGATCAGCTCTCGATCGAAGTGAACGACGTCGACGCGATGGCCAAAGAAGTCTGGATCGACGACGTTCGCTTCCAAGGCCAGATCCGGGCCCTCGGTTCGTTCTTGCTCCGTCCTGGTCTCGAGTTGCGAGTCGGACCCGGAGCAGAAGCCCAGATCCGCTCCGGTGAGCTCAGCGTCGGTGGGCGCCCGACTCTCGCCGCCATGAGTGGGCGAGCCGATTGCAACACGCCGAATTTCAACCCGAGTCCCCCGCAGGGTCTCGCAATCGCAGGTTTCTTCACGGGATCGCTGCTCGTTCGCGCTCGCTTGGTCGACCTCGACGTCGTGAATTACGTCGCCGCTGCGTCGGGTATCCAAGCGCGCGGGGGCACGGGCAGCTTCAATCTCGACGTCAGTTTCGTGCGCGGCGTACTGCGCCCGAACAGCAAGTTGAAAGTCACGAGCCGCGCGCTCGAGATCGACTTGGCTGGTCAACGACTCAACACCTCGCTCGAACTCGACGGGGCCATCGACCAAAGCGAACACGGCACGGTCCGTCTGACGACGACGGAGTTGACCGTGGGCCCCGTCGCCCAGCGCGCTCGCCTCGGAGGTGGACGTCTGACCTTCGACTTGGCAACCCGCAGCGCGGTCGATCTCGCCCACCCTTCGCCCGACGCCAGCTTCGCCGCGACTCTCACCAAGCTGACGGGCGAAACCGAGGCGCTGCGCGCCTACATGCCGGCGGATTCGCCGCTGGCGCTCGACGAGGGCCAACTGCTGGTCGAAGGCGAAGTGAGCGGGACCACGACCCGCCCCGATCTGTTGGCCCAACTGCGCGCGCGAGCGAATATCAAAGCTCACGCCGCCCAGCGCCGCTTCCACGGCACGCTGAGCGCCTTCGGTCGCGCGAGTCAAACCGAACGCGGTTACGATCTGGGCCAGACCAGTTTGGACGTGTCCGATCTCCAGGTCGTGCAGGGCAAAGACGTGACGTACGGCTGGTGGTCGCACGTCGAGATTACGGACGGCGGTTACGTCAACGGCGAGTCACCGCATCTCGCCGTCCAGCTCAAGGGGCTCTTGCGCGACATCCAGCCGCTTTACGTCGCGATGGGTCCGGACATCGATATTCCTACCTGGCTCCAAGGACTGTTGCCCCTGAAAGGCACACGCTTTGCAGGCCACGTGGCGGTCGAAGCCGGAGCGCTGCGCGTGGGGCCTTTCTCTGCCGAGAGCGGAGCGCTGCACATCCAGGGCAAACTGAAGAAACCGAAGGGCCAAGAGCCCACCGGCGCCCTGCGCGTCGTTTCGGGGCCGCTGTCGTTCGGCGTCGCCTTCTCACCAGGCAAAAGTGGCACCGAGTTGCTCGCCACCGATGCCTGGTTCGAGAGCCAGCCTTAAGCCGTCAGTGGAGTGCCTTCGGGTCAGACCGGGCGCTTCTTCTTGAGCGCCTCGCTCCACTTGATGCGGCCCGGAGAACAGCAGGTGAAAGGCGAAGAAGGCGCAGCTGATGAACAGGTAGTTGATCGGTTGAATATCGAGTTCACGCAGCGTGGCCAGGACGAACAACACGACGAAGAAGAACAACAGACTGACAGGAGCCGAGAACGATAGAGCGGCCGCCAGTTCACCGGGCTGGATGTGCGCGGGCATGGTCATGCCGATGCCTTGCCCGGTGATGGTGTTTCTAAATCCCCAGTCGAGCGCCCAGCCGGTGCTGTCGCCGCTGCGCTTCGTCGGCGAGAGCGTGCTCTGGGGAAAGTCGATGGCGCCGAAGTTGGTGCGCATCGAGAGCGCGAAGTTTTCGTGCCGTTGCACGCCCTGGGCAGGCTTGTAGCTCCACTCCTGGCTGCCCCGGCTCTTGTAACCGACACGAAAGTCGAGCTTGTCGCCCTGCTTGACCGGCACGCGCAGCTCCAGAACCCCCAACCTGGGATCCAGAGCGTCGCGTCAGCAGGCTACCCAGAACCGCGGCCCCAGTGCCAAGTCGGAGCCAGACGCCGACCGGAAGGACTCGTTGAACCGCCACATCTTGATCGCCGACGACGACGGCCACATTCGCGAGGTCGTGCGCTTCGCCTGGGTCGGCGCTCCTCGTCGAACGCTCGGCTCTCGAACTCGACTCGGTCGTGGGCAATCTCGTCGACAACGCGCTCCGCTACCGCCGGCAAGCTGCAGTACAGGTGCGCTTCGAGAGCCGATCGCCGTGGCTCGTCATTCACGTCCTCTATGACGGCCCCGGCATCAGTGCGGCCAACCGCTCAGACGCTGTGACGGGCCCGACGACCTGGATCAAAGGCTATTTGCGGGCCGGGACCTTCTTCTTGTAGCCACCAAGAGCCTCTTCCAGCTCGCCGCGCACCCGCTGGACCAGCTCTTCGGGCTCGACGACGCGGGCTCGCGCG
>Ga0105046_10000379_pt1 | contig 60790 bp, 53 predicted proteins | sample MAT03_FD_78385 | JGI IMG/M metagenome (GOLD analysis project Ga0105046, IMG submission 78385) | Freshwater microbial communities from Lake Fryxell liftoff mats and glacier meltwater in Antarctica - MAT-03 (megahit assembly) | ecosystem: Environmental > Aquatic > Freshwater > Ice > Liftoff...
TCCCCACGCGGGTGGGGAGAACCGCCGCTCTTGATGATGTCGGCCATGGCCTGCCGGACCATCCCCACGCGGGTGGGGAGAACCGGCTAGGTACGGGCACCGCGTCGGCATCCGTCGGACCATCCCCACGCGGGTGGGGAGAACTCTGGAATGCCAACAGGTTACGTCGGGCGATTCGAGAGATTTCCGGGAATCAGAAGGGGGCTTCCACCGAGATGGCCTCACGTTCCGCCACCAGCCACAACCCGCTCAGAACGACGTCGCTTCGGTCCGGTTGCCCCCAGCGTTCGATCCGAAAACCCTGGCAGTTGGGTTCGCTGGTGAGGATCAGAAGACTCATACCCTCGGCATTCCGCTTCACGTACTCCAGCACCTTGTCCCGTGTCCGCCGGTTCACCGTGCCGACAAAAACATTCGGCTTCGGCTCGACGAACCAACGTTTGAGCATTCCGCGGATGGCAGGCGGCGTATCGTGCGCGATCAGGACGGTCATAGTAGAGGCGTGAGCCCGGGAACGTTTAAAACCTCAAGCCACGGCCGAAGGCGGCCGAGCACCGGCCTGCGCTGGGTTGGCTTCCCCGGTTTCAAACAATGCGCCGAGGTCCTTCGGAAGGCGTTGAAGAATCCGTTCCTCCTCTATCCGCTGCTTCAACAACCGCCGAACCAATTCCCCTTCGTCCTTGGGATCCTGCGCCGCCGCCTGGAATGCCGCCGGAATGCTCGTCAGGTGCTTGTAGAGGTCGGCGACGTCGTACACGAACGGCAGCGTGCCCGCATCGTGGACGAACCCCAGGCTAGGGAGGTATCCGAGAGACGTGATGACGGCGGCACACAGCGCATAGAGGCTTGCGTTCGCCGCCGACAGCGCCCGGTTGATGTCGTCGGCCATGTTCCAATTCCTGGCGTCGTAATTCCGCCCCTTCCAGGTAACGCCGTATTGGATGCCGAACTGGGCGTACAGGGTGCGGACGCGCAGTCCCTCCATGCCGCGAAGCTCCTTGATGGACTTGTCCGTGACATCGAGATCCGGGAAACGGATGCGAAACATCGACCGGGCGATCCGAGTTCTTCGGCGCGTGTCTGCCCAGGCCTCCGCATGCAGGCGGGGCATGTCGTTCGTGTGATTGGGGGACAGACCGAACGCATAAAACCGCAAGGATTCCGCTCCGGTCCAACACACAGGCGTGTTGGATTCCGCGCACGCCTTGATGGCGGCGTGGGTGACCGTCGTGCCGGGACCCAGGATCAGTGCGGAAACCGTGGCAACGGGGATTCGGCAAAGGAGCCCGTCACCCCCGATCCACTTCACGCTGGAGTCATCGACCTCGAGCCGACCGTGTTCGAGATACAGCGGCGTCCAACGATCCTTCGCGGAAGCCAGGGTCTCCAGAGGTGGACGTTCGAAGAGGGGCATTTGCGGTCAAGGTGAGGCACCGGTGTTCGGGACGGTGGGGGATGCCATGTTCTTGGGAATGCGACGGATCCAACGCGGCGCGTGGCGCTCGCCGATGGGCCGACCGAAGCCCAACGGATGATCCTCGATCATTTCAGCGTCGGCATCCGTGGCGGCGACCTCGATGATCCGGTCGAAACGTTCCTCGGTTTCGTCCTCAGAGCGCCCCACGCGGCCAAGGAGTTGTCGCCAGGCGCCTGATCGGTCGGCCGCCAGCCCCGCCAGCAAAGGACATGCGGGAATGCAGGACTTCCGGCCGAACCAGACTCCCCAGCGTGGATTCCGAAGCGCCGCGGCGAGCTCCTCCAGTAAGGCTGTTGGGCCTTCGATAAGGACGCCGAATCGGGCATCGAGCAGGTAGTGGCGATACGTCTGAACGGTAGCGTCCGGATCCACCTTGCCGCTGGCGCGCCGTATGCCGGTGACGGTGTGGTAGTCCTCCAACCGCTCGATCGGCAATTCCCAGCCCCGGTGCAGTTTATCGAGCTTCAGCGTCGTGAAGCGCAAGGCGTCGAATCGTGCAAGCTGTACCCCTTCTTCGGGCGAGCGCTTGTCGATCCCCAACGCGGCGGCGAGGATTCCGCAGATGCCGCTGCGCGTCGGATGGAGTGCGGTGGTTCGGCGTTCAAACCGGGAGGCATGCCCCCACGACTGCATGGGGCCATCGAACAACAGGGCGAGGCAGGCTTCAGCCGACATGCCGGGTCAGAGCCTCGCAAAAGGCGTTGAGGTTCACGTCGGGGAGAACGACTTGGGTCTCGCAGGCGATGCCCCAGGTCTCGGTCAACGCCGCGTGATGCGTTTTCAAGGCGTCAATGGATGCCTCCAGCAGGCCTGACTTGGGTCGAATCGGCGTCTCAAAGGCATTGATCAATTGCACCGGCTGACCGGCAGACTTGAAAATGCCGAGCACGAAACCCGGCCTGGTATGGGCGTTCATCGAATGCTTTCGGGCACCGGGTACGGCTTCCAATGTGGCGCGAATAAAGGCATCCACGACCTTGCGGCGCTCCTCGGGCTCCAACCCGCCGAGATGATCCGGATCGGCGAGCAGATCGAGGTTGATCGCCGCATAGCGGTAGTAGACCGCCGACGAGAACTCCAGCGTCCCGATCATGCCAGCTCCGGCGTCGTCACCTTTGGGCTTCAGGTCATCCACGGCGGAAAAGAAGTCGAGATCGTTGTCCGATCGATGCGTCGAAAGGGCGTGGCTGAACATGGCGGCAGCCTCGAGAGTGAGCGACGGCATACTGGCCGCCATACGGCCAAAAAGGGCGATGTCCGCAGCATCCATCAAACCAGCGGACTTGCAGAACCGATCCAGCTTCTTCTCGTAGTCCTTGGTCTTGGGATTCTCTTTCAACAGCTCCGCAACCTGCTTTGCCATCGCCTCGATCTCCGAGGGTGCGAGAAAGACCAGGGTCCCCACCTGCGGACTTTCACCCCCCTTGCCGGACTTGGCGTCGAGCTTGGCGAGCTTGTCGGCGATGTGGGCAGCGTGTTCTGCGGCGGACTGCGCATCGGCGACACCCTGTCGCGTCAACGCGTCGGCCAGGGGTTGGACGATAAGCTTCGTGCGTTCACCCCCAAAACGGGCGGAGGGCAAATTGTCCTTCGCGTATTTTCGAATCGCGTGCTTCAAGCATTGGCTGGAAATGCGGGCACGATTCACTCCACCGAAGGTGGCGGTCTTGGGCGATCCGACGTCGTCGCGGTTCAGACAGGAAACAGGGAAAGACTGGAGAATATGAAGTTCGATCAGTCGCATGATTCGGTTGGGTTGGGTTGGGGGTGGGATCTTATCAGTGGGGGTGACTCGTCAGTCCAAAGGCGCAAGGACCAGCATGCCGAAGCCGAACGCCTTGGCGGAGCCGACGCCGGCGGCCACAGTCGAGCGAAGTCGCATCGAATCGGTCACGGTGAGCTCCCCCTGGAACTCGACGGCGGTGTGAGCGCCGTGGGAAACGCCGTCCTTGTGGAAAAACTCGCGGCCACGCGGAATCGTCCGAAGCGACTCTGGCTCGACCGCAAAGCCTCCGGCCTCCCCTTTGCGATGCAACCACGCCGCAAGGGCCTCGCGGGTTGTGAGCGGAACCCTCCGGCCATTCTTCTTCCGGACTCCATCCGGGGTCTCAACACGCACCTTCTTGGTGGGATTGGCGAGCAGAGTGAAGCGGTACCGTGAATGCTCGAAAAACCGGTCGGGAATAGGCTTGGTCGCGAAACATTCCAAGGGACACCAGTCGGGTTTCGCCGGGGTCGAGCCGGACACGATCAAGACCCGGTACGCCTCTTCCTTCCGGTCGACCCGGATGACGAAATCCCGGGCCTGATCCGCTCGTCCCCCGAAGGCTTGCCAGACACGCTGATGCCAATCGTAGGTATCACGAATGCGCAGCAGCCGAGCCGCATCCTCGTAGAAAACGCGGATCTCGGTCAGGTAGAGGGTTCCGGTGACAGGCTCCAAGGCGGTCGCAGTGCTCATGCGGCGATGGTGTTGGTGTTGGCTTCGCCGGAAGGGGTTTCACCGGGAACCGACTCTCCTGATTGCCAGAACGAGCGCGCCCATCTCACCCGGATGTCGTCCGCATACCAGGGCCAATGCCAGAGGTCGGCGAACAGGCCTTCGTAGTTCACCCCGACCCCTTTGCTGCCGGCAAGACGGACCCACGAGCGGAGTTGGTCCACGACGTCGTCGACCTCACCGCAGGCCAGGAGTCGGCGGAATCGACGTTCAGTACTCTCGGGGATCTCTTTGGCGCCGCGTTCCTGACCAGCGAGGGCGATTGCTAGACAGGTTTCCCCAAAATTGCGCGCCTTGGATTCCTCGGGATGGCAGGCGAAAAGCACCGCGACAGCCATGTAGGCCTCTTGATCCAGGTTGCCACCCAAACCGGCGACGACCGGCCACGCGTCGACGCGCAGGCGCACGTTGGCGCTCAAACCATGCCGCAGAGCAGCGAGCTTTCCGCGGTCGTCTCGGGAACGGCGGAGGGCGCCGACAAATTGGGCAGCCCGATCTCGGGTGGATCGTTTGGGATCATTCATGGGGGACAGGGTTGGATTGCGGGCGGGACTTTGGACGCGATGTGAGTCGTCGCAGTCCTCGGGCGTACGCCTCGATCTGGCGGGGCGTCTGACGGGAACACGTTTGCTCGTAGGCGGCGAAGGCAGCGGACTGAACGGCCCTGCCCCAGGCAGAGTTGGGGAGATCCGCGATCCGATCTGCGTTTCGGGCGAGGTCGAACAGCGACGAGAGGTGTTGTTCGACGTGGGTCCAGAAATGCTGCCGCGCTCGATCATAAGCAGGAGCCACGACCTTCAGAGTACCAGCATAAGACTTAACCGACTGAACCAGAGCACCTTCCCGTTCTTCGGCATATTCCACACCAGCCTCATAAGCCGCTCGGCCGAACTCACTGAACATACCGCCTGGCAACGAATAGATGGACTCAACCACATCCTCGATCTTCGCCTTGTCGGTGACAAGGGCGCCGACCCACAGGGTGGTTTCGGCCGTCGTATTCACGTGATTCAGAGCCAATGGCCCGGAGGGCGCATTAGCACCCGCCCGACGGCAAATCGAAATGGCGGCCAATTGCCGCCAGAGACTCCTTTGTGGGGATGCCGGCAGAACCACCAACTCCTCCTTGCGCGCGACAATGGTTGCTGTGGCCTCACGGAAGCCTGGAAAGATTGGGTATTCGAGACCGTTCGCCAGAACGATGGAAAGTCCATCCGGGTCGAGGTGGATCGCCCGGCTCAGCGGCACCAGCCGTCCCAGATAGCTGCGCGTCGCATTCTCGATCGCCACGGCGTGCTCAGCATTCTCCACCGGTTGTTCCCAGATCGGTTTCCCCCAGGGGTTGGGTCCCGGAATACCGGAGACGAAATCCCGATCCAGAAGATTCCTATGCAGACTAGCCAGTAAGTTGGCGCCCAACACCAGGGTGTGAATCATGCTGGAGGGCGTACATGGCGCGTGATTGGACGACCCCTTTCCCGATGTTTCCCTCCCATTCCAACGGGCGATTCCGATGCGCCCGCCCGGTGCAAAGCACTGAAAGGTCAACAGATTCACCGCGGATCGTGCATCCCGAAGTCTCCTTTCGTCGCCGGCGAGATTGTCGAAGAGCGTCGAATTGTTTCCAGTGGCCAACGCCAAATCCAGCTTGGTGGTGGCATTCCCCTCGTCGGAGTCCTTGCCCGGTCTGAGACCGGAAACCTGTAGAAACCTTGGCCCCTCCCCGAACAACTCGAATCCCGATCGCCACCTCTCCAGATAGGTCCGAACGCGAGGTTGAATGGCCGGCTGACAGCGCTCCCAGTCCTCCTCGTCCGCAGGACCGTCGAGTGCGGCCTGTGCGATGCAGACGAGCAAGCGCATGAGGGCAATCCTCTCGTGCGGCTTCACCGAAAGGTCCCGCAATTCATGCGCCCGGGCAAAGAGTCCCTGCAGACTCAGAAGCTCGCGTTTCCCATCCGCCCTCAGAGCTAGTATCCAGGGATCCTCAGTCAAATTCATCGTCGTCTTCTTTCCAGGCTCGCGGGGTTGCTTGGGGAGTGAGTTCGGTGAAGATGCCAAGTCGCGGGTCGTAGCGCACCAGGGAAATTTTCTCTCCGAAAACACATTGGCCGTCGTCACGCAGACAAGCCACCCTGGCGCCGAAAGGAGCATGCAGGGCGAGCCACCTAGGTTCCGGGGAGTCCCGTGGAACCATCCAGCGAGGCGTGCGTACGATCCATTGATGCAGGAACTTTGCCGAAGATCGGCGCCATTCGAAGTCGCTGATATCCATCTGCGTTCCGTCCAATCCCGTAATCCGTGTCATGCCGTCGAGACCGCAGGTGATGGACCGGATCAGCAGGACTGGGGTCGTCGGTGAACCTCGTCGCCGCGTGAGGACTTCTTCCTGGTCCCTGAGCATCGGGCTGGCCAGAACCCCAGTCGCCGCCTCGGCGTTGGCGACGAGCACCCGCTTTTCCTTCTCCAGCTCTTGGTAGAGTTCCCGCCAGGTTTCCGGTTCCTGCGAGTCCGGTTCGGCATAGGTGGCCTCCAGGAGCGGGCGAATATCCGTGGGCAAGGTGATTTCGGATCTCTGTCGCCAGACATCCAGCGTCCGGAGCAGCACGTAAGGCGCGTACACATGTGCACTCCGACCGAGAGCCCGCTTCAGGTCCGTGGAGTCGCCGTCCTCCGGAAGTGTTGGTAGTCGGATCCAGTACTCCGGCTCCCGGGCGTGACGACTCGGGCGTTCGTGTCGCCAGAGTCGGCCCATGCGCTGGAGCAACATGTCCGTTGGCGCGAGGTCGGACACGATGAAATCGAGGTCGATATCCACGCTTTGTTCCACGACTTGCGTGGCCACCAAAATGCTGCCCGGACCGTCGCCGGGACGGTTGCGACCCAGACGTTCCAACCAGTCGTCTTCCAACTCGGTGCGGCGTTGGAAGGGAAAACGGCTATGGAGCAATCCCACGGGAGCCGCCCCTTCACGCGTGCTGCCACAAACCAGCCGAAAGGCCTCCTGCGCTTCAATGACCGTGTTGCGAATCCAGAGTACTTGCTGCCCCCTCTCCGCGCGATCCAATAGTTCGGTGATGATCTGCTCGTCGGGAAGAATGGCAGGCCGAAGCAGGATTCGACGACGGGAGGCCCAGTCCGGACGGATATGGCGAGCTTCGCCCCCACCAACGCCAGACGTGACCAAGGGGTAGGCGTCCGGTGCAGTGGATTCGGTCACACCACCCGCCGCGAGCAATTCCCTGCGCCTGGAGGCCGTGAGGGTTGCGCTAAGAATCACCACGGAACACCGCAGGTTCACCAGTTCGCGGATCAATGCCGTGATCAGTGTCCCCGTGTAGAGATCGTAGGAATGGATCTCGTCGAGAACCACCACCTTGCCGGCGAGGGCGAACCGTCGAACGAAGAAGTGCTTCACCGCCACCACTCCCTGCAGCGCCTGATCGATCGTCCCGACCCCGTAGGGTGCGAGCAGAGCGTGTTTGGCCGAAGCAAACCATGACCGGGCCTGCTGAACGTTGTCGTAGGGATCGTCAGTGTCCCGTGCTTCGCGATGCTGGAAGGCGGGAGTAAGTCGGAGATCAAAGTCATCCTCCAGCCAGGCATTGCCATGGGCCAACCGAAGGCTGGCGACATCCGAGAGCGTGTTTCGCAGGAACTGTTCGATTCGACGATGGATGCGGTTGCTGGTCACCTGGGTGGGCAGTGCAAAGTAGATCCCGCGGTGTCGACCCGACACGTTCCATTGCTGCGCCAAGAATAACGCCGCCTCAGTCTTGCCGCAGCCCATCGGCCCTTCGACGATCACCATGCCGCAGGATTCGGCAGCCTCCGCAACCGCGCATTGCAGCGGGTTTGGTTCGAAGGCCCCATCGACGCGACTCGCAAAGGCATCACGGAAGCTGGTCAGGCGGAGTTTGCCACCCGGCCAACCGATCTGCCGCAGGGCTTGGATCGCTCGCTGCCTGGCGACTTCCGGAGTCAATCCGTGTTCCGGCGAAAACCAGGATTCGTTGGAGCCAATCCAGTCCGCCACGGTGACCAGGCCCGCGAGCAGCCAAAGATCAGAATGTTGAGGTGCCAATCGTGAATCGGGAGGAATGACAGGCAATGGACCGAACACCTCGCCAAGGTGTTCGAGAAGCTGCCGTCGGTTGGCTTCGGCCCATGGCCCAAGTCCCTCCGGCGTGCTCGATGGCAAACGAGCGATTCTACCCTTGGGTCGACCGTGATGGGAACCCACTGCCACCGCCCACAGTCGGCGAGGGCCGCCGCCCAATACTCCTTGTAGAAAGACCTGGCTCACCAGCGCATGGTCAGTGACGGAGAGTACGATCCGACCTGGCGAGATCTCGGGTACGCCCGGCCGGGTGAGCCATTGCGAACACTTGGCCTGAAATCCAATCGTAATCTTCCCGACGTCATGCAGCGCCGCGAGTGTGGCAGAGCCCGTTGGAAGCAAGGCCCGAATGGCCTCGGGAAGGCCTGCGATCAGAACCTCAGCCACGCACCCGACATTGAGGCAGTGATCCCGGACCGAGATTCCAGGGCGTCCGTCCGGAAGCGTCTTAGCCCAAAACGTAGGTAAATCGGGGTGCGGCGTCACACGTTGCTTCGGTTCAGGTTTCGGGTGTCGAGTGTCGGGCATGCTAGTGTTCGACGGGGTGCCGGCAAGAGCCGATGGGGCTTCCGCCGCTTCCCAACCCACGGCTCATGGCCACAAGACCAGACTTCCCCCACCCTTCCAGATCCCGGCATGATCCCCGTCCCGCGGCCCTCCTCCGGGAGCGCCCGATGCCCATGACCGATTCCTTGTCCCAACAGATCGCCCGCCGCCGGACGTTTGCGATCATTTCGCACCCGGACGCCGGCAAAACCACGCTCACCGAGAAATTCCTCCTCTACGGCGGCGCCGTCCAACTCGCCGGTTCTGTCACCGCCCGCAAGTCCCAGCGCGCCACAACCTCCGACTGGATGGAACTCGAACGTCAACGTGGCATTTCCGTCAGCTCCACCGTCCTCCAGTTCGAATACCGCGACTTCTGCGTCAACCTCCTCGATACACCCGGTCATAAGGACTTCTCCGAAGACACCTACCGCGTGCTCACCGCCGTGGATTCCGCCGTCATGGTCATCGACGCCGGCAAAGGCATCGAGACGCAGACCCGCAAGTTGTTCGAGGTCTGTCGCCGACGCGGCATCCCCATCTTCACTTTCATGAACAAGCTCGACCGGCCCTCCCGCCCGCCACTCGAGCTGCTGGACGAATTGGAATCCGTCCTCGGCATCCACGCCTATCCCATCAATTGGCCCCTGGGCGATGGACCGTCGTTCCGAGGCGTCTTCGACCGCCGAGATCGCGCCGCGCATTTCTTCGAACGCGTCCCCGGCGGAAAGTTCCGCGCCCCGGTCTCCGTCCACGACCTGTCCGATCCCAGCGTGCGCGAGCGCATGGAACCGGACACCTACGCCCGGACCGTCGATGAACTCGCCATGCTCGACGGCGCCGGAGCGTCCTTCGATCACCCAGCCGTCCTTGCCGGCGAACTCACACCCGTTTTCTTTGGCAGCGCGGTGAACAACTTCGGGGTGCAACTTCTGCTCGACGCTTACCTCGACCTCGCCCCGGCTCCCAAATCCAGGACCATCCAGGGGAAGGAGATTGATCCGCTCAACGCCGGCTTCTCCGGATTCATCTTCAAGATCCAAGCGAACATGGATCCACGTCATCGCGACCGCCTCGCCTTCGTCCGGATCTGTTCCGGCCACTTCGTGCGCGACATGAACGTCATCCACACCCGCACCAGCCGGAAACTTCGCCTCTCCAGCTCGCATAAGCTTTTTGGACGCGACCGGGAAACCGTCGACGAAGCCTATCCGGGGGACGTCGTCGGCCTGATCGGACATTCGGATTTCCGGATTGGCGACACCCTGGCGGAGGATCCGGCGCTGATTTACGACGAGATACCGAGGTTCACTCCGGAGTGTTTTGCCTGGCTGCACAGCCCGACGACAGCCCAGTTCAAGCGGTTCCGGGAAGGTTTGGATCAATTGCTCCAGGAAGGCGTGGTTCAGTCCTTCCTCCTGACCGGCTCGGTCCAGCGGGTTCCCTTGCTGGGCGCGGTCGGCCCCCTCCAGTTCGAGGTGGTTCAATTCCGGCTTCAGAGTGAGTACGGCGCCGAGTCCCGTCTCGAATTGTCCTCCTGGAACACCATCCGGTGGATCGTCCGCGCCGACAGCTCGACCGCGCCCGAGTTCGATGATGCCCTTTTGCCCACCGGCGCGCGCTCCGCCAAGGATGTGGCAGGCAATACCGTTCTGCTCTTCCCGAACACCTGGAGCTGCAATTACTTCATCGAGCGGAATCCGAAAATCACCCTGGTGGACCTTCCTCCACGGGATTCAACCCACGCCACGTCCAGCTAGCCTCTTCAGAACCCGAGGCTCAACGCACCACTGATTCATCCCGGCATCGGACCCAGCCAATCCCGGCCAGTGCCGCCAAACCGAGGCTGAAGAGACGGATCGTACCGCCCACATCGGGGACGACGATCACGTCGACCATGTAGAGGTCGTTGGTCGCCAACGACTCCGACGACTCGAGGGCAGCCGATAGGACGGGATTTTGTTGCCAAGCCGTCTCTCCGGAGGCCGCAAGCTCACTTTCAGATATCGGCACCCACGCCCCCGAACTCTTGGAGCCTTCAGGCGGTGATCCTTTCCCAGGCAGTATCCCACCTAGCCAAGCAATCCCAACACAACGAACAAGGACTCCGAGCTTCATAGACCGTGTGCGCTGGCCTGTCTCCGCACGGCTACGGCACGGACTTCCCATCGGTCGCATCCGATGGGCGGCGAAACTTGTATTGGTTGGCAGACATTCACCTCGAATACATTTATCGGCGAATCAAGGCGGGGACTGGACCCCCAAATTCGACTTGCTCGCTACTCACCCGCAATCCGCGATCATCGGTCACCGCCAGGAAGCCCACCCACGGTCGATCCACGGGGCATTCCGTGCGGATTCGGGCACCATCCACCCGTGCTGGCTGAGTTTTCCAAACCCGTTTTTGCCAGGGACCCATATCCGTCGTGTAACAGAAGCGCGCCTCCCGAATTGGCGTCCGTCCGCGAACCTTTGACTCGACGATTCCCTTGCGGACTGTCGGTGGCCCAAGCCGCGACAAGGCAGTGCCTTCCTGCAGCTCGGCATCCACGAAGGCGTCCACTTCCGGGAACGTCCAGATATGTCCGTGCGGCAAGTCGACCACGACCGAGATGTGACGGAACCTGGACGGGACCTGTCGGTACGACTTCTGATAGCTGTCGAGCGGGTAAGCGAAATCGGTTGTTCCGTTCAGGAAAAGGATCGGACAACGAACACGGTCGAGATAGTGGCCAGGGTCGAACAGCGTTAGCCAGCGGGCGCGGGCGACGGCCGACATGGCAGCCAGAGACTTGTCCTTCCAAACGCTGTTATCGCCTAGGAAGCCGCAACCGTAGACTGGCACCGCCACCTGGAATCTCGGGTCCACCCCGGCCACCAGACAGGTCAGATAGCCACCCCAGCTGATCCCGGTGATCCCCACCCGATCCGGGTCCACTTCTGGCAGGCTCCGCAGCAGGGAATGCCCCCAAATGACCGCAGCCACCGCATGGTAGGTCCACATCTCGCGCTCTTCACCCACCTCAAATTCACGGAACTTGACCGGATCCGCCTGATCCGGGCCGCCCTCGGGAAGCCGTCCCGAAGGACCGTTTCCCGCCAAATCCATGGCCAGTGCCACATACCCGCGCCGAGCCCAATGTTCCGCCCACTGTTGGAAAGCCTTTCCACCGCCGCCATGCACCAGAACCATCGCCGGCAGACGCTTCATTCCGGCGGACGAAGTCTCCGCGGGACGCCCCAAATAACCGAAAACCCGGGTGGGGCGCCCCCCAAGCGATTCACCCGCATAGTAAACTTCCTGGACCAACCCGGTGCGCACCCCCCACGCCGCAGCAGGCACTTCCCCGAGGGACCGCATGTCCCAGAGTTCTGTGGCGGATAGCGCGACGACGTCGGCTGCCAACCACAACCAACCCAGGACGATCCACGGGATTCTCAGGTTCACGACAACGCCTCCCACCACGCGGCCAACTCGATCTCCCGGGTCTCCGGCCACGGCAACGCTTCACCTCCAAAAAACCGGGTCACCACCCCGGCCAACCGATGGTACCCGGCTTCGTTCGGCGCTGGCGGCCGATACAATTGTGCGGAATGGATGCCGCCGGATCGGTCCCGAATCGCGATGTTCACGTCACGCACCACTCCGTCCAAAGCCAGAATCGTCGTGCGCACCCCACCGACATGATCCGTCACCCAAGCCCGGGGTCGTTGGGCCAATCGTTGTACAATCCCAAGGCCCACCAAGTCCTGCGTTCGCCCGTCCGCCACCGCATCCCCCTGGGGATTGTTCGACCGTGAAAGCGCCGCGGCCAGCAAGTCCCACGACCACTCCCCATTCGCTCCCGCGCGCCACACCATGTCGTTCTCGTACAAACGCGCAGTCCTTCCCGGGACGGGGGACAGTTCCGCTTCGGGCTTGAGCCCCTGAAGCCCGTCCAACGTTGCCCGGGTATCGTCGCCTTGAACGACGATCAGGGCCTCGCGACAGCGTTCGCTTCGAAGCCGACGGACTTCCGGTAAGCGAAAGGTCACCGACAACAAATCCGACGCTCCCAAGCGAATCTGCAGGCTCTTGGCTAACTTCAGAGCTGAGGCCGCGTCCTGCTCCCGTGCCGCCAGCAGTCCCGCCACCCAGCAGGCGCCTCCCGGTTTCAAGACACTCAGCACGTTCTGCAAATGATCCGGCGCCGGCGCGGCGTGGCCTTCCGCCGGGACCACCACCAACCCGTCGGCTCCCGCGGCGGCGGCTTCGTCATTGGGGGCCACCACCAGGCCAAAGTCCCTCTGACGACGCGCCAACGCTTCGGGCGCTGCGCCCGGACAAAACACGCTCACCTCCGACGCGGCCCGCCCTCGAAAAACCGCATCTTCGGGATACCCCGCCAAAAAGCGGTCCAACAACGCGAGCGACGCTCCCGGTTTCGCAAGGCCCGGAGCGACCACCGCCAGTTTGTTTAATTTGCCCATGATCATGCCCTCCAGAAGGTCGACTCCGTACCTACGTCGTAGGTGACCGCCATCTCCGGGGTCGCCACGGGCACCTGGCCTCGATGGAGCGACTCGACCGCCGCCAGCGTCATTCCCGAAGTCAGCAACGTCCGTTCCGGCGGATACACTGGCTTACGTTTCACTACGGTGGTCTCGATGTGGCGCACCAACGGATTGAAGAAGTCGGCGGTCGTCGAGATATGCCCCGGCATCGGGAGATGCATCTGACACGAAATCACCGTCCCACGGCCTCGTTCCCGTCCGGCGTAGGTGAAGTCCTGAACCAGGCCGTTCATCATGAACATCGACGTCCGCAGCCCATCCCGGTGCTCGATGAAGTAGCCCACCGCCTCCGGACAGGTCTTGCGCAGGTGATCCCAGGTCGGCGGAAGGTACCCGTAGCCGTCGGGAGGTCGCACGGTGTGACTCCGTGCCAGCGCTGCCATCACCAAGTCCTGCGTTGAGGACCTCTTCCCGAGTTCATCCCACATCTTCGTGCCACGCAGCGCCCAGACCGACCGGATGCCGGTCTCGCCCAACCCGCGCCGCTCCGACATGCACTGCGCCGTTTCGAGGCCATGGAAGTCATACGAATCCACCCCCCCGTAACAGACACAGACGCTCTCCTCCAAATCCATGCCCCATGGCAGTTCGACCGAAGGAACCCGCCACGTCACCGGCAGCGATGAGCCGGCGAGAAATGCGAACTCCAGCCGGCGCGAATCGCGCACCATCTCCTCGCACTCCGCCCAGGTCGTCGAGAGGTGCTTGTCGTTGAAGACCGGCACCGATCGACCGGATTGCTCAAAAACGCGAATGGTTTCCTTAAAGAACTTGAAGCGCGGGTAGAGCGTTTGTCCCTTCTCATTCCGCGGATACTCGCCGTGTTCGGCGATGATCACCACCCCGTCCACCGCCAGCTTTGAACCGCCCAGGGTCAGGGCTTCCGCCACGGTGGGATAAATAGGCACGCCATGCCGACGCGACCGGTCCCGTGCCAGATCACCGATCGGGAACTGATCCACATAGAGCGACACCAGATCGATGCCCGGCCGGTAGTGCTTTCCTTCCCATCCGTAACCCTCGACCAGCCGGTCGATGAAATGCTGGGCATGGGAGTGCCGCCTGACTTCGGTGGCCAGTAAGGCCACCCGCAGGCGACGATGAGTCTTGGGACGCGTTCGCGGCGTGGGCGACCCCGCTCCCGCCTGGTGCCCGTGCAGGGCTGCGCTGGCCGCGGTCCAGCCGGTCATCCGCGTCAGAAATCCCCGCCGACTCGAGCCGCCCGAAGCGTCCCGACGCCACGTTCCATCGGTGTTCTCGTTGTGATTCATGTCCGTTATCCAGCGTGATTCACGAGCCTTCACTTCCGTCATTCATGTTGGCCGGCTGGAAGCCGTTGGCGCCTCGTCACCGGGACGTTCCCACATCCACCACAACACGACGAACGCCACCAATGGCAGACAACCGGCCAGCGCAATGCCGACATCGAACGAACCGGATCGATCGATCATGCTTCCGAAGACGGCATGGGCTGGCGACAGCGCAAAAGCCGCCACGCCTCCGGCGCCACTCACCTTGCCCTGGTGATCCGGCGAAAGGTCCTGGGTCAGGGCGTGGTAGATCGGAAAGACTCCCAACGCCCCGGCCCCGACCACCAGCAGGGTAGCCAACAGCGCCACGCCTTGCGGAAGAAATGCCGCCACAAGCGTGAAAGCGCTCAGCACGGCACACAAAAAAAACACCAGCGAACGCGATCGGTGGACGGTGAAGCCCCGCCGGCACAGCCACCAGGCCAGCGCCCCGGCGCCCAGACACCCCACATCGGTGGCCACGAAGAACGCCGAATTGAAGTACAGCGCCGTCGATTCCGAATACCCGCGACCTTCCTGCAAAAACTTCGGCAGCCAGGCCCGCAACAACTGCCAGCCGGTGTTGATGCACGCGATGATCAAGAGAATCGCAATCATCCGGCGACTCGAGAGCACCGCCCAGATGGAGGCTCCGCCAGGCTTCGGAGGGAGCGGCTTCAAATCCCCGCCCCGCACCATCAGCAACCACGCCACGACCCAGACCATCCCCACCATCCCCACCACCTGAAATGCCAGCCGCCAGGTTCCAAGCTCTTCCGTCATGATCGCGCGCATCACCAGCGGTGTGATGATCGCGCCAATCGAGGTTCCGCTTTGCAGAACGCTGTTCCCCAAGGATCGATCCGCCGGATTGAGCAGCCGCTGGGTCGTCTTCACCGCGCACGGCCAGTGACCCGCTTCGAAAAAGCCCAACATCACCCGACAGAACGCCAATCCCTCATACGAATGCACCAGCCCTGTCGCGAACCCTGTCGCTGACCACATCGTCACCAGTGCCGGATAAACCCAACGAATCGACCACCGATCCGCCAGGATCCCAAACACGATTGATCCCACGGCAAACGCCCAGCCAAATCCCAGTTCGAGGCCCCCGTACTGCGCCTGACTCAAATTCAATTGCTTCGAAATCCGCACCGCCGCGTTCGCCAGGGTCTGGCGATCCATGTAATTGATGGTCGACGCTAGAAGCAGAAGCCCGCAGACCCACCATTTCCAGGATCCCGAACGGTTGGAGGGTTCCGCGCTCATCCCTTCCAACTCCGACCATCCCAAGCCACCACCCGTTCCAACATCCGGACCGCGCCCTCGGCGAAGGTTCGGAACAGAATCTCCCCCTTCTCCGCCGTCGCCGCCGAGGGCTCACCGATGTGGCCCTTCACCGTGATGTCCTTGGTGATCCAGGCGCGGGAAGCTGGTTCGAACGCCCCGCGATGTTCCACCGGCTCCAAAGCGTCGATCTTCCCCACCCATCGCGGATTCAGCCGAAGGATCATCGAGGTCTCCCATTCGCAGGCATGTCCCATCTGCGACTGGCGGAACTTCGACGCGTCGTCCGTTCCCAAGTCAGCGAGCTGCCAATACGTCGCGAATAAGAGCAGCAGGTCGGACCGCTGCCGATGTCGCTGCCGCGCTTCGAACACCGCCTGCCGACCCGGCACGTCGTTCCCACCATGACCGTTGAGGAACACGATCCGTCGGAAGCCATGCATCAGCCCGTTCTCGATCAGAGCGCCCAGGAGATCGAGGTAGCTTCGCGGCGGCGCTGACAGTGTTCCCGGAAAATCAAGGTGGTGATCCGAATTCCCAAGCCACTGCAAGGGCGCGAGCGCGATCCGGTCTCCCACTGCGACCTCCACCCGTCGCACGATTTCCCCCAGAAGAAAGCTGTCGGTGTACAACGGCAGGTGGTGGCCATGTTGCTCCACAGCGGCCACGGGGAACACCAGCGGAGTGTCCTTCGACAAGGCCGCCACCTGACACCAGTTCATCTCGGCGAGCTGCATTTGAGGGGAAGATCGCGCGAACGCTGGCAGGCCGCCCGCCCCAGAGCAAGACACGCGTCATGTGCGGCCCACCACTTATTGAACCACAGACTTCAGATCAGCCTTTCGGTTTCGGGTGAGCGCTGGTTTGACGAAGTCTCTTCGCTTCCGATAAACCCTGGCCGCGGGAGAAACTTTCCTTACCCATTTCATGAAACGAAAAACCTGGCGGCTCGCTGGCATCAATTTCGATCACTTCCACATGGGCGACCTGCTTCGGTACGCCTCCGAACATCCCCAGGTCGAGCTGGTCGGCATCTCGGACGAACAACCCGCGCGCATGGAGGAAGCCATCCGTAAGTTCCGCCTTCCCCGCGATCGCGCCTTCATCGACTACCGGGCCTGCCTCGAGTCCACCCGCCCCGACGTCGTCATCCTCTGCCCCGCCGCATCCCGCCACGGCGAGTGGGTCAAGAAAGTCGCCCCCTACGGTCCGCACCTGCTCGTTGAGAAGCCGTTCGCCGCCTCCCTCAAGGAGGCCGATGCCATGGTGCACGCCATGCCCCAGGGTTCCACCCTCATGATCAACTGGCCCCTTCAGTGGGTTGGTTCCCACAGGAAAGCCTACGAACTCGTCGCCTCAGGCAAACTCGGCGAGGTGCTCAATGTCTGGCATTTCGGCGGCAACCGAGGCCCCCTCTGGCACGGCGCCGACAAAGACGAGAAGACGCCCGCGCAGGTCGCCGAGGAAAAGCCCCATTCGTGGTTCTACAAGAAAGCCCACGGCGGAGGTTCGCTGCTCGATTATCTGGGTTACGGATCCACCCTCTCCACATGGTACCATGGCGGTCGCCGCCCCCTCGACGTCACCGCGGTTGTGGATCAACCGAACGGTCTCGAGGTCGATGAACACAGCATCGTGGTGGCCCGCTACGCCGAGGGTCTCTCCAAATTCGAAACCCGGTGGGGCACCTTCACCGACCCGTGGACCCTTCAGCCCCAACCTCGCTGCGGCTTCATCGTCGCCGGCACCGAAGGCACGGTCAGCAGCTATGACTACGACGATTTCGTGACCGTCCAGACCCGGCGCCAACCGAAGCCCCATCGCATCGCCGCCCCCGCCCCCAAGGCACCCCACCAAAACCCGATCCAATATCTCCTGCATTGCCTCGACCGGAACATCCCGCTCGAAGGCCCCGTCAGCCTGCCTATCAGTCGCATCGGTCAGGAGATCGTTGACGCCGCCGTCAAGAGCGCCCATCTCGGCAAGACGGTGAAACTTGGGAAGGCCGTCGACCTCACCGCCTAGCCAACCGCTTCGGCTCCACGTGGGTTCCGATCCCATCCCACCACCCGAGTCGGGGCCGGCCAATGACCACGCGGAGGTTGAATCGCGCCGGACACGGGTGCAAACCTCCCTTCCGACCTTCGGATATCGCTGGGCCTTCCCCTCCCGCTCCCGGTCAAGACAACCGACCGGGAAGTCGGTAGACGGCGCTGCCCGAGGGTTCATGGTTCACAACGCACTTGCCCAACCGTCCCTCGATCCCATGAATTTCGACAACCCACACGGCGTGATCGGGTCGCGCCTCATCGCGCTGGCGGTCGTACTGCTGGCATTCTTGTCCCCCATTTCCGCCCCCGCCGCCCCCAAGATCGGCGAACCTTTCCCAAAACTCGATGGTTTCGAGTTGGAAGGAAGGCTGCCGGAAATGACGGGTAAGGTCGTGCTGATCGATTTCTGGGCGTCGTGGTGCGGCCCTTGCCAGAAGGCCTTCCCCACCCTGAAGCAACTCCACGAGACTTACTCGGGCCGCGGCTTCCTCGTCCTCGCTCTCTCCGTCGACGAGAAAAAGGCCGCCATGAATGCTTTCCTGAAGAAGCAAAGCCCCGGGTTTCCCGTGATGCGCGACGCGAAAGGAAAATTGTCCGAGGCGATCGGCATCGACACCGTCCCCACCTCGTTCCTGGTGGGACGCGACGGCAAAGTGCGGGCCATTCACCAAGGATTCGACGGTGAGACGTCCCGGAAGCAACTGACCGATGAAATCGAAGCGGCACTCGTCGCCGCCACCCCCTGACACCATGCAAGCCTCCCTCTGCACCCTCCAATCGATCCGAAAGCCGGCGTCGACGGATTGCCTTCCCACCATGGCCGGAGGATTCCGCACCTGGATCATCCGGGTGACCGCCCTTCTTCTCACGGCATGCGCCTGTCAGGAGGCTGTCTCCCAGACTCTCAGCGTGCTTCCGGAAAATCCGCGGTACTTCAGTTGGCGGGGCCGCCCGCTGGTCATCGTCGGCAGTGCCGAGCACTACGGTGCGGTCTTAAACGCGGATTTCGACTATCGCAAGTACCTCACCACCCTGGGCCAGGATCGCCTCAATCATACCCGGCTGTTCACCGGCGCCGCCTACGTCGAACCACAGGGCGCTTTCAATATCGCCAAGAACACCCTCGCCCCGGATGGGACCCGCTATCTCACCCCCTGGGCTCGCAGTGACCAACCGGGTTACGCCGGGGGGGGCCATCGCTTCGACCTCTCCCGCTGGGACGAATCGTATTTCGAACGCCTCCGCGATTTCGTGCGCGAAGCCGGCCGCCAGAAGGTCATTGTTGAGGTGAATCTCTTCTGCCCGTTCTACGAAGAATCCCAGTGGACCCTCAGCCCCTTTCATCCGGGCAACAATACCCAGGGCGCCGGTCAGGGAATCTCCCGCACCAACGTCTACACCTTGGATCACCACGGCGGATTGCTCGCCATCCAGGAACGTTTTGTCGACCGCGTCGTCGCCGAGCTTCAAAGCTTCGACAACCTCTACTACGAGATCTGCAACGAGCCCTACTTCGGCGGCGTCACACTCGCCTGGCAGGCCCACATCGCCCAGCGCATTGCCAACGCCCAGGCGTCCCATGCCGATCCAAAGCTGATCTCCCAGAACATCGCCAACAACCAAGCGAAGGTCGACGCCCCCCTTCGCCATGTCTCGATCTATAACTTTCACTACGCTGCACCGCCTCACGCAGTGGCCATGAATGCCCACCTGCGACTCCCCCTAGGCGACAACGAAACCGGATTCCGCGGCACCCAGGACGCCCCCTATCGTATGGAGGCATGGGACTTTCTGATCGCTGGCGGAGCGCTCTTCAGTCATCTCGACTACTCCTTCACCGTCGGACACGAAGACGGCCTCTTCGCCTATCCCTCGACGCAACCCGGCGGAGGCAACCCCGTCCTCCGGCGACAGTTCCGATTGCTCCGCGAGTTCGTGGAGGACTTCGATCTGACCCGGGTGAAGCCCGATGATTCCGTGTTGGTGGGGGGCATTCCTTCCACCCATACCGCCCGCGCCCTGGTCGAACCGGGGAAGCGCATCGGCGTCTATTTCCGACCTGCGCCTGCCACTCCTTCTCCCATACCCGCGTCCGACACCCCCCGCGCCCTCCAGGTCCGGGTCTCGGCGGGCCAATGGGACGCGACGTGGATTGATCCTGTGACCGGCGGTGTCGTGCGGAAGGAATCCCAGCGCGTCACGGACGGCAACCTCTCGCTTCAACTCCCGACCCTGGAACAGGATCTTGCACTCAGCCTCGTGCGTCGTTAGTGCATCTTCCTTCGAATCCGGCGAAACCTTTCTCGAGCGTTCGCGTCTGGTGAACGTGGCGCCGCATGACTAACCCACCCGGAAATCGCACCTGGCTCGCGCCGCTTCTGATCGCTGCCCTCATCGCCGCCTTTGGTTTCTGTTGCAACTCCCGGGTTCGGCAAACCATCGAGTCCCAACTGAAAGGCGATCTGGCGACGGTCATCAATGCCAACGTCACCGCGTGGAATGACCAGTGGTTTTTCACCCCCCGTTCCCGGTGGTCCCCGTGAGTTCGACCGTCCCCGTCCTGCGTTCTCCGGTCCTCGGCCCGGTTTCGCAGGCAGCAATCGGCCCTCCGGTTTTGGTCCCGGCACCGGACGATTCTCCACCAATGGCCCGCCACCCCGACGTGGCGATCTGTCCCTCATACAGGTGGCCGTTCCCATTCGCGACGACGCCGGCCAGATTCAGGGAGCCTTCACCCTGGTCATTGATCCTGAACGCGAGTTCACGCGAATTCTGTCCGTCGCGCGTTCAGGAATGCCCGGGGAAACCTACGCCCTGGATTAGCGAGGCCTTCTGATCTCGCGCAGTCGGTTCGACGAACAACTGCGGCGGCTCGGCCTCATCGCCGAACATCCGGAGAGCAGTTCGGCCCTGAACCTCCGGCTCAGCGATCCCGGCAGCGTTCAGCCCGCGTCGATCACCCCGGACGACCCCACCAACCCGACCCGGCCGCTCGACCACCTCGCCGCGGAAGCCATCTCCGGTGGCGCAGGCGTCGACGTCGCAGCCTCCCGCGATTATCGGGGAGTTCCGGTCGTCGGCGCCTGGCGTTGGCTGCCCCAGCACGGTTTCGGCGTCGTCACCCAGATCAACGCATCGGAAGCGTACCAGTCCCTTCGGGTGCTGAACTTCCTGTTCCTGATCCTGTTTCTACTGCTGCTGCTCTGCTCGACCGGAATGCTCCTCGTGTCACGCGCCAATCTCGCGTGGCGCCGTCGACTCAAACAAGCGGAGCTCCGCCTCCGCCAACTCGGCCAATACACGCTTCAGGAGAAGATTGGGGAAGGCGCCATGGGGGTTGTGTACCGGGCCCAGCACGGACTGCTCCGACGGGACACGGCCATCAAATTGCTGCTCCCGGATCGTGCCGACCCCGAATCCGTGGCGCGCTTTGAACGGGAGGTTTGCCTCAGCTGCCAACTGACCCACCCCAACACCATTCAAGTCTTCGACTACGGTCGCACGCCGGACGGGATCTTCTACTACGCCATGGAGTACCTGCGGGGCCTGAACCTTCACGACCTGGTCGGCCGTTACGGTCCACAGCCTCAGGCCCGCGTCGTTCATGTCCTGATCCAGATCTGTGATTCCCTGAGCGAAGCCCACGCCCTCGGGCTGGTTCACCGCGATATCAAGCCTGACAATGTCTTCCTCTGCCACCGCGGTGGCATCCCCGACTGCGTCAAGGTGCTCGACTTCGGGCTGATCCGGGAATTCCAGTCCGAGATCCCAGCCTCTCCCGTCTTTCCGTCCACCATCGAAGGAACGCCTTCCTACATACCTCCGGAAGCCATTCACAATCGATCGCCCATCGATCCTCGCAGTGATCTCTATTCGGTCGGCGCCCTGGGTTACTATCTCGTGTGCGGGCAACCCGTGTTCGACGCCGAGGACGTGGCCCAGCTGTATGAGAAACATCTCCGCGAACTCCCGATGCCCCCGAGCCGGCGAACCGCCAACCCGGTGGGCAGGGAATTCGAGAATCTCCTGCTTGAGTGCCTCGCCAAGGAACCCGGGGACCGTCCCCTGTCCGCCAGCGCCTTGCGCGAAAAGCTGGCATCCCTGACGGAGACCGCCCCATGGAATCACCATCAGGGAGCCGCGTGGTGGGAAGCTCATCCTGAGGCTTCGATCAACGGTCTCCCCCACGCCGCGGGTTCATCGACTTCCCGCCCCGACCCCACCCTGAAGGTCGACCTGAACCATCGGGAAGTCGCGTAGCCCCGGGTCGCGCACCGTCGTCATGGTTGCCCCAGATAAAGATCCCGCCCCCGTCCCAGCGCCTCGATTTTGCGATCCGCGATGCTCCGCTTGAGCATCCAGAATCCTCAGTCGGGATGCACATAACGCACTCGGCCCACACCCAACACCTTCACCGCATCCAACACCCGATTGATGGCCGCCGCCGCCAGGGGCGCGTCGACCGGATTCCCCGGGACGTTCGCTTCATCGATCTGGAGGCAGGCGCATGGCAACCCGCCCAAGCGTCGCACGAAGTACTGAATCATCCCGTTCGTATCCGGATGATTGATGTCAAAGCGGTACAACTCGCCGTCGGTTGGAAGATCAATCCCCCTGCCTGCCTTTGAAGACCGAAAACCACCCGTGTGGGATCTATGAGAGCTTGTTCGCTCGGGAAAGCAGATAACCAATCAGGCACTGGATAGGAGCCGACCGTGGTCGTCAGGATTCGAGGCGCATGACTCTTGGCATGCCTTTCTCCGAACCCTTCGTTGTCCGAATCCGAAATCCGGAGTCACTTTAAGCGCCACGCAACTCCGTCCGCACTCACCCGACCCGAAATCACCGCCAGCACCTCGTGGTCGTTGTCCTGTTGTACCCGGAACATGGTCCTGGGAAGCACTGCGACGGTAGGTCCCTCGATCGAACTGTGATCATCCATGAACGTTTCGCGAAAGACTCCCGATCGGATCCCTAGCTGAGACGTCCGCGAACCGGTGGACGAATGCCCTCCAAAAAAAAAGCGTGGCCCGAACATGCCGGGCCACGCGGAGAAAAACAACTGAGGCTTAGTAGCGATCGCGACCGCCGCCACCGCCACCGCCGCGGCCACCACGGTCCCCGCCTCGGCCACCGCCACCGCCGCCGCCACCGCCGCCGCCGTATCCACGGCCGCCACCGCCGCCGCCACTACCGCCACCGCCACCGCCACCGCCGCTGAAGCCGCGGCCGCCGGGCGGACGCTCTTCACGCGGACGCGCGAGGTTCACTGTCAGCGGGCGACCATCCACCGAAGCACCGTGCATCGATTCAATCGCCTTCTGCGCCTCTTCAGGCGTGCTCATCGTGACAAATCCAAATCCCCGGGGGCGACCGCTCTCACGATCCACCATCAGGTTCGCTTCGACCACCGTACCATGCGCGGCAAATGCGTCGTGCAGGTCGTTTTCGGTCGTGTTGTAGGAAAGATTCCCTACGTACAGTTTCGTGCTCATGTGATGTTCTTGCGCCCGAGAATCGAATCACTCTCCTCTTTCCTGACTGTTCCCGACTTCCGGGTTTCGAATCATCGCTGAACAAACGAGGTTCACCTGAAGATTTACCAGAGCTAGGAATCGATAAGCTGTCCGAACGGGCGAGGCCGATAGTGACCAAGAAGAACACCAAGGCAAACTATATCTGAAGAAACTTTGGATCCCCTCCCCATCCCATGTGGCTCCAATCCAACGTCCCCCTTTTATTCGCCCCTCCCTTCCCCTATTCTCCACCCATGCCTCCCCGCTTTCCTCACCCGTCTCGACGCGGCTTCCTCGCCACCGTGCTCGCTGCCTCCACCGCACCCGCCATTCTCCGCGCTGCCTCACCCAACGAGCGCCTTAATATCGCCGTCATCGGCACCGGTGGTCGGGGCGCCGGCAATCTCGGTGAAGTCGCTTCCGAAAACATCGTCGCCCTCTGCGATGTCAACGAGCGCAACCTCGACGCCGCCGCCGCCCGCCATCCCAAGGCCCGCAAATACGTCGATTTCCGCAAACTCTTCGACGACTCCAAGGACATCGACGCCGTTGTCGTCAGCACCGCCGAGCATACCCACGCCTTCGCCACCCTTCCCGCCCTCCAATTGCGCAAGCACGTCTACTGCGAGAAACCCCTGACCCATTCCATCTGGGAAACGCGCGTCATCCGAGAGGCAGCCCGCAAGGCCAAGGTTGCCACCCAGATGGGCACCCAGATCCACGCCGGCTCCAACTACCGCCGGGTCGTCGAACTCGTCCGTGCCGGCGCCGTCGGTCCGATTCGGGAAGTCCACGTCTGGGTCTCCCGCGCCTGGGGCGTCCAATCCCCCGAAGCCGCCGCCAAGCACCACGATATCGTCACCGTCTCCGCCCGGCCGACCGGAAGTTCCCCGATCCCCCAAGGTCTCCATTGGGATCTTTGGCTGGGCCCGGCCCCCGAACGACCGTTCCACGAGGTCTACTTCCCCGGCCCGAAATGGTATCGCTGGTGGGATTTCGGCAGCGGCACCATGAGCGACCTCGGCAGCCATTGGAACGACCTGCCCTTCTGGGCTCTCGACCTGGACGCCCCGAAAACCATCGCCGCCAACGGGCCCGCGCCGAATTCTGAACTCGCCCCCGCCAGCATGTCGGCCACGTATGAGTATGGGCCTCGGGGCGATCGACCCGCCCTTTCGCTCACATGGTACCAGGGCGAGTCCAAGCCGCGGCTCTGGCTGGAGAAGACCATTCCCCAATGGAGCGACGGTGTCCTGTTCGTCGGGGACAAGGGCATGATCCTTGCCGATTACGGCAAGCACATCCTCCTGCCGGAGGACCAGTTCAAGGACTTTGTCCGTCCGACACCTACGATCCCGGAGAGCCTGGGGCACCACCAAGAATGGTTGCATGCCTGCAAAACAGGCGCCCCGACCACCTGCCCTTTCGAATACGCCGGCGCCCTCACGGAGGCCAATCACCTGGGGAACGTCGCCTACCGGACGGGTCGCACACTGACCTGGGACGCCGCCAAGATGGAAGCGGTGGGCGTACCCGAGGCGGCGCCTCTCATTCGGCGTGCCTACCGGCCGGGCTGGAAGCTGGAAGCCTGAGAGCCTGTTGAGGCCTAGACGCCCGCCATGGCGCGACCTGCGAGCCACCCTGTGGTCCAGGCCGCCTGGAAATTGAAGCCGCCGGTGATGCCGTCGATATCGAGCAGTTCCCCGGCGAAGTGAAGGCCCGGGCAGACCCGGCTTTCCATGGTTTTGAAATTGACCTCGGAAAGTCGAATTCCGCCGCTGGTCACAAACTCATCGCGATTCAACGTCTTGCCGGTCACCGACAGCTCGGTACCACGCAGCAGCCCCACCAGGGCCGTTCGGTTTTCCTTGGAAAGCCCGGCCCATTGGGCTTCCCGCGGCACCCCGGCCGCTAAAACCATCCGCTCCCACAACCGCGCGGTCAGCGGTGCGATCGGGCCGTTCACCACCCGGCGCGCGCCTTGTTCCATGCGACGTTTCTCAAAGTGGGCCGCCAACGTCTCGTTCGTTTCCCCCGGCAGCCAGTTCACCCGCAGCGGAAACCGGTAGTCACACCCGTGAAGCACCCGTGCCCCCCAGGCGGACAGGCGCAACACGGCCGGCCCGCTGACGCCTTCGTGGGTGATCAGGATGGGACCCTGCTCCGCCCGCGGCACCCCGGGAGCGCTGACCTCAACCGGGTCGACGGCCACCCCGGCCAATCCCTGCAACCAGGACGAGGCCAGGTGAAGGCTGAACAGGGACGGCACCGGCGGCTCCAGAGTGTGCCCGAGGGTGACCGCCATCTCGCCTAGGGCCACCGACCGACAACCTCCGGTCGCCAGGAGCACGCGGTCCGCCTGAATCCGACGCCCTCCGGCGAGCCGCAGTTCGAATCCACCCTTGGGCAGGCGCAGGATGAATTCGACCCCGGCGTTGGTTTCAATCTTCACGCCGGCCTGCCGGGCGCTGTGCGTCAGGCATTCCACGATCGTCGCCGACGAGTCGGTCGTGGGGAACATCCGGCCATCCTCTTCCGTCTTCAGGGCCACGCCGCGCGCCTCGAACCACGCCACGGTGTCCCGCGGCTGAAACCGATTCAACGGGCCGATCAAGGCCTGTCCGCCCCGCGGGTACCGGCGCGACAACTCCTTCGGATCGAAGCAGGAGTGCGTCACATTGCACCGGCCACCTCCGGAAATGCGGACCTTGGTGAGCAACTGGGACCCCTTTTCGAGGAGCAAGACCTCGGGTCCGCCTCCCGCCTCCGCACAGGTGATGGCCGCAAAGAACCCCGCCGCCCCGCCGCCAATCACCACCACGCGTCCCACGGACGACTTGGATTCGCCCTCGCTCATTTCGCGATCTCACCCAGTACCGCCCACCGCGCGTACAGTCGTGCCACTTCCGCTTTGGCGGTGTCCAATTGCGCCACGATCGCCGGCGCTTCCTTCGACCGGGTCGAGTAGAATTCCGGGTCGTGGATCTTCGCGTCCAATTCGGCCACCCGGGCCTCGGCGACGGTGATCGCGTCCTCCATCCCTTCCAACTCGCGCTGTTCCTTGAAGCTCAGCTTTCGTGGACGGGCGGCCGGCTTGACGCCGGTGGGTGCCGTTCCCTTGCGGTCCTCGCTTGGCGGCGACGCCGCCCACTGGCGCGCGCGCAGTTCCCGTTCGCGCCGCTTCTCCAGGTAGTAGGAAAAGTTCCCCGGCCCCACCACCACTCCAGTGTCCTCGAACGCCACGACCTGATCGCAGATCCGATCCAGAAAATAACGATCATGGCTGACGACCAACACCGCGCCGTCGAAATCCACCAGCGCCTCTTCCAGCATGCGCAAACTCGCCAGATCGAGGTCATTCGTCGGTTCATCCAACACCAGGACATTTCCGCCTCGGCAGAGCACCTTGGCCAACATCAGCCGCGCCCGTTCGCCACCTGAGAGCTTCGACACCGGCTCCTTCACCCGATCGTCGCCAAACAGGAACCGGCGCAGGTAAGATCGCGCGTTCAACCTCTGTTCACCAAAGATCACGATGTCGCCCTTGCCCGCCACCTCCGCCATCACGGTGCCCGTGCCATCCAATTGCATCCGGGTCTGATCGATATAGTTGAAGACCACCTTCTTGCCGATAGCCACCTCGCCCTCGTCTGCCGAGCGCTGCCCCAGGCACAACCTCAGCAACGTCGTCTTGCCCGCGCCGTTGCGCCCCACCACCCCGGTGCACTGGCCGGCCTGCAACACCAGGTTCATACCGCGAAACAACCAGCGCTCGCCATCCCCTTCGCCCACCTTGGCTCCCACATTGGCCAGGTCGACCACCGTGTTGCCCAGTTCCGGCGGCGGCGGGATGAGCAGGTCCATCTCGCGTTCCTCGGGCGGGGCCTCCAGACCGGCGATACCGTAAAACTTGTCCAAGCGATGCCGTGACTTCGAGCGCTGGGCGCGCACCCCGGCCCGTACCCAGTCCAATTCCTCCCGCAGGAAGCGTTGCCGCCGACGTTCGCCCTGCTCGGCGATCTGTTGCCGGATCGCCTTCGATTCCAGGTACGCCGTGTAATTGCCCGGGTGGGAAAAGCATCGTCCATCCGCCAACTCGATGACCCGCGTCGCGATCACATCCAGGAAGTACCGGTCATGCGTGACGAAAATCACCGCCCCAGGAAACCCGCGGAGAAAATCCTCCAGCCAGCGGATCGACTCCGAATCGAGATGGTTCGTGGGTTCGTCCAGCAGCAGGAGATCCGGTTGCCCGACCAAGGCGCGGCACAAGGCGACCCGTCTCTTTTCACCGCCGGACAACGGCCCGACGATCACGTCCAATTCCGGCGTCGCGAGCGCGTGCGCCACGGCCTCCACCCGGGTCGAGAGGTTCCAGCCGTCGGCATCCTGGATGTCGTGCTGGATCTGGGCCAACTCGGCGTCGCTGCCGTCGCCCTCCTCGTAACGCCGCAACCACTCCAGCAAATCGGCGGCCCCCATCTCGATGTTCTGGCGGACCGTCTTGTCGCCGTGAAGTTCGAATTCCTGCGGCAGATAGCCCACCCTCAGCCCTCGCCGCCGGGAGATCTCACCGCTGTCGGCGGCCGCGTCGCCCGCCATGATGCGGAACAGGCTGGTCTTGCCGGATCCGTTGCGGCCCACCAATCCCACCTTTTCGCCCGGCAGGACGGACAAGGTTGCGCCATCGAGTAAAGGCTGGAGACCAAACGCGAGGCGCAACTCGCTCACCGATAACAGCGCAGGGGTGGTTGAAATCGAACTCATGAACTCGTGAACCTTGAACGGTCAGTTGAAACCACCGCCCCCTCCAAAGTCACGGAAAGACTCCAAATCACGCCTTTCGCCCCAGAATCCGGTCCAACGAATCGGATGTCTGCCAGATCAAGGCCTCCGGATAATGGGTGTACGGGTGGAAATACTCGAAGGTCAGAAAACCGCGATAACCTACCTTGTCGAGCGCCTCCGTGACCGCCGGCCAGTCCGTCGTACCATCCAGCAGGGGCCGAAACGTCTCGAGCGAGAAGTCGGTGCCCTTCTTGGTGAATTCCTTCAGGTGCACGTTTTTCGTACGCGCGCCCATGATGGGGATCCAATGCTCCGGAAACTGGAACATCGCGATGTTCCCCGTGTCGAAGTGGACCCGGACACGATCGCTGCCGAAGTGGTCCACGAACCCGTTCATCTCCATCGGCGTCATCAGGTAGCCGTTGAAGAAGATGTTCTCGATGTTCAGGTAAATCTTCAGTTTCTCCGCCTGCTTCACCAACTGGCCAATCGCCGCTTTGGCCCGCCGGTCACAGACGTCGTTCGGCACCGGCTCGTGGTCGGTCCGCCACGGGATATACACCGCCCCCGGCACCACCAGCACATTCTCCACCCCGAGATCGTGCGCCGCCTGACCGATCTTGCCCGCCAACTCCAGCCCGCGCTCCCGCTTCGCCGGGTCGTTGCTGGTCAAGGGATACGGCCAGAACAGAAAGGAACACAGGCCGCTGATCCGGATGCCAATCCGATCCGCCATCCTGCGAATCGCCTCGCACTCGCGCGTGCCGGACTTCGGCGAGAGATCGTTCTCCAGGTCGTAGTTCAACTCGATTCCGTCGAAGCCGGCGTCCTTGGCCAATTGCAGGCATTCCTCCAGGTTCATCCGCTGCGGATAGGGAAATGCCCACTGGTTGATCGACTTGAGCATGTCGTACCGCTTCAGCGAACCCCGCCGAACGTCTGGCTTGGCCGGCTCGGCCGCCCGAACCGCGGTGGGTTCAAAGGCCATCGCCGACAGTCCGACCGATGCGAGGGTCGCCTTCAGCGCTTCACGTCGATTCAATGCCGGCCTGGAGGCGCCGACTATTCCGCTATCCGATGAAACAGGTGACGGGTTCGGTTCGGGTGTCGTCATGGTCGTCACAATACAGGGTTTGCCGAGGAGAGGTTCATCGTTCGCAGTTCAGGCCAGGATCCCCTTCACCACCTCGCCGTGCACGTCGGTCAGGCGGTAGTCACGCCCCTGGAACCGATGGGTCAGCTTCAGATGATCGATGCCGAACAGGTGCAGAATGGTCGCGTGCAAGTCGTGGACATGGACCTTGTTCTCGACGGCGTAGAACCCGAACTCGTCGGTGGCTCCAAAGACCGTCCCCGGCTTGATGCCGCCGCCGGCCATCCAGATCGTATACCCGTGCGGATGATGGTCGCGCCCTACCTGATCGGGACGCATGGCACCTTGCATCATCGGGGTGCGGCCGAATTCCCCGCCCCACAGGACAAGCGTTTCATCGAGCAAGCCGCGCTCTTTCAGGTCCCTCACCAGCGCCACCGCCGGTTGGTCCGTCTCGGCGCAACGCTTCTTGAGATCAAACACCAGGTTCCCGTCCGGGCCCCCATGGTGGTCCCAACCGCGGTGGTAGAGCTGAACAAACCGCACGCCCCGCTCCACGAGACGGCGCGCGAGCAGACAATTGTTCGCAAACGACGCCCGACCCGGGGTCGTGGCGTAGGCTTCCTGCACCGCCTGCGATTCCCGGGAAATGTCCATCACCTCGGGCACGCTCGTCTGCATCTTGTACGCCATCTCGTACGCCTCGATGCGAGTCTGGATCTCCGGGTCGCGCAGAAGATCGAACCGGGACTGATTCAGGTCCCGCAGTGCGTCGAGCGATTCCCGCCGCCGTTGACTTCCCATGCCCGGCGGATTGCTGACGTACAGAACCGGATCGCCCTGCGACCGGAGTGTCACGCCCTGATGCACCGTCGGCAGGAATCCGCTGCCCCACGCGGCGTTCGTCAGCGGCTGACCCACGCCCGTCATGAGAACTACAAACGCGGGAAGATCCTTATTTTCGCTCCCCAGACCATAGCTGAACCAGGAGCCCATCGCCGGCCGACCGGAGAGCTGCGCCCCGGTGTTCATGAAGATGGTCGCCGGATCGTGGTTGAAGGCCTCCGAGTAAAAACCCTGAACGAAACAGACGTCGTCCACGATCGTCCGCATGTGCGGCAGCAACTCGCTCAGCCACATGCCCGACTTCCCGTGCCGCGCGAATTTGTACGGCGATCCCAGCAACGACGCGTTCTTGCCGATCTGCGCGAGCCGGATGTTCTTCACCAGTTCCTCGGGCACCTGCTGCCCGCTGCGCTTGCTCAGCTCGGGCTTGGGGTCGAAGAGATCCAGGTGTGACGGTCCGCCCGACTGGAACAAGTAGATGATGTTCTTCGCCTTGGGTGCGAAATGCGGTCCCAACTTCGGCAGCCCGGGGAGGCCCTTCACCTCGGCGGCCATGAGCTTGTCGTCCAAGAGCGACGCCAACGCCAGCGAGCCCATCCCCGTCGCGCACTGGCGCAGGAACCGGCGTCGGGTGGAGTGACGAATCTGTTCGAGAGCGGGATTCATGGAGATCGGGTCTTTCATCCCTTGGTCAGGGTTTCGTCGAGGTTGAAGAGCAGGTTGGCCACCATCATCCAGGCGGCGACCCTCCGTACGTCGTCCTGGCCGACCCCCTCCGCCGCCCCCACTTGGACCAGGGCTTGTGCAGCCGGGAAATCGCCCTGAAATCCGCGCACCTGCTGCTCCAGAAATGCCCGCAATCGAGTTGTCTCCGTCGTGGTTGGAAGACGTCCCATGCAGGTTCGGAAAGCAAAGGTGAGACGTTCCTCTTCGGTACGTCCGCCTTCGACCAGAATGCGCTGGGCAAACACGCGCGCGGCCTCGAGCAAAGTCGGGTCGTTCAACGCCGCCAATGCCTGAAGAGGCGTGTTGGTGCGAGGACGCCGGGCAACGCAGACGTCACGGCTGGGGGCATCGAAGGTCGCGAACGTTGGATAGGTGCAGACCCGGCGCCAGAAGGTGTAGACGGCTCTGCGGTACAGATCCGGCCCTTCGCTCACCGGCCATTCATCCATGCCGATCTCCGGACGGAGGAAACCAATCTCCTTCCAGAGGTTGGGAATCTGCACCGGATGGACACTGGGGCCACCCACCTTGCCGTTGAGCAGGCCGCTGACCGCCAACGCGTGATCGCGGATCATTTCGGCGTCCATGCGAAAGCGCGGACCCCGCGAAACCAGCCGATTGTAGTAGTCCTTCTCCAGCCGCGCGGCGTCGGTAGCCGGGTTTTGACGATAGGCGGCGGACATCACCAGGCGCTTCTGCATCGCCTTTACGTTCCAGCCGGACGCCATGAATTCAGTCGCCAGCCAGTCGAGCAGATCGGGATGCGACGGGGCCTCGCCCTGGCGTCCGAAGTCCTCACTGGTCTTCACCAGGCCGGTTCCAAAGAACTGTTCCCAAAACCGGTTCACCGTCACCCGCGCGGTCAGTGGATTCGCCGGTTCCACCAGCCACTTGGCCAGCGCCAGACGGTTGGCGGGCACGCCGGGGGGCAACCCCGGGAAAGCCGCCGGAACTCCCGGGGTTACCTCCTTGCCGGGCTCCAGGAAGTTACCTCGCACGTGCACCCGGGTTGGACGCGGCTCCGGCTCGCCCCGTTCGGCAATCACCAGGGTGGAATATTTCTTCGATGCCAGTTCCCGTTCGCGCCCTTCCCATCGGAGAATCTCCCGATCCAGCCGCCGAATCTCGGGCAGCGAAGAACGGAAATGGTTCGCCAGCCGCCCCGCATCGTCCGTGCTCCGCTCGGAGGCCGGCTGATGCACCATCGCTCGAATCTCCGATGATACCGGCCACCACGCGGCGTCGTCGGCCTCGGTCGCCGCCGAGATCCGGAATCGTCCGATGCAGTGACTGTTCCCGTGGTAGTGCTCGAACCGGAACATCAGTTTCGAGCCTGCTGGGAATCCGGCGGGCTCCTTCAGTCGCGCGATCAGAAAGTGTCGCTCACCAAAACGCGGCCCAATGGCCCAGCCGGTTTTCGGATTCCGATCCACCGCGTGCTCGGCCCGGTAGTAGGTCTGTTCCCAGTCGGACGTCGCGCTCTCGAAGACCAGGTACGCCGGAGCCGCATCCTTGGATGCGCCTTGTCCTGTGGGCACCACCGCCATCGCGAACTCGTCCAGAATGAAGTTCCCGGTCGGTCCCCATCGCCCGGGACCGTTCTTGGGAAGGCTCGGGTCCGGCAACACCTCCAGCAGCACCGCCTGGATCCCGGTGAGGGACGTCTCCGACTCGAAGGTGATCGTGTCGTAGATGGGATTGACTCCCGTAGCCAGGACCGATCCGTCCGCCAGGTTCGTGTAGCCCGACCCCCCGGTCGAAACGACATTCGTTAAAACGAGAGTCCGCCACACGTCGCCGCGAGCCCGAATCGTTGCTTCCCACGCGGCTTGTTTCTCGGGAAGCGACTTCTCCAGCGCCGTCCGTTCCGCCCGGGCCGCCTCGATCTGGGTCTTCAGATGGCCGAGCGTGTCGCCCAGGTCTGGCTTCGGCACTTCGACCGTGGGCGCGGTGCTGTAATTGCCGCCGTCGGTCGTGTTGTTGAAGAAGGCGTACAGCTGGTAGTACTCGTCGTGCGTCACCGGATCATACTTGTGGGTGTGGCACTCCGCACAGTTCAGGGTCAATCCCAGCCAGGCCGTGCCCAGGGTCGCCACCCGATCCTTCACCGCCTTGGTCCGGTATTCCTCAGCGTCGCCACCGCCCTCGTCGTTGATCTTGGTATTCCGGTTGAAGCCGGTCGCAATCCGCTGGTCCAGGGTCGGAGCCGGCAACAGATCACCCGCCAGTTGCTCGACCGTGAATTGGTCGAAGGGCAGGTTCTGGTTGAAGGCGCGGATCACCCAGTCCCGGTAAGGCCAGATCGATCGGGCCAGGTCCACTTGGTACCCGTTGGAATCGGCGTACCGCGCCAGGTCCAGCCAGCCGCGGGCCATGTGTTCGCCATAATGGGGCGAGGCCAGCAACCCATCCACCAACGTCTCGTACGCCCGATCGGAGGGATCCTTGACGAAGGCTTCGACCTCGCTCCACGACGGCGGCAGGCCGGTCAAATCCAGGCTCAACCGCCGGATCAAGGTGGCCCGATCCGCTTCCGGCTGCGGCGAAAGGTTCTCCGCCTCCAAGCGGGCGAGGACGAAGCGATCGATCTCGTTGCGAACCCAGCTCGCTCCGGCCACCGGCGGAAGCGGAGGTCGGATCGGCGCCCGAAACGACCAATGGGCCAGCGGATTGTTCTCGGGCCACACCGCCCCTTCCTCGATCCAGCGCTTCAGGATGTCGGCCTCCGCCGGACTCAGGCGTTCCCCTTTCGGAGGCATCACTTCGTCGGGGTCAGACGACACCACCCGCGCCAGGAGTTCGCTTTCGGCGGGCTTGCCGGGAACGAGCGCCACGTTGCCGGACTTGGCCGGCGCCTGCGCTGCCGCCCTTGAATCCAGCCTCAGCTTCGCCTTCTGCTGGTCCGCTCCGTGGCACTCGGAACAACGCTTCACCAGGATCGGCTCGACCTCCCTGGCGAAGTCCACAGCTGCGTCGAGTCGCGACGCGAGCCAGAGGAATGCCAAGACCCGGGCGCAGGTTCGGCCCACGGATTGAAAACCAGCCAACCGCGATCTCTTGAAAAACACCATAACAGGTCGTTGGGAACGTGCGGCAGACTGCCAGACCGGTCCCGGTTCCGGCGACATCAAACCGCGATTCGACCCCATCGTTCCCGCAACAGGACGAGAGCCGCTTTCATCGATGGAAAGGCCACCTCTTCCGGCGTCACCTCCCGCATCGGGTCCAACCAGACCACCCCGTCCACGTCCTCCAAGGCCGTCGCCGTCTCCGGCCGAATTGCCGTCGCCGTAAAGAAGACGTCCAGCACCGGATAAGTCACGTCACGGTAGTGGTATTGATTCGGAAAGGAGCCCAGGAAATCCGCCGTCCCCGTCTCCAGCCCAACCTCCTCCCGCACCTCGCGCCGCAGGGCGTCTTCCACCCGCTCCCCCACATCCACGAAGCCCCCCGGAGGTGCCAGCATCCCTTTGCCCGGGTCGCGCGCCCGGCGGATGAACAGAACCCTCCCGTCGTCCCGACGCAGGAACACCGCCGCCGAGATCGCTGCGTTGAAATAATAGGTGAACCCGCACCCGTCGCATCGGAACGGCGACAGCCCGGGCGCGTCGCCACGGGGCCGGGCGCAGGCAGGACAGAAGCGGAAATGGTGGCTGGAACTCACGCCTCAAACGCGAAGTAGGGCCGCAGCAGATTCCCCGCCACTCGTAACGCCGCCTGACGACCCACCAGGGACTTCCCGAAGGTGTCGTCCTCCACCTCGATGCAAACCGGCCCGCGATAGGTCGTCTCCATCAGCGCACTCATGAACCGCCCCCAATCCATCTCCCCATAGCCTGGGATCCGCGGCTGATGCCACTCCAGCGGATGAGCCAGGATGCCAACCTCGTTGATCCGATCCCGCCGGATCTTCACGTCCTTCGCATGGAAGTGGAAAATCTTGTTCTCAAACTCCTTCAGCGGACTTGCCGGGTCCATGTGCTGCAGGACGAAGTGCGAGGGATCATAGTTCAATCCAAAGTGCTTCGACGGAATGTCGGAGAACGCGCGACGCCAAATCACCGGCGTCGTCAGCAGGTTCTTGCCACCCGGCCACTCGTCCCGGGAGAACGACATCGGGCAGTTTTCGATGCCTACCCGGATATCGTGCTCCTCCGCAAACGCGATCAACGGCTTCCAGACCTTCAGGAACCGGGGCCAGTTGTCGTCGACACTCTTGGTCCAATCCCGCCCGACAAACGTGTTCACGTTCTTCAGCCCCAGGATCTCAGCGGCGCGAATCACCCGCTTGATCTGGTCCACCGCAGCCTTCGACACCGCCGGATCGGGGTCCAAAGGGTTCGGATAGTAGCCGAGGGCGGACAACGACACCCCATTCTGGTTGCACAAGGCCTGCACTTCCTCGGCCCGCGACTTGGTAAAGCCCTCCACATCGAGGTGCGTCACCCCGGCGAACTTTCGTTCGGCCTTCCCAACCGGCCAGCACATCACTTCCACACAGGAAAATCCCTCCGCCACGGCAAAGGCCAGGACCTGATCCAGGTTCAGCTCGGGGAGGATCGCCGAAACAAAGCCAAGTTTCATGGACACCCCGCGATGCTCCGCCATCGACCCTGCCCGAGACAAGCGCTTCAAGTGCTTGGAAACGATCCTCGTCCACCTTCCGCCTCTGCCGGATCCAAGGCGGCAAAGGACACGGTTACGGAATCGGACCACTCCGGCGCAGTCTGCACATCCCATGGCCCGCACCGCGCACGGCCTCGATCGCTTCCGCATAGGGCGTGTCCGCGATGTGCACCAATCCAATCTGGTAGTTTTCCTCGTCGTAAACCCGTCCCGTCGTCGGCTCGTCCTGCCACTGGAACCAATACGTTCCGACGAACTGCGGATGCCGAAGCGCGGATTCTACAGATTCTACATACTCCCGATACGCCGCCGCCCGGGCCCTTTGGTCCGTCACCGGCACCAGGCCGGTGTGGAATAGCCCGCGGTCCAAGGCGCCAAAATGGAACTTGCCGATGATCAACTGGACGTCGGCCCCGCTGTTCAATCCATTTCGGACACCGGAACATGGGATGGGACACAGAAGCAGGCTCGGGATTCCAGGAGCGCGACGCACGCCCTGGCTTGTCGATGTCTCACCGGATCTTGCGCATCGCGTTCACTCCGTCATGAGGTGGCGCTCGAGGAACTCGACCACCGCCAGAAACAGGAAGTCCGCGTTCCGTTTACGGGTAAAACCGTGCCCCTCATCCTTCGCCATCAGATAGCCCACCGTGCCACCCTGCCCGCGAATCGCCTGAACCATCTGTTCCGCTTCCGTCACCGGCACCCGAGGATCGTTCAAACCCTGCACCACCAGGAGTGGCTTCCGGATCCGCCGCACCTGGTTCAGCGGTGAGATCCGTTCGAGGAATTCTGCCATCGTCGGATCCCGCTCGTCGCCATACTCAGCCCGACGCAGGTCCCGTCGGTAGTCCTGAGTGTTGCGGAGAAAGGTCCGGAAATTCGAAATGCCCACCACGTCGATCCCACACCGGAGGCGATCCCCGAAGTGTGCCAGGGAAGCGAGGACCATGTACCCGCCATAACTCCCGCCGTAGACCGCCACCTTCCCGGAGTCCAAGCCCGGCTCACGCCCGATCCAGTCCAGAAACGCGCCGATATCCTTCACCGCATCCTCGCGTCGAATGCCGTCGTCGAGGGACAGGAAGCGCTTCCCGTATCCCTCGGAACCACGAACATTGGGATACAGCAATGCGATCCCCATCTCCTGCACCAAATAGTTCCAGGCACGCAAAAATTGCGGACGCGCCTGCCCTTCCGGGCCTCCATGGATGTGAAGTAACACCGGCCGAGGCCCCGGGAAACGCCGGGAATCCGGCCGGTACAAAAGCCCCGAAACCGGCAGCCCATCGAAACCCGTCACCCGCACCAAGTCGGGTTCCACGAATCGGGACGCCTTCAACCCGCGCGTTTCCCCGTGAGTCCAACGAGTCAGTCCGTTCACGCGCAAATCCACCGAAACCACGTCGCCCGGCGTCCGCGCTGAACTCAGCGTCATCCCGATTTCGCGTCGCCCAGGATGCCAGCGAAGGCCCGTCGCGACCCCCTTCAGAGGGCGCGGCCGACCCATTTCGACACCCGAGATCGCATCGAGCAGACGCAGGACGCTCCACCCGTCTTCGTTGGTCAAAACGGCGACAACCCGGCCATCCGCCGAAAGCTCGAACTCATCGACGCCCCAGAGGCTCTCGGGCCCCAAACGCAGCAAGGCCCCGGTCTCAGGATCGAGCCGGCACAACCGCCGATGGTCGGAATCCTGGTCCGTCACCACGAGGAGCGACCGGCCATCCGGTAGGAAAGCCGCCTCGGTGTAAGATGCCGGCTCTCGGGATGCGGGCGTCAGTCGTCGACCCTGACCCGTGGCCACGTCCATCACGTGCAGGTCACTGGCGTTGGCGGAAACAAAGGACACCGCCACAACACGGCTTCCATCCGGCGACCAATCCAGCACTGACCAACCACCCCCCGAAACCTCCGCCAGCATGCGATTCGATACCGGGCGCCGGGGATCCATGATCCACAGGTCGGTGTCACGGCCATTGCGGCGGGTCGAGGCATACGCGAGCCGTTCGCCCGACCGTTCCCAGCACACCTCGGTGTTTCGCGATCGACCATCGGTCAGCAACTCGACCCCGCCACGCTCTGGATCCAAGCGAAACAACTGGAAGAACTCGTTGCCTCCCTGGTCCTGGCTGAAGACGATGAAATCCCCGGTACCCGGAGCGTAGGACCCGCCGGTCACCCGCTCCTCCAGCCTTGTTAGCGGTTGGGGCGCGGCGCCCGGCAGCCGCACCGCATGCAATTGGGGGGTGTCGGTGAGGCGCGTGGCGATCAGCACATCCCGTCGCTGCGGATGCCAGTCGAGGAACGTGGACGGCCTAAACTCCAGATAAGGCGCCACCGCGCGCCGTCGTTCCGGTGTGGGTTCGGGAACTCCCTCCAGCACCAAGTTCTCCGGCGTTTCCGCCCACACCGCTCCACCGAATCCCAGGACGGCGATCCCTTTGCACACACTCATCACCCATGCGTTCATCGACGACAGAACCCTGAATCACAACCCGTCCCGCCATCCATTGCTTTCTATCTCACATGCCTACTCACCGAAATGCTGAGTACGCAGGCTTGCCGGACCGCTAGGCAACGAGTAGTCCTCCCGGACCTTTTGATGCACCCGAGGACTCTAGTCGTCAGCCCCACCTACAATGAGCGGGAAAATCTCCCGAGCCTGATGGAACGGGTGCTCGCACTTCCCGACTTCATCGAACTGCTGGTGGTCGACGACACTTCACCCGACGGCACCGGCGAGTTGGCCGACACCTATGCTGCCCGGCACCCGCGGGTACACGTCCTCCACCGTGCCATCAAAGATGGATTGGGACGGGCCTACATCACCGGATTCAAGTGGGCCCTGGAACGCGGGTACGAACGCGTGCTCGAGATGGATGCGGACCTCTCCCACAATCCCACCGATATTCCCCGTTTTCTCGAGGCTTCGGAAAATGCCGAACTCGTTCTCGGATCCCGTTACCGCGATGGCATCCGGGTCATCAATTGGCCCTTGAACCGTTTGATGCTCAGCCTCGGAGCGGCCATGTACGTCCGGGTCATCACCGGAATGCCATTCTCCGATCCGACCGGTGGCTACAAATGCTTCCGGAGAGAAGCACTCCAACGCCTGGACCTCGATTCGGTCGCTTCCAACGGCTACAGCTTTCAGATCGAACTCACCCACCGGATCTGGCGCCAGGGCCTCCGTGTTGCCGAGGTTCCAATAGTCTTCACCGACCGCTTTCTCGGAAAATCCAAGATGTCGTGGCACATCGTCCGGGAGGCGTTGCTCATGGTCTGGCGCCTTGCCGCCCAGAATGGCTTCAGCCGCCATCCCAGTCCGGGTGCAAAGCTCGGAAATAAATCCCAGACCCAGCCGCCACCGGACCCGCCGGACCACGCGTCCCCCTGATCCGCCGGACGCTGCGTCCCCAGCGCCGGTGCGCCCGCGAGTTTACTTCTTGCCCTTGTAGAAACGCTTCTCCCAGCTCGCCTGTTTCCCTTTCGCTTCGCGGAAAATCGGAGCCAGCGTCGCCATGTTGAGGATCCAGTCGTTCAGCGCTCCGTAAGGCGATTTCATGGGACGGGCGAAGTCGACAAACAACACGACGCGGTACCCCTCGGTGTCGTTCCAAACCTCGTGGTTGTAGGTGTCGTCGAACACCAGGCATTTGCCCTCCTGCCAAAGGTGACACTTGTCCGCGATCCGTATCCGCACCTTCTCCCTCGGTTCGGGCACGATCAGCCCAAGGTGCAGACGCAGGACCCCCACGTACGGCCCGCGGTGCGGCGGGATGTGCTTGTGCGGCGACAGAATCGAGAAAAATGCCGTCTTGATTCCTGGAATCTTTTTCAGGACCCGCATCGTCTCGGGACAACGGCGCGCATTCTCTTCACAGTCCATGCCGATACCCGTCAGGAAGAAGGTCTTCCATTGGTCGTCCTTCTGAATCAACCCGACTTCCTTCACGATGTCCTGGAACGACGGCATCTGGTCACGGAACTTCATCACCTCGTCCAGTTCCGCCCGAACCTTGCGCCAATCGGCCTCCACCTCGGGCACCCAAGGAAATTGCCGGTTGTCGTAGACTGGCGCGTCCGGAATCAGGGAAGCCCGCGCCAACCGGGCCTCAAAGACGTCCGCCAGCCGGCACAGCATCTTCTTGAAGACGGTTTTGGGCGGATTCAGCCGGTAAGTGCGATCCAGGATATTTGCCGGAATGCCCGGGCCAATGACGGGGACTGTGTCGTTCATCGTGCGGTCGATGGCAGGCAAACTTGCGACCGTCACCGGACTGTTGCCAAGAAATAAAACCCGTCCCTTGACGGTCCGCATCCCGGCCGACGAGCCTCAAACCAGCCACGGGTTCCACACCCTCTCCCGCCATGTTTACTCAAGGTCTTCTAAATCCACACATCCTCTCCCTCGTCGCCCGGGTCCGTCACACCAACGCGCTGGTGATTGCCGACTGGGCCTTCCCTTCGTGGCCGGGCCTCGAAACGGTCGACCTCTCACTCGTCAGCGGAGTGCCCACCGTGCTCCAGGTGCTCAACGCCCTCCTCCCGACCTGGAACTGCGATGCAGCCTACATGGCCCAGGAATTCCGGCAAAAGAACCCACCCGCCACGTTCGATGCCTACCAAACCGCCCTTCGCGGCGTGCCCATCACCTTCGAACCCCACATCGACATGAAGCGCCGTGTCCCCGGCGCCATCGGTCTCATCCGCACCGGCGACGCCACTGTCTATAGCAACATCGTCCTCGTCTCCGGGTAGGCAGACCCGGTTTTTCGAAGGGGGAGCTTGACGCGCTGTCGCATTCCCCTTAATCGGCGGGGACTTCCCTCGTGCCGATGAAAGCCGCTATCCTGGCGCTGGACCAAGGTACCACCAGCTCCCGCGCCATTGTCTTTGATCATGCCGGAGCCATCCGGGCGATCGCTCAACAGGAATTTCGGCAGATATATCCCCAGGCCGGCTGGGTCGAACACGATCCGTACGAAATCTGGTCGTCCCAACTCGCCACCGCCCGCGAAGCCCTGGTCAAGTCGGGGCTTGCTCCGTCTGATATCGCCGCCATCGGCATCACCAACCAGCGCGAAACCACCCTGATCTGGGATCGAGCCAGCGGAGCCCCCATTCACCACGCCATCGTCTGGCAGGACCGTCGAACCGCCGCATTCTGCGACGAACTTAAAACCGCCGGCCACGCCGATGCCGTCCAACGCGCCTCCGGCCTCGTCATTGATGCCTACTTCTCCGGCAGCAAAATCGCCTGGCTCCTGGATCATGTTCCCGGCGCACGCCAACGCGCCGAACGTGGGGAACTGGCCTTCGGCACTGTCGACACCTGGCTCTTGTGGAACCTCACCGGCGGCGCCCTTCACCTCACCGACGCTTCCAACGCCTCACGCACCCTGCTCTACAACCTGCGTACCGGCGATTGGGACCCCGAAATGCTCCGGCTTTTCCGTGTCCCCCGCGAACTCCTGCCCGAGGTGCGTTCTTCCAGCGAGGTGTACGGCACCACCGTCCCCGCCCTGTTCGGCGGCCCCATTCCGGTAGGCGGCATGGCCGGCGATCAGCAGGCCGCCCTCTTCGGCCAGAACTGTTTCTCCCGCGGCTTCGCCAAGAACACCTACGGCACCGGCTGCTTCCTCCTGATGAACATCGGCCGGGAACCCGCTCCCTCCCGCAACCAACTCATCACCACCGTGGCGTGGAAGCTCGGAAATGAAACCGAGTTCGCCCTGGAAGGCAGCGTCTTCATCGGCGGCGCCGTCGTCCAATGGCTGCGCGACGGTCTGGGCATCATTCGGTCGTCCTCCGAGATCGAGGCGCTCGCCGCCAGCGTCACCGACGCCGACGGAGTCTACCTCGTCCCCGCCTTCGCCGGCCTTGGCGCACCCCATTGGGATCCTTACGCCCGGGGAACCATCACCGGCATTACCCGCGGAACAACCGCCGGCCATCTCGCCCGCGCCGCCCTCGAAGGCATCGCGTTCCAGGTCGCCGATGTGCTCGAAGTCATGCGCGACGACTCGGGCATTCCCATGGACCAGCTGCGCGTCGATGGCGGCGCCAGCGCCAACGACCTGCTCCTCCAGTTCCAGGCCGACATCCTCCAGGTGCCCGTCGTCCGCCCCAAGGTCACGGAAACCACCGCGCTCGGCGCCGCTTACCTCGGCGGACTCGCCACGGGTTTCTGGAAATCCCGCGACGAGGTTCAGAGGGCGTGGCAGGTCGACCGCACCTTCGAACCCCGCATGAGCCAGGATCTGGCGGCCCATCGCCGAAGTCGCTGGCGTGAAGCCCTGGGCCGCGCCCGGGACTGGGAGGAACATTCAACGCTCCAGTCAAAGCCCAAACACTGAACTCCAACCCACCCTACCCTCCATGAGCCCCTACACCGCGGAATTCCTTGGCACCACACTCCTCGTCCTTTTCGGCAATGGCGTCGTGGCCAACGTCGTGCTCCCCCGTACCAATGGCAACAATTCAGGCTGGATCGTGATCACCGCCGGATGGGCTCTCGCCGTCTTCATCGGCGCGTTCTGTTCCGCCCGCGCCAGCGGCGCCCACCTGAACCCGGCCGTCACACTCGCCATGGCGATGGCTGGACATCTCGACGCCGTCAAGGTTCCCGGATACATCCTCGCCCAAATGCTCGGTGGCATCACCGGCGGTGCCCTCGTCTTTTTCTTTTACCGTGAGCACTTTAAGGTCTCCGACAATCCCAACGGGAAACTGGCCTGCTTCGCAACCGCACCCAACATCCGCAGCGCCCCCCAAGCCTTCTTCTGCGAAGCCCTCGGCACCTTCGTCCTCATCCTCCCCATCTTCCTGCTCGACAGCCCGTCCCTCGTCGTCCCCGGCCAGGGCCCCACAACCCTCGGACTCGGCTCCCTGGGAATTCTCCCCGTTGCGCTGATAGTGTTCGCCATCGGCCTTTCCCTCGGCGGCACCACAGGCTACGCCATCAACCCCGCCCGCGATCTCGGACCCCGGATCGCCCATTTCCTCCTCCCGATCCCCGGTAAACGCGACAGCGACTGGGGCTACGCCTGGGTTCCCGTCATGGGCCCTCTCGCGGGGGGTGCTCTTGCCACCCTCGTCCATTGGGCGCTCGCCTGAGCCGGGTCCGATCGCCTCGCCATCCCCATCGCCTGAGTCGGCCGTCTCCGATCGGCACTCCCCGGAGCAGGGACGGGAACAGGCCAATGATTCCGAGGCCCGACCCGTCGGTGGACAGTCAGCCCCCGGCGGCTTGACGCACTCGCCCAAGCTGTCCGAGCCTTTCTCCGCCCGTTCGCGAGCCTATTTCCATGACCCCTTACCTCGAATTGGTCCTACAAACCACGGCACTCCGGGACTTCGGACGCAAGCTTCCCCTCGGCGGGTTTCCTCCCGCCCGGCAATTCCCCGTGCCTGCCGACGCAGCCAGGGTGCTGATCTTCTCACCTCATCCCGACGACGAATGTATCATTGGTGGCCTTGCACTTCGCCTGCTCCGGGAATCCCAATACCGGGTCGTCAATGTGGCGGTCACCCAAGGCAGCAAAAAGGAACGACAGGCCGCTCGTTATTCCGAACTCCAGGCCGCCTGCGATTTCCTCCAATTCGACCTCGTTCCCACCGCACCCAGCGGCCTAGAAAAGGTCAACCCCAAGACCCGCACCGCCGAACCCGCCCACTGGCAGGCGTCGGTCCAGGCCATCGCCTTGGTGATTCGGGAACACCGACCCCGGGTGGTCTTCTTCCCCCACGAACTGGACTGGAACAGCACCCACATCGGCACCCATCACCTGGTCGTCGACGCCCTGAGAACACTGCCGGCGACTGAAGCAGATTGTTTCATCGTGGAGACGGAATTCTGGGGCCAGATGCCCACCCCCAATCTCATGGTCGAGAGCCCGGCTCAGGACGTTGCCGACCTCATGGCTGCATGCTCTTTCCACGTGGGGGAGGTTCAGCGCAATCCGTACCATCTCAGCCAAACCGCTTGGATGCAGGATAATGTACGGCGTGGCGGAGAACTGGTCGGCGGACAGGGCGGCGCCGCCCCGGACTATCCGTTCGCGACCCTCTACCGGCTCCGCCGATGGCAGAATGGCGCCCTCACCACATTTTACCCGGGGGGACGCAACCTCGCCGCCACTGACAATCCCGCGTCGTTGTTCAGCTGAGCGGGACGGTTACCGACGGTGAGGGAAGGACCGGGGTATCAAAAATCGACTCGCCCAACCGAACACACCACGCCACCCTTCTGGCGTCCGGTTCGTCCGGTATCCGCCCTCTTTGTGAAAGCCAAGATCATCATCACCCCCAAGAAGGCCGTCCTCGATCCCCAAGGAAAAACTGTCCAGAACGCTCTCGAGCACATGGGCTACAGCGGCATCCAGGGCGTGCACGTCGGGAAGTACATCGAGATTGACCTCGCCCCGGGTAGCGACCCCGAAACGGCCCGCCAGGCCCTCGAAGACGCCAGCCACCGTTTCCTCAGCAACCCCATCATCGAGGATTTCCGGCTCGAGATCGCCGACTGATCCCACCCCATGCGCTTCGCCGTCATCCAGTTCCCCGCGTCCAATTGTGATCAGGACGCAGTCCACGCCCTCCGCCACGTCCTGGGTCAGGACGCCGACCTCGTCTGGCACAAGGAGACCTCCCTGGCCGGCGCAGACGCTGTCATCGTTCCGGGAGGCTTCAGCTATGGCGACTACCTCCGTTGCGGTGCCATCGCGCGCTTCAGTCCCGTGATGCAGGCCGTTCAGCAGTTCGCCGCCCATGGCGGCATCGTGCTCGGCATCTGCAACGGCTTTCAGGTCCTCTGCGAAGCCGGACTTCTCCCCGGCGCCCTGATCCGCAATCGATCCCTCCAGTTCCGTTGCGAACAGGTGTTCCTCCGCACCGTCACCCGTCGATCCCCCTTCACGCGCGCCATCCCCGGCGGACGCATTCTCCGCATCCCCATTGCCCACGGCGATGGCTGCTATTTCGCCGACCCCGAAACGCTGGCCACGTTCCGGGCCAAGGACCAGATCCTGTGGGAGTACGCGAATGCCGCGGGGAATCGCACCGACGATGCCAACCCCAACGGTTCCCTTCAGAATATTGCCGGCATCTGCAATGCCCGGCGAAATGTCGCCGGACTCATGCCGCACCCGGAACGCGCCTGCGAACCGATTCTGGGAGGCGACGACGGACGCCTGATCTTCGACGGCATCATCGCGTACCTCCGCGAACACGCCGCTTCCCGCGCCGCGTGATCTGGCTGGGACCTCCCTTCGTTGATCGGCCGATCCCTAGCGGCGGGCGTCCGGCTGGCCATCCAGCACGGCGTGCTGACCGGCGGCCCCGCGACGCCGTAATCATAATCCGAGGGCGCGTCCCGCATGCCTGTTCCGTTCTCCACGCCTGAAGCCATCGAGGTCGTCGTCTCCGGCATGGGGGTCTGGTCAGGCGCGGGCACGTGCGTGCCGGACTTCTCCCGGTGCGTGATCGGCAGCCAAGACCCCATCCAACTCACCGGGTTCGCTCCCTCCCGCTTCATCGCCATCGAGGCGCCGGTTCCTGAGCCTTTTCCACGCTTCCCCCAAGCTCGTCGCATGGACCGCAGCGTTCATCTGGCGCTGGCCGCCGCCGCTGAAGCCTACGACGCCTCCCGCCTGGCATCACTCGACCCCACCCGCATCGCCATTCTGGTCGGCAACTCACGCGGACCCGCCGGGAAATGGAGCGAACCGCGTCCCCTCCGCCTTCGCCCCACCCACGCCGCGAACACGGCAATCGCTTCCCTGAGCGGCGCTCTCTCCCTTGCGTTTCAGGTCCGAGGCCCCTGCCTCACCCTCTCCGCAGCCTGTGCATCCGCTGCCCATGCCATGGCACTCGGCGCCATTCTCCTGCGAGCCGGGGAAGTGGATGCCGTTCTCGCCGGGGGTGCGGAGGCCCCCCTGGTGGAATCACTGCTCGATCAATTCCAAGCGGCCGGCCTTCTCGGATCCCACCCCGACCCACGGCTCGCCTGTCGTCCCTTCGATCGAACCCGAAACGGGATCGTTCCCGGTGAAGGTGCCGGATTCCTGGTGCTCGAAACGGCCCGGCATGCTCAGGCCCGTCAGCTCCGTCCCCTGGCTGTTCTCGCCGGCTGCGCGATGGGATCCGAAGCCCACAATCGCGTTGCTACCCGGGCGGACGGCGCCGGTCTCAGCCTTGTCATTCGTCAGGCCCTCGAGCGCGCCTCCCTGCGTCCCGACGAGATCGGCTACATCAACGCCCACGGCACAGGCACCGTGGTCAACGATGCCGCCGAGGCCGCCGCCTTCCACGCCGTGTTTGGCCCAACCAACACCCTCCCCCCGGTCAGTTCCACCAAGCCCATCACGGGACATGCCTTTGGCGCCGCACCGGCGCTTGAAGCCATCGTCGCCATCGAAGTCCTGCGGGCCCAATGCGCACCACCCACCTGGACCTGCCACGACCCCGATCCTGCCTTGGGCCTGGATCTGATCCTCGGCCAACCGCGCAGGCTCCAAACCCGGGCCGTCCTTTCCACCTCGCTAGGCTTCTGGGGCAACGCGGCCGCGCTCGTGTTTCGAAGTCCGTGATTTCGCCCTCCGCCCTCACCTCACCATTCCGCAAACCCGATTGGACAAATTCCCGTCGCATACCCAGTCTCGCGGCCATGTCTGACGGCGCGGATGCACCTGTAGAACGGCTTTGGGAAGAATATGGCGATGTCTTTCGAGGATTTGATGACCTAACCCTGGCCCGCTGGATGTCGCAAACGCTGGGCCAACTGGAAGGAAGGCTCTGGCGAATGTCCCACCCCCTGGTCGGGGCTTACCGACTCGCGGCCCAGACCGGCCATGACCGACAGGTCTGGCTGAAACGCCTCGCCAATGCCCCCGGAGGCTATCGCGACGCGGAATGCTGCCGCGCCCCACTCCTTCCGCTGTTCACCCGGGATATCGTCGAGTCGGGACTGCTCTGCCAGCACTGCGGCTCAACCGCCGTCGCGTTTGCCGACCTTCCCGAGGCCATTCAGGTTCCCCTCAAGAAATGGGCGGAGGAATACGCCCAGATTCACGACGTCGCCCACTGGGACGATCGCCAACGGAAACAGGCCGGCAATTTTGAGCGCGCGCTCGACGATGCCGCCCGCCGTGCCGAGAAATTTCTGGCCCGCGTGGCAAAAAACCACCTCCCCAAGTTGCTGGAACAATACCCGGCATTGGTTTGGGAGGATCAGGATGAATGCCTTGACGTCCGACCCGAGGATATCGTCCTAGCCTGACCCCAGTGCTGGCCTTGATCCGATTCGCATTTCGCTGGTCCCTGAGGCTTGTCGCGTTGGCCATCGTCCTTGCGGTGGTGCTCGTGGTGTTTCGGGACGCCTTGATCCGGGAATGGCTGGTGTTCCGCCTGCGATCGGTCACCGGCCTCGAAACCCACCTGGCCAGCGTCTCCGTCGACCTGCGGGAGGCCTCGGTCACCCTCGAACAACTCCAGATTCGCAACAGCCCGGAATTTGGCGGTTCCTGGCTGCTCAACGCACCCCGCCTGCGGGTGGAACTCGACACGTCCGCGTTCGCTCGACGCGAGATCCGTTTGCGGTCCGCGTACCTTCATGTCGCCGAAGCTTCCGCCGTCCGAAGCGCCGACGGTCGCACCAACATTGTCGTGCTTCAGGATACCGTGAACCGCCAGGCGTCGCTGGTGGACCTGATCGTGCTGGGGCCTCCCGGGTTTTCGTTCGGCGGCATCGATACCCTCGACCTCACCCTCGGCACCCTGGATCTCGTCGATCTCACCCCACCGGGATTCCACCACCCCATCGCGCTTCGGCTCACCAATGAGATCGTCCGCGATGTTCGGTCCACCGCAGACCTGAACCCACTCCTGCTTCGGGTTGTGATCCGGGAAATCTCTACTGGGATCACCGAGGGCCTTCGAACCAACCGCCCCTCCAATCGCACTCAGCGAGTCACACCGTAGCCAAAATACCTGATGACGACCGTTGCAGGCCCCGGCAGCGTCCTCGCGTCCATGGAGATATTGTTCGCCCAGCGGCCGGTTCCCGCGAGTTCGTCCTCGAGCCTCGCCGGAGATTCTCACCCACCCGGCATCCACTTCCGTCATCGCCTGGTTGTGGTCGTATTGTCCCTCCTTTCCGTCCTGAATTTTTCGGCCGTGGCGGAGCTGATCTACGACAATTCAACCAACTACCGGGCCCACTACGTTTCCCTGCTCGAGGAATTCGGCGATGAGATCGATTTCACAGGCTCCGCCCGGGTGATCAGCTCGATGGGTTTTTCGGTTCTGGGAGAAGCCAAACTCCCTGCCGACGTCTCGGCCCGGTTCCGAATCTACAGGAACAACGGCCCCGTCCTGCCCTTCGAGGGCGTCAACATACTCACCCCCGGTGAATTGCTTTACGAGAGCGGCGATGTTCGCATACTCCCCGGCCCTCAAAATATCCGCATCACTGACATTGCCGTTCCCGTCCCCAACTTCGTCACGTGGACAGTCCTCTTCAAGGGAGCCGGAACCGAACCCGGAACTCGCGCGGGTCTCGAGGTGTACCATCCCCCCACCGTAGGATCGAGTTTCCGGGATTACTGGGTCCGCGCCGCCGACGGCTTCCAGCTCCAGCTTCTTGATGGCGGCGTCTCGGCCAGTTTCGCGGCCCGCTTCGATGCTATCCCGGACCCACCCGTGATGATGACCGTCACCAACACGCCCTCAGGCAACGTCGTGCGCGTCACCGGTCCCATCGGGACGGAGCACATTCTCGAATCGTCGACCGACGGTGCACACTGGCGGACCCTTGGGACCATCCGACTGCTCACCACCGCCGAAGGCAGTTTCTTCGACACCTCAAACACCGACGGATCCGAACGATTCTACCGGATCCGACCATCGCCGTTTCCCGGCTCCTCCGTGGTGCTTCGGGAGATCCGTACGTCCACCAACGGGTTTCCAATGCTCTCGTTCGCCGGCCCCCGAAACACCGCCCATATCCTCGAAGCTTCCCCGGATAGGGTTCACTGGAAGCCCATCGACGTGATCTACCTCCTCTTCGGCGTCGCCACCTACCAGGACAGGAATCCGACGGGAATGAATCGTTTCTACCGAACCTTCCACCCCACCGGACGTGGACCCGTTTACCTGATCCGCAGCATCCGCCGCGCCCCGGACGGCTCGGTCATCATTGCCAGCAGCGGACAGCCCGATCTCAAGCCGGCGATCGTTGAAGCCACCACGGATTTCCAGACCTGGACCGAACTTGGGACGATCCAATTCATCACGCCCCAAGCGGAGTTCCGTGACACCACTGCCGCGGAGCACCCCGCCCGCACCTATCGCATCCGGCGCTAGCCCGTTACGGCAAGTCGGTCGAGCCCATCAGCCAGCGATCACATTCCCTCGCCGCGCCGCGGCCTTCGTTGAAGGCCCAAACCACGAGACTCTGCCCCCGACGGCAGTCGCCGGCCGCGAACACTTTCGCAATGCTGGTCTGGAAAACCCCGTGATCCGCTTTCGCATTGGAGCGCGGGTCCCGTTCGATCGCTAGCTGCTCGAGCAGAGGCTGCTCGGGCCCAAGGAATCCCATCGCCAGCAGAACCAACTGAGCCGGCACCACCCGATCGCTTTCCGGGACGTCTTCAGGAATGAATTGTCCCTTGTCGTTCTTCTTCCAGGTGATGTTCACCAGATGGACTCCGCTGACATGGCCACTCTCATCCGCGATGAACTTCTTCGCGGTTGTCAGATACACACGCGGATCGGCCCCGAACTTGGCCGCCGCTTCTTCCTGGCCGTAGTCCATCTTGTAGACCTTAGGCCACTCCGGCCACGGATTGTCGGCGGCGCGATCCGCCGGAGACTTCGGCAAAATCTCCACCTGAATCAGGCTCCCGCATCCATGCCGCATGGACGTGCCCACGCAATCGGTGCCGGTGTCGCCGCCGCCGATCACGATCACATCCTTGCCGGCGGCGGAAATGTGGTTCCCGTTGAAATGGCCCTCCATGACCGCCTTGGTGTTGGCCGTCAGGAATTCCATTGCGAAATGGATGCCCTTCAGGTTTCGCCCTTCGATGGGAAGATCGCGCGGCTTCGTGGCGCCGGTGCATAACACTACGGCGTCGTACTCCTCCATCAACCGCGAGGCCGGCAGGTCCCGTCCAACTTCGGTGTTGCAGACGAATTCGACGCCTTCCTTCACCATCAGATCCAGACGGCGCTGCACCACAGCCTTCTTATCGAGCTTCATGTTCGGGATGCCGTACATCAGCAACCCGCCCGGCCGGTCGGCGCGTTCGATTACCTTCACCCAATGCCCGGCTTTGTTCAGCTGTGCCGCCGCCGACAAACCCGCCGGCCCAGAACCGATCACGGCCACTTTTTTGCCCGTGCGCCGTTTCGGCGGTTCAGGCAGAACCCAGCCCGATTCCCAGCCGTGCTCGATGATCGTGCATTCGATGTTCTTGATGGTCACCGGCGGTGCGTTGATCCCGAGAACACAGGAGCCCTCGCACGGTGCCGGACACACACGCCCGGTGAATTCCGGGAAGTTATTGGTCTTGTGAAGGCGATCGAGTGCCTCGTGCCACAATCCGCGATAGACCAGGTCGTTCCACTCCGGAATGAGGTTGTTGATCGGGCATCCAGAGGCCATGCCGCTGATCAAGGACCCCGTGTGACAGAACGGAACCCCGCAATCCATGCAGCGTGCCGCCTGCGTGCGGAGTTTGTCCTCGGCCATGTGCTCGTGGAACTCGTTCCAGTCGCTGATCCGCTGAATCGCCGAACGATCCAGTGGAAGTTCTCGAACGTAATCTAAGAATCCTGTCGGTTTGCCCATGCGCTTCCTCTCTCGGTCTTGAAATGGTGGATGATTGTTGGGTTTGAGCGCGAGCCCGGGTTCGCGCCCCTCGGGTGCCTTAGCCGCCGCCCATTCGCGAGGCGTCGCGAGCGTTGGCTTCAAACGCCGCATTGGCCGCTTCGTCGCCCGTCAACCCCCGTTTCTCGGCCTCCTTCATCGACTGCAACACCCGCTTGTAATCCCGGGGCATCACCCGGAGGAATTTGCCGGCCTTCTCGGACCATGCCGCCAGAACCGACTTGCCCCGCTCGCTGCCCGTGTGACCCACATGGCGCTCAATCATCGAACGGACTTCGGCCATTTCCTCGGGGTCTTCCAGCTTCTCGATCGCAGCCATCGCCTGATTGCAGCGCAGCGGAAAGTCCCCGTCCTCATCCAGGACATACGCCACACCACCCGACATGCCCGCTGCAAAATTGCGGCCCGTCTTGCCAAGGATGACCACCCGGCCCCCGGTCATGTACTCGCACCCGTGATCGCCCACGGCTTCCACCACCGCGTTCACTCCGGAATTCCGGACGCAGAACCGCTCGCCGGCCATGCCCCGCACGTACGCCTCACCACCGGTCGCACCGTAAAAGGCCACGTTGCCAATGATGATGTTGTCCTCCGCGACAAACGTCGACTGGGCCGGAGGATAGATGACGACCTTCCCACCACTCAGGCCCTTCCCGAAGTAGTCGTTGGCGTCGCCTTCGAGCTTGAACGTCATGCCCTTCGGAATGAACGCGCCAAAACTCTGACCGGCACTCCCGGTGAAGTGGATGCGAATCGTGTCCTCGGGCAGCCCTTCCGCACCCCACTTCTTGGTCACCTCGTTGCCCACAATCGTACCCACCACCCGGTTCACATTCCGGATCGGTAGGGTCGCCTCAACCGGCTCCCCCCGTTCGATCGCCGGTCGGCAGATGTCCAGCAGGGTCGTGAGGTCCATCGACTTGTCGAGTCCGTGGTCCTGCGGAATTTGGCAGTACCGGCCGACGTCGGAGGGAACTTCCGGCGAGTACAGGACGTTGGTGAAGTCCAATCCCCGAGCCTTCCAGTGCTCAACCGCCTTCCGCGGTTCGATGCGATCCACCCGGCCGATCATCTCGTTGAAGGTTCGGAAGCCCAGCTTGGCCATCCATTCCCGCACTTCCTGGGCGATGAACTGCATGAAGTTCACCACGTCCTCGGGGCGTCCCATGAAGTTCTTCCGGAGCCTCGGATCCTGCGTCGCCACCCCCACCGGACAGGTGTTCAGATGGCAGACCCGCATCATGATGCAACCCAGCGCCACCAGCGGCGCCGTCGCGAAACCAAACTCCTCCGCGCCCAGCAAGGCCGCGATCACCACGTCCCGGCCCGTCTTCAACTGGCCGTCGGTCTCCACCACGATACGGGATCGGAGGTTGTTCAGGACCAGGGTCTGATGCGTCTCCGCCAACCCCAATTCCCAAGGAATGCCCGCGTGCTTGATCGAGGTCTGGGGCGAGGCTCCCGTGCCGCCGTCATACCCGGAGATCAGCACGACGTCCGCATGCGCTTTCGCCACTCCGGCCGCGATCGTCCCAACCCCCACCTCGGCCACCAGCTTCACGCTGATCCGCGCCGCGCGGTTCGCGTTCTTCAGGTCGTGGATCAGCTCAGCAAGATCCTCGATCGAATAGATGTCATGGTGCGGCGGCGGCGAAATCAAACCCACCCCGGGCGTCGAATGCCGGACCCGCGCAATCCATGGGTAAACCTTGGCACCCGGCAATTGACCGCCTTCTCCCGGCTTCGCCCCCTGGGCCATCTTAATCTGAATCTCCCGCGCGCTCGTCAAATAGAGGCTCGTCACGCCAAACCGGCCGGACGCCACCTGCTTGATCGCCGAGTTCTTCGAATCGCCCCGATCATTCGACCACGTGTAGCGCGCGGGATCCTCGCCACCCTCACCGGTGTTCGACTTTCCACCGATCCGATTCATCGCGATCGCCATCGTCTCGTGGGCCTCACCGCTGATCGATCCGTAGCTCATCGCGCCAGACTTGAATCGGCGCATGATGGTCTCCACGGATTCAACCTCCTCGATCGGAATCGGCGTCGGAGCCATTTTCAGGTCCAACAACCCGCGCAGCGTGTAGTGCTGCTTCATTTGGTCGTCGACCAGCTTCGAGTACTCCTTGAACACCCCGTAATTCGCCGAGCGCACCGCCTTCTGAAGCTTGTGCACGGTCTGCGGGTTGAACAGGTGCAGTTCACCATCCACGCGCCACTGGTACTGGCCACCCACCTCCAGGGTGTGCCCGTTGACGGGCCGATCCGGGAATGCATGGGCATGCCGCACCATCACTTCCTTCGCGATCTGGTCGATTCCAATGCCGCCCACCCGCGACGCCGTCCAGGTGAAGTATTTGTCGATCACGCCGTTGCTCAGGCCGATCGCCTCGAAGATCTGCGCGCCCCGGTACGATTGAATCGTCGAGATGCCCATCTTCGAGATCACCTTTACCACACCCTTGGTCACCGCCTTGGTGAAGTTCTTCACCGCGGTCTTGTGATCGATGTCCTTCAGCAACCCCTGCCGGATCATGTCGTCCAGCGTTTCGTACGCGAGATAGGGATTGATCGCCCCACAACCATACCCGATCAGCAGCGAAAACTGATGCACCTCCCGCGGTTCAGCCGACTCCAGAACCAGCCCAACCCGGGTCCGGGTTCCTTCACGGATTAGATGATGGTGAAGCCCCGCCACCGCGAGCAGCGCCGGAATCGCGGCCATCTCCTTGTTCACGCCTCGGTCGGACAGAATCAGGATGTTGTAGCCATCCTCAATCGCCTTGTTCGCCGCTTCGAACAAATCGTCGAGCGCCTTCTCCAGACCCGCAGCGCCTTCCGACGCCTTGAACACGATCGGCAGGGTCTGCGAGGTGAAGGCCGGATGGTTGAGGTATTTGAGTTTCGCGAATTCCTCGTTCGTCAGGATCGGCGTCTTCAGCTCAATCAACTGACAGCTGCGAGGTTCCGGGGTCAGCAGGTTCCGTTCCGCTCCCACCGTAGTCTCCGTCGAGAAGATGATCTCCTCCCGGATGCAGTCGACCGGCGGATTGGTCACCTGGGCAAACAACTGCATGAAATAGTTGTAGAGCAGTTGCGGCTTCTCTGAGAGGACCGCCAACGGGGTGTCCGTACCCATCGATCCCACGGCCTCCACTCCGTCCCGTGCCATGGGCACCATCAGAACCCTGAGATCCTCGAAGGTGTATCCGAAGGCCTGCTGCCGCTGGAGCATCGTGTCGTGGTCCGGAACGGCCACCACCGGCGCCACGGGCAATGCCGCCAAATTCACCATGTAGCGGTTGATCCATTCCCGGTAGGGCTGGGCGCGGCAGATCGAATCCTTGATCTCGTCGTCGCCGATGATCCGCCCCTGCTCGGTATCGATCAGGAACATCTTGCCCGGCTGCAGCCTACCCTTTTGCTTCACCCGCTCAGGCGCGATGTCCAAAACCCCCGCCTCGGATGCCATCACCACCATGTCGTCGTGGGTGACGTAGAACCGCGACGGTCGAAGCCCGTTCCGATCCAGGCACGCACCAATCTGCATCCCGTTTGTGAAGGCCACCGACGCCGGGCCATCCCATGGCTCCATCAGGCAGGAATGATACTCGTAGAACGCCTTGCGCTCGTCGCCCATGCTCTCATGACCCACCCACGGCTCGGGGATCATCATCATCATCGCATGCGGTAGCGACCGCCCGCTCAGCACCAACAACTCCAAACAGTTGTCGAACATCGCGGAGTCCGACCCGCTCGGGTTGATGATCGGCAGGATCTTCTTGATGTCGTCCCGGTCACCCAACAGTGGACTCTCGAACATGGCCTGCCGTGCGTGCATCCAGTTGATGTTGCCCCGCAAGGTGTTGATCTCGCCGTTGTGCGCCAGGTAGCGGTACGGATGCGCCCGTTCCCAACTGGGAAACGTGTTCGTCGAAAACCGGGAATGCACCAGCGCCAGCGCGGTCTCCATGTCCGGATCCCGAAGGTCCGGGAAATACTGGTCGACCTGGCCGGGCATCAGCATGCCCTTATAGCCGATCGTCCGGCACGACATGCTCGCCACATACCAGAAATGGCTGCCGGCCTCCCCGGCATTGCGAACTTCCGAATAGGCCCGCTTGCGAATGATGAAGAGCCGCCGCTCAAATTCCTGATCATCGGCAATTCGGCGGCTTCGTCCGATGAAGCACTGTCGGAACATCGGTTCCGTCGCCTTGGCTGTCGCCCCGATCATCGAGTTGTCAGTCGGCACGGTTCGCCAACCCAGGACCTTTTGCCCCTCCTCCCGAATGATCCGCTCGAAGGCCCGCTCGCAAAAGCGCCGTTGGCGCGCGTCCCGCGGCAGGAACACCATCGCAACGCCATATTGCCGTTCGTCCGGCAGGTCGAAGCCGTTCTCGGTGGCCACCTTGGCGAAAAACCGGTGCGGCATCTGCATCAGGATGCCCGCCCCGTCCCCAGTATTCGGTTCGCACCCACAGGCCCCACGATGGTCGAGATTTACCAAGACCTGGATACCCTGTTTGACCAGGTCATGGGATTTCTTGCCTTGGATGTTCACCACGAATCCGACGCCGCAGGCGTCGTGCTCGTGCCGGGGGTCGTACAAGCCCTGTTGGGGTGGCAAGCCGTTCCATCGCGCTTGGAACGGAACTGTCTCGGAGGTCTGGTTCGTCATCTCAGGCTACGTCTCTCGCTGTTACGACGACGCAACGTCGTCAAACTCGCCAAAGCTCTCAAGCTGGAGCCTGACGATGCAATCTTTCACTGAGAGAAAATTGCCAACCCCCGGAGAAACCATCCCCCCGTAAACCCAACCCCTTTCATCTCGTTCATCCCACCTTGGACCGTCGGCGTTTCGACGACGGCTTCAAAGCTGCCTCCTGAACCGTCCGACGCTCATTCAGCCGCCAAACTCGCTCGCGCCGAGCACTTTCGTCCCGCAGCAACTCTTCCGCGGACCATCCCCGAGCCTGCGCATCCATCACCAACTCGAACAAAACCGCCCCCAGACCACGACGTCCCCCTCGGCCGGTCGCCCTTCCCTTCGCAGCCAGCAACCCCGCCTTGCGCGCCTTCTTCACCAGCTTTTCCGCTTTCAACAATGCCGGGAGATGCCGGGGCACACCGTCCAGAGCCGACGCGCGTTCGGCCCGCGTCCCCGCCTTCTCCGCCCGCTTGATCCGATCCCAGTTGGCCCACACTTCGCCCACGTTCGCCACCGTCACATCCCCGAAAACGTGCGGGTGACGCCGGACCAGTTTGTCCACCACCCGCTGAGCCACCGTCGCCAGGTCGAATGCCCCGCGTTCGTTTCCCAACTGGCAATGAAAGACCACCTGGAGCAGAAGGTCCCCCAATTCCTCCACGACCTCCGACTCATCCCCCGCCTCGATGGCGTCCAACAATTCGTAAACCTCCTCCACCGCATGGAATCGCAGGGTGCGATGATCCTGTTCCCGATCCCACGGACAGCCGTCCGGCGATCGCAGGATGGCCATGACCTCCTGCAACTGTCGAATCGGCGGTGTGCGTCGCGACGGCGGTTTCTTCATCACTCGTTTCCCCATTAAAGAATCACCAGGTCATCGCGGTGAACCGCGAGTTCTCCCCGCCCGGAAGGCTTCCGCAGCGACACCGAGTTCACCCGCCCCAAACCCCGCGCAATCTCCCGCCCCGACTTGTCCCGAATCGCCAGCACTGAGCCCGCTTCGAAATCGCCCTCCACTCCGACGACACCCGACGCCAGGAGACTTCGGCCCTCATCGCAAATCGCCCGACTGGCTCCCTCATCCACCACCAGGTGCCCCGCAGCCCGATGAAAAAAAGCAATCCATCGTTTGCGCCCCGGCAAGCGACCCGCCCGCGCCGTGAAGAGCGTCCCCTCGTCCTCGCCCGCCAGAATCCGTGCCAGCACGTCGAAACGCCTCCCCGGAGCAATCACCATCGGTATCCCCGAACGTACCACGATCTTCCCGGCGTCGATCTTCGTGCGCATCCCCCCCACCGCTGTCACACTTGTGGTGCCGCCCGCCATCGCCTCCACGGATTGCCCAATCTCCTTTACCACCGACAACCGTCGCGCCGCCGGCGTCCCGTACCCCTCGATCAACCCATCCGCCGTGGTGAGGATCACCAGCAGATCCGCCGGCAGCAGACTCGCCACCAACGCCGACAGCCTGTCGTTGTCGCCAAACTTCAACTCGGTCACCGAAACCGCATCGTTTTCGTTGATGATTGGAACCACCCCTCGCTTCAACAGGGTGAGCAGCGTGTTCCGCGCATTCACATGGCGCGTTTGGTCCGATAAATCTTCGTGGGTCAACAACACCTGGGCCACGCCCTGATTGTAGTGCCGGAACAAACCCTCATAGAGGGCCATGAGCCGTGACTGCCCCACCGCAGCACACGCCTGCAAGTCCGCCAAATGCTTCGGTCGCCGGTCAAATCCCAACACCCCCATCCCCGCACCCACAGCACCGGACGTCACCATCACGACTTCGGTCCCGGCCGCCCGCAACCCAGCCACTTGCGCCACCAATTGCGCCAACTGGACCTGGTCCGGTCGCTTCTGGCTGTCGGTTAGGATGCCAGTGCCCAGTTTGACCACCACCCGTCGAACGTGTTGTAAGTGCCCCAAACGCACGCCGCAAAACCTCTCAAATCCACCCCCCATCGTCACCTACCTTTCACCTCGAACCAACGATTGCCCGCCGACCGTGAGTCGTGAAAGGCTTCGCTCGCACCCTGATCGATCCATGAGCCACTCTCGTTCCTGCCTGCCCCCCGTTGCCCGTGCCTCCACGTCGATGAAGCCCGTCGACCGACGCGGGTTCCTCCGCGGCGCGGCAGTCCTCGCCGGTGCCACAGCCCTCCACGCGACCAGCGCCGATCGTGATTGGTCCGGCAAGAATCCCGTCCGCTACCCCGACCCGGACCTTCTGGTCCTCGACCCTCGCTTCGCTCCCTACAAGATCGGCAACACCCCCATCCAGCGGCTCCATGTCGGCAATCTCTGGGCTGAGGGCCCTGCCTGGAATGCCGTCGGGCGCTACCTGCTCTGGAGCGATATTCCCAACAATATCCAGCACCGATGGCTCGACGACGACGGCCACGTCTCCGTGTTCCGGAATCCCTCCGGCAACAGCAACGGCAACACCTTCGACTTCGAAGGCCGCCAAATCGCCTGCGAACATGGCAACCGCCGGGTCGTCCGTTACGAACACTCCGGCGCGGTCAGCGTCCTTGCCGATGCCTTCGAAGGCAAACCCTTCAACGCCCCCAACGACGCCGTGGTCCACCCGGACGGCGGCGTCTGGTTCACCGACCCAGGCTACGGCAGCATGGGCCATTACGAAGGCAACAAAGGCCCCCTCCAACTCAAGGAGGCCGTCTACCGCATCGACCCGAAGACCGCCAAAATCGAGAAGGTCGCCGACGACATCCACAAACCCAACGGCCTTTGCTTCTCACCCGATTACAAGACGCTCTACGTCGCCGACACCGGCGGTCCCGATCCAAAACCGATCAAAGCTTGGGACGTCGTTGAAGGTCGCTCCCTGCGCAATGGTCGGGTGTTTGTCTCCATGGAAATCACCACCAGCCGAGCCCAGGAATATGGCCTCGCCGGCATCACCGGCATTCGCCCCGGCAAGGGACTCGCCGACGGCATCCGCTGCGACGTCGATGGCAACGTTTGGGCCGCCGCCGGATGGGTGGGCGAAGGCTATGATGGCGTCCATGTCTTCGCCCCGGATGCCACCCGCATTGGAGTGATTCGAATTCCGGAGATTTGCTCCAATCTCTGTTTCGGTGGGGTCAAACGTAACCGCTTGTTCATTACGGCGAGCCAGTCCGTCTACTCGGTCTACGTCGAAACCCGCGGCGCCCACATCACCTAGCCCTCCGATGAACGAATCCTTGGAGGATCGGTTGGCGCGCCTCGAACGAAACCTCTCCCACATTGAGCGCCAGAATGAGGAACTGAACGCAGTTGTGATCGAGCAGGGCCGAATCCTCACCAAACTTCAAGCCGCGGTCCGCCGTCTCTCCGAGACCATCGAGACGACCGAACTCGACCGCCTGCACGGCGACACCCGCAAGCCTCCCCACTCCGCCTGAGCCGGGATGATCCCACGGCTCAGGGTTCTGCACCCTCACTCACAACCCGGGAAGACACCGCTTCGCGCCCGAAGCCGGCATTGACACGACGCATCCGCTCGATAAGGTCCGCTACATCGACCTTAAGGAGGCGTCCGCAGTCCCATCACTGACACGCAGGAAGTGTCGCTTTCGCCGGAACCCTGCTGGTTTGCCGATCCACCATCGATGAACCATCGGGCCAGGTGGGGCTTCAGAAATTTCCTGATGTGCCGAAAGGATGGGTCTCAAGCGTGTGGTCTCCGTGAAGGATACGGCAGTTGTGTCCAATGAGGGCTCTTGCCTGGGGTGTTGGTCGACCATTCAGAGTTACAAGGATTCCCTAACATGAAAACTCATGTCGTTTGGCTGTTTCGCGTCGGTCTTGCCTTTCTCGCCGCTGCCATGCCCGGGTTCGCACAGGATCCGAAGGCACGGTGGATATCCATCGACCCAAATGCCGAACCGGGAACCCCGGTCCTAATGGAGGTTCTCAAGTCCGGCCGCGACGCCACCACGGTCCGGGTCACCACCGCCGGCTTCTGGCTGGCCACCGAGTCCTACAACGGACAAACCTTCTCAACCATCACCTTCCCCGAACCCCGACTCGGCGGAGTCGGATTCCCCCTCAAGGAAGGTGAACGCGGTTGGTACGACTTCCCCGCTGACACACAGCATCCTCTTCTTCCCGCCGCCCCCTACCAACGCGGGCTGACCATCGCTACCCCGAAGTCGCTTTTCCCCGAAAAGGCTGTCGGCCAAAAATTTTCGAGCCTCGCCGAAATGGAACGTTTCGGCGTCGATCCTACCGGCGCCCGTCCAGGAATTCCCGCGCTGCGTGGTTACCTCGCCGTCTCAAAAACCAATGGTCGCGGAGATCTCACAGCGACATCCGTCGAGCGTCAGATGGTCCAACTGAAACTCGAAGCCCCCCTCCGACCCGCGGGCTACGAAGGCTCCGACCAAGCCAAACCCGACGACCTCCCGACTCAGCCGGACGAACGCAACACCGGCTATCTACCGCCGCAACTCGTGGATGAAGAATTCTACCGTTCCTTCAAGGGCGAGTATTGGGGCACCGAGGAAACGCTCATTCCCGTCAGTGGCGCCGGCGCGTTCTCTGCCACCGAATTTCGAGTTCCGCTAGTTGAAGTTCTTGATCCGCTCGCCCTTCGAGTCATCGCTACGGCGGTCTTCGAAATCAAACACCTTAAAGGCACCGAGGACTTCGATTGCCCGCTCTCCTGGGACAACTGGATCTTTAAGCTCCCCTTCATCAACGGCGAAGCCATCCGCGAGGCCCTCACCGCCAAGGGCCTCAGGATCGAAGCCTCCCGCAGTGCTCATTACCTTATCGTCACACCACGCGACTACCGCGACGAACTCAACTCCTTCGCCCTCTGGAAGCAGTCCAAGGGTCTCAACGTCGACTTCGCCTACATCGGCAATGCCGCCGGCGATGACGTCGCTCCCGATCGCAACGCCCTCGACGCCTATCTCGAGGCCTACTTCAAAAAGAACTACTGCCACGGCGTCTATGTCCTCCTCGTCGGCGATACCGACGTCATTCCCACAGGCCGGTCCGCCCGCATCGTCGCCAGCCCCGACGCCGCCGATGGCGACTCCGACCACGTCTACGAAGTCCTCGGCTCCGACCGCTTCGCCAGCCTCTACGTCGGTCGCCTCTCGGTGAACTCTTCCGGTGAACTCACCGATCAACTCTCCAAGATCCTTTCCTACGAACGCGATCCTGTCGCCGGTGACTGGCCCCTCAACGCCACCCTCGCCGCCAACAGCGAAAACGACGATGGCTCCAATGGCGTCAGCGCTTCGCATCCCTCCAAGTACGCCGCCGCCGTCAACGCCATTGCCACCTACGCCAGCTACGACAGCCCGCCCTCCTTCCAGCGCCTCCACGCAGGCGCCGCCAACAATGCCACTCCACGCGCCGTCAACCAGGACGTCACCGACGCCATCGACGCCGGCCGCGGCCAGGTGCTCTACCGCGGCCATGGCGGTGGTTCCTCCTGGGTCTCAGGCTGGGATGGTTCCAGCAACTCCGGGGAGAGCTGGACCGCCACCGACATCGCCGGCCTCAACAACCGCGCGTTCCCCATCGTCTACTCCATCGCCTGCCAAAACGGCCGCATCCGCAACAACGAGTCCATCGCCGAATCCTGGATGAGCCGTGCCGGCGCAGGTGCCGTTGCCCACTGGGGCGCCAGCGTCAACAGCTACACCTCGGAGAACCATGAGCGCGCCAAAGGCATCTTCCGCGCCCTCTACGAAAGCGGCTTCTCCCGCCTCGCCCCCGCCCTCGCCGAAGCCGA
>Ga0105046_10000383_pt1 | contig 60600 bp, 59 predicted proteins | sample MAT03_FD_78385 | JGI IMG/M metagenome (GOLD analysis project Ga0105046, IMG submission 78385) | Freshwater microbial communities from Lake Fryxell liftoff mats and glacier meltwater in Antarctica - MAT-03 (megahit assembly) | ecosystem: Environmental > Aquatic > Freshwater > Ice > Liftoff...
GACGGGCGTACTCGAGACTGAAATCGTGCCTTTGACCGAGGCTCGCGGCAGATGTCTGGCAGAATCTGTGCTGGCAAGCGTGCCGGTGCCACCTTGGACCAATTCGGCAATGGATGGCTACGCGGTCCGCTTCGAAGACGTGATCACGGCCAGTGAACGATCACCGGTGACCCTTCGTGTGACCGGTGACGTCGCCGCGGGATCCGATCAGGATCCCCGAATCGGACCCCTCGAAGCCGCCCGGATAATGACCGGTGCGCCCTTGCCGACCGACGCCGATACCGTCATCCCCCAGGAAATGACCGATTGCGGTGTCGATCAGGTGATGGTGAGCTCCGCCCCGTCCCTGGGTACATATGTGCGCCATGCCGGTGAGGACCGGAAAATCGACGACCTGATCGTGGCTGCCGGAACCGAGATCAAACCGGAAACCCTGGCCGCCGTCGTATCAGCCGGGGCGTTTGAGGTAACAGTCGCCCGGCAACCCCGTGTGGTTGTGATCAGCACCGGCGACGAACTCGTCGGGCCGGGTGCGGAACTCGCGCGCGGGCAGATCCCGGATTCGAACGCTTTGCTGGTCTCACTCCTGGCCGAAGATGCCGGGGCCGTGACCACCACCGATTCAGCTGGTGACACTGACGGCGAACTCGAAAGCACTATCAACCGTCACCTCGAAGAATGCGACCTGATCGTCATGACCGGCGGGGTGAGCGTCGGTGCCCATGAGCCGGTCAAAGCATTGTTCGACGGAACGGATGCGGTCCGGTTCGACCGGGTATCGATGCAGCCCGGGAAACCACAGGCATTCGGGCGAATCGGTGAAACCGGGCCACTGGTTTTCGGACTTCCCGGAAACCCGATCAGCGCCTGGGTGTCTTTCCAGATGTTCGTTCGTCCCTGCCTGCGCAAGCTTCAGGGCTTCCTAAGTCTTCTCCCGGACCTCGTTCCAGCGCAGGCAACGGAAGGATGGAAGACACCGCAGGGTCGAATGCAGGTGATCCCGGTGCGTATCCGTGACGGTCGGCAACGTACGGTCTCACCGGCCGCGACCGGTGGCTCCGGATCACATCTGGTGGCCAGTCTCGCCGATGCGGATGGGTACGCTCTGGTTCCAGCGGAAATCGAGCAGGTCCGGGTGGGGGACCTGGTCGAGACCGTCCGCCTGCGTGATCCCGAGCAATTCATCCACGAGCAGAGGAGCTCCACTTGACCTTCACCCATCTCGACGGCTCTGGTGAGGCCCGCATGGTTGACGTAACCGAAAAGGAGCCGACCGTGCGTTCGGCCACCGCCACCGGTTTCGTCCGCTGTCCCCCAGCCGTGATCGAAGCGCTCGAAGATGAGAACCTGCCGAAAGGTGATGCTCTGGCGGTGGCGAGAATCGCCGGCATCCAGGGCGCAAAGAAGTGCGCCGAATTGCTTCCCCTCGCCCACGCGATCGGTGTTCACGGCGCAACCGTCGATCTTCAACCGGATTCGCAGGGGGTGAAGATCAGGGCCACCGTCAGAACAGCTGATCGCACCGGGGTTGAGATGGAGGCCCTGACCGCGGTGTCGGTGGCGGCGCTCACCCTGGTCGACATGTTCAAGGGCATCGACAAAGACTTGCAGATCGAGTCGGTCAGACTCGAGGAGAAGACAGGCGGCAAGTCAGGCACCTGGCAGAGGTCGGATTGATCTTTCTGCCGACCGTCCGGAACCTCGGGGGACCGTGAGTCAGGTGTCGGTCAGGCTGTTCGCGGCAGCGGCCGAAGCTTTCGGCAGTTCCGAGACCAGGCTGGAGAACGTGACCGACCTGAACAGTCTGGTTGACGGTCTGGCGGCAGGACGGCCGGAGGGCTTGCGCCTGATTCTCGAACAGTGCTCTTTCTTCATTGACGGCGAGCACCGCACTTCTCTGAACTCCCCGGTTCCAGCCGGCGGCCGGGTCGATGTGCTGCCGCCATTTGCGGGTGGCTGAATCGAGGGGTGCCGGCCGCGATCAGCCGCCGATCGCGTTCATACCGCGCTCCGGCTGAACGAAATCCGGACTGTCGATGCCATGCCCCGCCTTTTTCGATGCCACGCCTGCCCGGAGGATCCCGAGGATCGCCTGATCGGAGGCTCCGCCCCTCAAGGCAGATCTGAGATCCAGCTCTTCGCGAGCAAACAGGCAGTTGCGAAGTTGACCATCGGCAGTGATCCTCAACCGGTCGCAGGAGGCACAGAAGGGGGCGGTGACCGACGCGATCACACCGACCGTAGACGGCCCACCATCGACCGAGAACACCTCGGCCGGTGCTCCTCCCCGCCCGTCCAGCGGCTCGAGTTGGAATCGTTCCGAAAGCCGATCCAGTATCTCCTGGCGCGGCACCATTTCGCCACGATCCCAGGTGTGGCCGATGTCGAGCGGCATGTGTTCAATGAACCGCATCTGGGCTTCGTTGTCCATCGCAAACTCGAGTAGGTCCACGACCTCGTTTTCGTTGATGCCACGCATGGCGACCGCGTTCAGCTTCAGCGGCCTGAGACCAGAAAGCCTCGCCGACTCGATCCCGGCAAGCACGTCGTCCAGCCGGTCCCTCCTGGTTAGTTCCATGAAACGTTCGCGGTCAAGGGTGTCAATGCTTATGTTGACCCGGGCGAGCCCGGCCGCCTTGAGTTCCGGCATCAGTTCAGGCAGCCGGATTCCGTTGGTTGTCATCGCCACTTCGACCGGTCCCGATGGACCCCTGATCCGGGCGATACGACCGACGATCTCGACCAGATCGGGATTGATCAGGGGCTCTCCACCCGTGAGGCGAACGGTCTCCACCCCGGCCGAAACTGCGACCTCGGCAACCCGGACGATCTCATCGGGGGTCAGGGCCGATTCCCGGGCCATCCAGGGAACCCCGTGCTCCGGCATGCAGTAGGTGCACCTCAAAGAGCATTTGTCGGTCAGAGAGATACGAAGGTCGCGGTGCACCCTCCCGAAACCGTCGATCAGGCCGGTCACCGCAGCCCCTGCCAGTTGTGGTGTCCGTCCGTGTCGATCTGGCGTTTCCAGATCGGCAACTCATGTTTGATGTGCTCGATCAGTTGCCGATTCGTTTCATAGGCGATCGCCCGGTGGGCCGAAGCGACACAGGCGAGCAAGGCGATCTCCCCGACACCCACAGTGCCGACCCGGTGGCTGACCGCGATGTTCACGCCGGCCAGCGATACCTTCATGGCGATGCGCTCGAGGATCTTCGCGGCGTCCGGGTGGGCGCTGTACTCGACACATTCGACCGTGCCCGTCGCATCTGGGTCATGGTTGCGTATCTGGCCGGTAAAAGTGACCACCGCACCGGATTCCGGTCCTGTGACAGCGTTGAGATGCTCGGCCAGGTCCAGTTCACGGGCTGTAATCCGGGCGAAAGCAACCCGGCCAGTCAGGGCAGCCGTGCTTTCCGAGGACATCAGTGATCGCCACCTTTCACCTGGTCAACCAGATGAGGCAGGATCGCGGTCAGGTATTGCACACCGTCGCGGACGCCACCTGTTGAGCCCGGCAGGTTGACCAGCACTGAACGGTGTCCGTCGTGAGTGGCGTAGCTCAGGCCCGCCACTCCCCGGGAGAGGACGGCTGTCGGGACCGATTCGGCTCCGGCGGCCCGAAGACCATCGGCGATTCCGGGAAGTTCCCTTTCGATCAGCGGAAGTGTGCCGTCGGGTGTTTCGTCGCGGGGACCTGCCCCGGTCCCGCCAAGGGTGAGCACCACGTCGGAGCTGTTTTCGATCGCCGCCATGAGGGCGGCCTTGACACCGTCGCGGCCATCCGGAATCACTGGATTCCCGATGACTCTGAAACCGGCGTCTTCCAGATCCCGGGCTGCCGCCGGGCCGGAGAGGTCTTCCCGTTCACCGAGGTGGGACCTGTCCGAAACTGTCACCAGGGTGACTGTGATTCCTGAAGGACTGATCGTTCGACCCATCACTTCAGCATAGGGCCAAAGCGGTCTGACGCCGGCCGGGTTCTGACGCCGGACAAAGCCAACCGAGCCGTTATGGCCGGACGAGGGTGTTGCCAGTCCGGCGACCTTCCCTGAAAAGCCCATATGCCTGGGCGATTTCGGCGAATTCGAATCCTTCGCCGATGACCGGCTCGATCTCACCTGCCGCGACAAGTCCGGCAAGCAGATCCAGGTCATCCTTCTTCTCGACCGAAATCCCGCCGCTCACCTTTCTTCCCGAAGCAAGTGACACCCAAAGTCCTTTGAGAACACGCGGCGGAGAGATGTGGACGGCGCTGACGTAACGCCCGCCCTGATTCAGCAGTGCCTTGACCTGCCCGATCGGAATTTTCCCGGCAGTGTCGAACACGACGTCATAGTCCGAACCGTAGTCCTTGCTGGCAACGCTCCTGTAGTCCATGGTCTCAGCCGCTCCGAGTGACTCGACGAGGTCCTTGTCGTCCTGCCCGCAGACACCGACCACACTGGCCCCGAAATGTCTGGCCAGTTGCACACCGGCCGAACCTAGGGCCCCGGCGGCTCCGACCACCAGGACTTTCTGGCCACTTCCCACCTTCGCTTTGCGCAGAAAGAACAGGGCTGTAGAGAAGCCGAATGGAATGCATGCCGCCTGCTCGAACTCGATCCCTTCCGGCAGGGGGAAGATCAACCCGTCTTCTTTGATCTTCATGTATTCGGCGTGGGTTCCGAGTTTCGTGTCGGTCGTCCCGAATACCCGGTCACCGGCGGCGAAACGTGTTACCTCGGCGCCCACCTGCTCGACCAGCCCGGAAAAGGAGCTGCCGAAGATCGCTTTGCGTGGCTTGCGCAACCCGTATGCCACGCGGATCAGGGGAGGGCTGGCCCTCAGGATGCGGTCATCGGCCGAGCTGACCGTGGTGGCGTGAACCCGGACCAGCACTTCGTCCGGTCCGGGCGCAGGCCTGGGTACTTCCTGAATCTGGATGTTGTCCGGTGATCCGTAACCGGTGCAGACTGAGGCTTTCATCGACTAGAACCAGTCGTCCTGCATCTCGAGGGTGGTTCGGTCGAGGCTCGCCAGGAGGTCGAGCTGAGGCGCCGTCTTCGGCAGTTCGAACCGGAAGAAGTAGCGAGCGGCCTGCCGTTTGCCTTCGTAGAAGTCATCGTCCGAGTCCCCTGTCGCGAGGAACTGTTCAAGCCACGACCAGGCGATCACGATGTGGCCGGCCGCCTCGAGGTAGACACTGGCGTTTGCCAGCGCGCTTTCCGGGTCACGTGGCTCCCAGAGCTTTCCGGTCACTTCCGCCAGACGGTCGAGTGCCGACTTGAGGGAATCGCCAAGTTCCGCGGCCTCTCCCCCCTGTTCGGCCGCCCTCGCGGCCGTACCGGCGATCAGCTCATAGAGCGCACCGAACGCGGCGCCGCCTTTCATCGTCACCTTGCGGCCAAGCAGGTCCAGCGCCTGGATGCCATGGGTGCCTTCATGAATCGCGTTCAGACGGTTGTCGCGGTAGAGCTGCTCGACTTCGTATTCGCGCGCGTAGCCGTACCCACCGTGGATCTGAATGGCGAGTGAATTCGCTTCGAGACACCACTGCGCCGGCCAACTCTTGGCGATCGGCGTCAGGATCTCGAGCAGCAGGTCGGCCCTCTGCTTCGCGCTTTCATCTTCGGCGGTCTCCTGCTCATCGACCAGAGATGCGCAGAACAGGTTGAGCCCGAGTGAGCCTTCGACGTAGCTCTTCTGGGCGAGCAGCATGCGTTTGACGTCGGTGTGCTCGATGATCGGGACCTGCGGATCAACTGGATCCTTTGATGCCAGCGGCCTGCCCTGGGGCCGTTCGCGGGCATACGTCAGTGACTTCAGGTACGACGTGTAGCCGAGCGCGGTCGCTCCGAGCCCGACGCTGATCCGGGCCTCGTTCATCATGTGGAACATGTAGCTGAGACCGCGGTTCGGTTCGCCGATCAGGTAAGCGACCGCACCGGCCGAACCACCCGGCTTATTTACCCCTTCACCGAACCCGAGGACCGTGTTCACGGTTCCGCGAAAGCCCATCTTGTGGTTCAGACCGGCGAGCACGACATCGTTGGGCTCCCCGACGTTGCCGTCATCGTCGAGCAGGAACCTCGGCACCAGGAAGAGACTGATCCCCTTGACTCCGGGTGGTGCGTCAGGCAGTTTGGCGAGGACAAGATGCACGATGTTCTCGCTGAGTTCGTGCTCACCGCCGCTGATCCACATCTTGTTTCCGGTCACCCTGTACGTGCCGTCTTCCTGCGGCACAGCTTTGGTCGAGATGTCGGAAAGTGAGCTGCCTGCCTGGGTCTCGGACAGACACATGGTGCCGAAGAAGCGGCCTTCGATCATCGGCTCGACCCACGTCTCGATCTGCTCCGGGGTGCCGTTCGCGATCAGCAGGTTGATCGCCCCGGCGGTCAGCATCGGGTAGGCGGCGGTACCCACGTTCGCGGCGTGCAGCCAGGAGAAAATCGCGCTGGAGATCGTGTAGGGCAAGCTCATTCCACCGACGTCCTCGTGCATGCTCGCGGCGAGCAGTCCCGATTCCGCGAACACCTTCAGGGCTTCTTCGACTTCCGGAATCAGGACGACCTTGCCGTCTTCACCGATGTGCGGTTCGTTCGCGTCGGCTTTCGAGTTGTGTGGCGCGAATCGGTCGGTCGCCACCCGCTCAGCGAGTTCCAGAATGTCGTCGTAGTCATCGCGGGACTGATCGGAAAACTTCGGACGATCGGCCAGGCGTTCTGTGTCTAGCCATTCGTAAAGCAGGAACTGGAGGTCGCGGCGCGAGAGAATGTCGGTCATGGGTCCTTTCGTAGTCCCCTGTAGTTTCCCGTAAACGTGAATTCGCCCCCCGGCCCGTCAATCCCGTCCGCCCTCCAGACCCTGCGCTGGGTGGCACGGCCGATCGAGTTCATGGAGCAGTCGAGACGTACCTACGGCGAAGTCTTCAGCATCAGGTTCGCCGGCTTCAACACACCGATGATCCTGGTCTCTGACCCCGATCTGGTCAAAGCCGCCTATTCGAACCCGGCCAATGCCCTGCCGGAAGGACGCATCGCCCTGCTCCAGCCGGTCCTCGGAGAGAAGTCGGTGATCCTGCTCGATGGCGAAGAACACATGGCACGACGGAAACTGATGCTGCCGGCATTCCACGGCGAGAGGATGCGTTCCTACGAAGACGTGATGAAAGAAGCGATCGACCGGGAGATCGAATCATGGCCGGTGAACGAGGTCTTCCCGGTCCACGAACGTATGCAGGCGGTCACACTCGAAGTGATCCTGCGGACGGTGTTCGGGGTGACCGAGGGCGAAAGGCTCGATCGCCTGCGCGTCCTTCTCGGCAAAACCCTCGAGCGCATCTCGGTCGGCGGATGGCCGCTGATCAACCTGTTCACCGGTCGGTTCGGGATCCCCGCCGGGCCCCCCGGTCTGACCGAAAGCCTCAGGCAGATCGATCTGGAGTTGAACGGCCTGATCAACGAACGCCGGGCCGACCCTGGCCTCGAAGATCGCACCGACATCCTCTCGATGATGGCAGCAGCCGAGTTCGCCGACGGCACCCGTATGGATGAGAACGAATTACGGGACCAGCTCATGACCCTGCTCGTAGCCGGCCATGAAACCACCGCGACGGCGCTCGCCTGGACCTTCGACCTGGTTCTGCGGGACGCCCGCGTCCTGGGGCTACTGAAGTCCGAAATGGCCGAAGGCGGCGACGAGTACCTACGCGCAACGATCAGCGAGGCCCTTCGTCTGCGCCCGGTGATTCCGATCGCCGGTCGAATCCTCGACGAGGCGGTCGAAGTTGACGGGATCCGCCTGGAAGCCGGCACCAATCTCGCACCCTCGATCTGGATGGCCCACACCCGCGCCGACACCTATCCCGAACCTTTCGCCTTCAGACCTGAGCGTTTCCTCGAAAACCCTCCCGAGACCTACTCCTGGATCCCTTTCGGCGGCGGTGTGCGTCGCTGCCTCGGGGCCGCCTTCGCCGAGTTCGAGATGCGGGTCGTCCTGACCGAGGTCCTGAGCCGCTGTGACCTGCGGCCGGCCGAAAAGTCTCCCCAGAGGATCTCCCGCAGGAACATCACCCTCTCGCCAAAGACGGGAACACCGGTCGTAATGACCCGGCGGGCAGCAAAACTCCCCTGACTCAGCCGAGCGCCCGGTGGCAGTTGCGCACGATCAATCCCGGGGGCCGTTGGTGTCGATAAATACGACCGGTCCGTCACCCAGACGGCCGTCGTTCAGTTCCAGCAGGCCGGCCATAGCTTTGGCCGTGTAAACGGGGTCGAGTTCGAGTCCTTCGGCTTCCGAGGCGAGGCTCCGGGCCCTGTCCGCCGATTCTGTCGGGTGCCCGTAGCCGGGTCCGAGCTGGCTGTCAACGACCATCAGTTTCTCGACGTCCACACCGTGATCAGGTAGGACGGCTCCGCGCTTTCGAAGCAGTCGCTCGGTCTTCTTCGCAAGGCCGGTCAGGGCCCTGGAGTCCAATCGAAGCGTGTCATTGACAACCACTCCCACCACTTTCGTCTTGAGACCGGCCAACCGGAAGCCAAGCAGCAGGCCGGCGGCAGTACCCCCTGAGCCAACCGCGGTAACCACATGAGAGGGCTCCTGGATCTCGCCCCGCTCGACCTGGGCGGCAAGTTCGAGCGCGATCTCTACAGCCCCCAGGGTGCCGACCGCAGAAGAACCACCGGCGGGCAGGAAATAGGGGCGATGACGGACCATCAGCCAGGGCACGGTAGCGATCGTTCGCGCCTTCGAATGAGTGAAATGGATCTCGGCCCCTGAAGCCTCAAGTCTTTCCAGTTGAGCCTCGACGTGTTCATCAACCGGCTGGTCGATCAGGGCCAGCACCGTCTTCAGGCCATGCTCCCGCCCATATAAGGCACAGGCGAGGCCCCAGTTGGTCCCAAGGCCACCGACGGTCAGCAACGTGGTGCGGCCACGTCGTTTCGCCTCGGGGATCAGCCACTCGAGTTTCCTGACTTTGTTACCTCCCCAACCACCGTCTCCAAACACACTCTCGTCCTTGAGCCAGACGTCTGCCGGGCCAGGACTCAGCCCTTTGAGACAACGGAGCGGGGTCGGGACCTCACCCAGCCGTATGCTCGGCAGGGAGTCCTTCAGCTCGGGAAAGAGTTCGTGGAGATGGGACATCCGGATCGCGCCGACAATATCCAGTGACACCGGCTCCAGGGAACCGTGATCGTGAAACAAGGAGGAAAACACGATCCACCACTCGTGAGATATCTGCCCTGGCAGATCGCGAGGCGACGGGGAGTCCTGGTCGCCGGGGGCGGAGTCAGTGCATTCCTGGCCGTGCTCGTTCCCGGTCTGCTGGCCGGACTCTCGGATGACGATCCGGCCGGAATAACAACGTATTCGATCCTTGGTGCCGAGTACGGCTAGCAGCTGCTCTGGGTCCTGCTCCTCTCAACGGCGGCCCTGATCATCTTCCATCTGATCGCCGTCAGGGTCGTTTCGGGGTCGGCTTTCTCGGCGCAGCCCTGCTGGCGGTGGCGATCGTCCCGCTTGCCACCGGTTACTGGATCTCCGAGATGGCCGGCAAACCTCATGACCTGAACGACGGATTCCGAAAGGCCCGCGTTTTCTACCTCGGCTTCATCGGCGGCGCGCTACTCTTGATTGCCGCTTCGGTATTGATGCTCGGTGTTTTGAGCGTCTTCTGACGTTCAACCGAGGGTCAGGTTCCGATACATTGAGACCCAATTGGTGGGATGCCGCCCATTGGAATTACTGCCGCACTCACTTCGAAAAGGAAGAACAAGACCTTGAGTCACTACATCAGCAACGTCCGGGACATCGAATTCAACCTGTTCGAGGTGCTCGGCACCGACGAAGTCCTGAAGACCGGTGTCTTCGGCGACCTCGACTCGGAAACGGTCCGCATAATGCTCGGCGAAGCGTCACGCCTCGCCGAAGGACCGGTCGCCGAAGCCTTTTACGAATCCGACCGGACCCCGCCCACCTTTGATCCCGACACCCATGTGGTCACTCTGCCCGAGGTCCTCAAGGATTCCGTCAACGCCTGGACTGAAGCCGAATGGACCAAGCTCGGCCTCGGTGAAGAAGTCGGCGGCGTCCCCGCTCCTTCGACCGTCTCCTGGGCGATCAACGAGTTCATGGTCGGTGCCCTGCCCGCCGGATTCTTCTATCTCGCCGGTCCCGCCTTCGCGCACCTGCTCTACGAAAACGGCAACGAAGTCCAGAAGCACTGGGCGAAGATGTCCGTGGACCGCAACTGGGGAGCGACCATGGTGCTCACCGAGCCGGACGCCGGCTCTGACGTTGGTGCCGGACGCACCAAGGCGATTGAGCAGCCCGACGGCTCCTGGCACATCGAAGGCGACAAACGTTTCATTACCTCCGGCGACTCGGATGACCTCTTCGAGAACATCTTCCATTACGTGCTCGCCCGCCCGGAAGGTGCCGGCCCCGGCACGAAGGGTCTCAGCCTCTTCATCGTGCCGAAGTTCCTCTTCGATTCCGATACCGGAGAGACCGGTGAGCGCAACGGCGCCTACGTGACCAACCTCGAACACAAGATGGGCCTGCGTGCCTCGGCCACCTGCGACCTGACCTTCGGAGCGCATGGCGTTCCGGCCAAGGGCTGGCTGGTCGGAGATGTCCATCAGGGCATCAGGCAGATGTTCGACGTGATCGAATTCGCCCGGATGATGGTCGGCACCAAGGCCATCGCCACCCTCTCCACCGGCTACCTCAACGCGCTCGGTTACGCCAAGGAAAGGGTCCAGGGAGCTGACCTGACCCAGGTGATGGACAAGACCGCGCCCCGGGTAACGATCATGCACCACCCCGACGTGCGCCGGTCACTGATGACCCAGAAGGCTTACGCCGAAGGCCTGCGCGCGCTTTACCTCTACACCGCGGTCCATCAGGACAAGACGGCCGCCAAAGTCGTCGAGGGTGTTGAACCGGATCTGGCCCACAGGATCAACGACTTCCTCCTGCCCCTGGTCAAGGGTGTCGGGTCGGAACGCTCGTACGAGATCCTGAACGAATCCCTGCAGACCTACGGAGGCTCCGGTTTCCTTCAGGACTACCCGATCGAGCAGTACATCCGTGACGCCAAGATCGACAGTCTCTACGAAGGCACCACGGCGATTCAGGCGCAGGACTTCTTCTTCCGCAAGATCGTGCGCGACGAGGCCCAGTCGATGAACCACATCTTCGGCAAGATGCAGGTCCAGATTGACGGCAAGGGTCATGACCTGGACAAGGAACGCGCCCACCTGGCCGAAGCCGTCGAAGACATCAAGGCGATGAACACCACCCTCACCGGCTACATGATGAGCTCGCAGGAGGACCCGAAGAACATCTACAAGGTCGGCCTTGGTTCGGTGCCGTTCCTCAAGGCCTTCGGCGACCTGATGATCGGCTGGCTGCTGATCCGTCACGCCGAAGTCGCCGCCGCAGCCCTCGATGCGGGTGCGTCGGACAACGACAAGCCTTTCTACGAAGGCAAGGTCTCTGCTGCGAAGTTTTTCGCAAGCAACATGCTGCCGAACCTGAAGGCGACCAGGAAGGCCATCGAGGGCATCGACAACGACGTGATGGAACTGGACGAAGGAGCCTTCTGACCGGTAGGCTCCTCCCCGGACCACCGAACTCATGATCACCCAGAAAACAATCGCGCTGCTCTCACTGGAGGACGGCACCCTCACTGTCGTTGACGAGTTCCCGCTCGAGATAGGCCGCGACTTCAGTTGTGACCTCACACTCGAGGGCGACACCGAGGCTGCTCTTCTGCACGCCCGGATTACCCGGACGGACGCCGGCGAGTTCTTTGTAGAAGACCTCGAGTCGGTAACGGGCGTCTTCGTCAACGGTCAGCCAATGCCGAAGACCGGACCGAGTCCCCTGAAGGACGGCGACGAGCTGAAAGTCGGTTCAACACGATTCACCGTCGACGTCAGGGTGTCCGCGCCCGGCAGCACCGTCGGTGATGAAGTCGAGTTTGCCGGCAGCAGCAAGAAGATCCGCAACGTCCTGCTGGTCGGAGTTGTCGCCATCGGCCTCATCGGAATCGGGATCGGCATCGCCAGCAGCGGCTCGGAAGAAGAGAAGTCGACCAGCGACCTGGTCGCCGAAGCCCGGCCTTCGACCGTGCTGGTGGTTTCGAAGATCGACGGCGAACGCAACGGAAACGGCTCCGGCTGGGTATACGACGCCGAAGAAGGTCTGATCGTTACCAACGCCCATGTGGTCGACGGTGGCCAGGAGTTCGATATCGGGGTCGATGGCGATCCGGACCTGCGGAAAGCCTCGGTCGAAGGGGTCGCCCCCTGCGACGACCTCGCCGTACTCCGGGTGCAAGACACCGAGGGCCTGCGCACGATGCCGCTCGGCTCACAGGCAGACATCTCCCAGGGTGACCGGCTGCTCACCCTCGGTTACCCCGGAAACGGCACGACAGAAGACGATCTGCAGGTAACAGACGGCGTGGTCTCGGTGGTTCAGACCCGGGCCGACGAAGCCGCACTGTCTGATCCGGATTTCGCGGTCTATCCGAACGTGATCCAGACCGATGCCGCAATCAACGGAGGCAACTCGGGCGGCCCGGCGATCACCGAAGACGGCAAGCTTGCAGGGGTCAACACTCTGGCGAGCACCGTCACCCAGAATCAGAACTTCGCGATCGGCGTCGACCGGGTCAAGGAACTGTTGCCGGCCCTGACGGCCGGAGAGTCCTACGGCTGGGCAGGTTTTGGGTTCGCGGCGATCCCGCAGGTCGAACTGGCCAGCGCCGGCCTGCCCGACATCGGCGGTGGTGCCCTTCTGGTCACGTCGATCGTTCCCGGGACCGGTTCCGAAAACGAGAAGATCTTCGAAGAAGATCTCGTAACCGCAGTCAATGGTGTTCCGGTCGAAACCCGGCGCCAGTACTGCTCGGCAGTTCGGGACGTCCAGTCGGGTGACGTGGTTCCGGTCGAAGTCCTCGACAGCCTCTCCGGCTACGCCGATTTCTACAACCTCGAAGTTCCGTTCGAGTAGACCAACCGGTGTCAGGCCTGCGGTGACGCTGCGATCAGCGCCGCGAGTTCTGCCTGCATTCCTACGACGATCTCCTGAACTTCCGGGGTCATTTCCCGGTCAGCGGTGATACCGATGTCGACCGAGTCGCGGTAGCTCATCACAGTGACGTTCAGGCCCATGCCATCAAAGATGATCGACAGCGGATAAAGCGCTTCGAGCCGAGCTCCGCAGCAGTAGAGGTCTACCGGTGGCCCGGGCACGTTCGACACGATCACGTTCCATGGTGGCCGGGTGAATCGGCCCGAAAGCTCCGTCGCCATGAGGGCCGCCCTGGTATGAAGCGCCGGCGGTATGAAGGTCGAGATGTCACGCATCGCCTCAGGCGGCAGCGCACCGTGGTTCTCCTTGCCGATGCTCATCGTTTCGTGACCGAATATCAGGCTCTCGACCGGATCATTGATATGAGTGGCCAGCGGAACGACCATCGCGGAAACTCTGTTGCCGAAAGTGCCCATCTCTTCTTCGGTCCGGACCGAGATCGGAACCATGACTACCAGCGGTTCGTCCGGCAGCTCACCGCGGGTAATGAGGTTGTTCCTCACTGCTCCGGCAACCAGGCAGACGATCACATCATTCACCTTGACTCCGAAAACGTTCTTGACTTCCTTGACGTCCTTGAGTGAAACGGCCCCGACACCAAAAATGCGGTGCGGCGAAACCAGGCCTCCGTAAGGGCCGCGTGGAGCCTTGATCGGGGGCCGCTCGATCACGTGACCGCCATGGCGCCCGACCGCGTTTCGGACTTTCGAAAGGGAGCGGCTGATCCGCTCCGAGCCGGGCAGCCCGACCACCGAAGGAACCACATCGACGTGGGGAAGCAGCCTGCTGAGCCGGGTCGCGAGGTTGACCGGATACCTGGGTAGCGACCTGACTCCGTGCGCGAGAAGGTCGAAACCGCTGGGAACTCCTTTCGCCTCCCCACTGTCCGGCGGCGGCTCCACTACCCTGGGTTCCACGGTCAGGTCGTAGAGCGCCGACATGATCTCGGCTCCGGAGAGGCCGTCGACGGCCGCATGGTGGGTCTTGCTGAGCAGCGCGACCTTGCCGTCGGCCAGCCCCTGAATCAGGTAGACCTCCCAGAGCGGACGGGAACGGTCGAGCCGCCGGGAGTAGATCCGGCCCGCCTGCTCGAGCAGTTGATGCATGTCTCCGGGTGCCGGCAGTGCGATCTCGCGGCAGTGGTAGCCGATATCGAAATGCTCGTCCTCGACCCAGTAGGGCCAGTCGAGGTTCAGCGGCACTTCGGCCAGACGAGATGTGAAGGGTGGCACCAGGTGCAGCCGACCACCAAGGACCTCTTTGAGTCTTTCGATGGTCAGAACCCCGCCTGGCGCGGTCGATGGATCGAGGATCGAAAGGCCGCCGGTGTGACCGTAGTTCCGGTGGCTCTCGATCGCCAGAAACTGGGCATCCAGTCCGGACAGCTGATCGAGGCGGGCGCTCATGCCGGGCTGCGGTTCAGCTCACTCGCGAGGATCTTCCAGACGTCGCGGTCGACTCCCATGCCCAGATGGCTACTTCCGATCTCGATCTGTTCGGAAGCCGGGTCGAGGCACGCTTCGTACCTCACCACCGAATCCTTCTTCGAGTACAGGGAAATGAAACGCACATCTTCCGGGAATCGCATGAGGAACTCACCCCTGGCCCGACGACAGCATTCACCGTTCGCGCAACTCGTTGTCAGGAGACCGGGTACACCGACCGAGCCGAGCCCTCCAACCAGGCCGATCGAAGTCCATACATGCGGATGGACCGCCGTCTGACTGCGCAGTGGCGAACCAAGCGTGACCAGGGTTTCGATCAGGTCCGGACGGCGGATCGCCAGCACTTTGCCGATTGCTCCGCCGCGGCTCTGGCCGACCACCAATGCCTTGCGTCCGTCCTTTTCAACAGCAGCCTCGAGGCGAGATTCAACGACATTAACGGTCGTCTCCATGCAGTCGACATTCCAGCGGATGCCGCTTCTTACGAGGGAATACTCGCCTGTGCGCAGCCACTTGGCCATTCTGGTCAGGCTGGGGTCACCGGCGAGGAAGCCCGGGATCAGGATGGCCGGCCGGCCGTCACCTTCAGGCGGGCTGGGCCAGCGGTTCTGGTCACTGGTCGAACGCCACTCTTCGAGCATCCGCATTCCAGGCAATCTTGTCCAGCCAGACGTTCCTGCTGCTGCGCCAGCCATTTCTCCACCCTCTCCGTAACTCTGAACCACCAAAACTACAGCAACCGTCACTCGTCAAGCCGAAATTGCCGATTGATCCTGCGAGGCTGCCCCGGAGTAATCTTGATCAAGCGATTTGTGCTGCAGGACGAAATACGTCGACAACCACGGGAGTCCAGTCATGAGCGAATCGAAAGTCACTGCCGAAGTATCGAAACCGACCCTCTACGTCTGCCATGCGGACCAAGACATGCCGAAAATCCATCCTTGCGCCAAAGCCCATGTAGCCCTCGAGAAGGCTGGAATCGATCACGAAAAGATCGTTTACGGAAAGGGCAAGCCGTTCGGCATCGGCACCAAAGGCTCGAGGCCGGACCTGGCCGAAATCAGTGGCCAGGAGAAGCTGCCCGTGCTCGTCCTCCCTGGTGGCGAGACCGTTTCGGGCGGAAAGAAGATTGTCAACTGGGCGAAGTCGAACGGCGCCTGAGACGCGCTGCCGGATGAATGGTCGGACCAGGGCCACCGCCGGGTCCGGTGGCGCCAGACGATCCGGTCGCACTCGTGACGCCAGTCGGTCCGAGCAGCTTCGCGGGGTAGGCTGCCCGCATGGCTGATGAGCGAGTGCGAATAGATGTCGAGAACCACGTTGCCGAGGTCGCCTTGACCCGATCCGAAAAACACAACGCGCTCGACGGCGATGCCTTCGAAAGCATCGCGGCCGCAGCCGAACGGCTCACTGCCGAACCCGGATTGAGGGCGGTCATCCTGCATGGTGAGGGACCAAGCTTCTGTTCCGGGATCGATGTTGGCTGGCTGGCCGGTGGCCAGGCCGAAGGATTCGGCGAAAATGCGAGCAGGCGTGACGGCTTTGGAGCCAATCTGTTCCAGCGGGTGTCGACCGCCTGGATAGAAGTGCCGGTGCCGGTGATCGCAGCGATTCACGGCAACTGCTTCGGAGGTGGCCTTCAGATCGCGCTCGGTGCCGACATCCGCCTCGCAGCACCTGACGCGAAGCTGAGCATCCGTGAGGTCCATTGGGGACTCGTCCCCGACATGGGCATCACGAGCACGCTGCCGCGCCTGATGGCGCTCGACGTGGCAAAAGACCTGACCTTCACCGGACGAATCGTCAGCGGCGAAGAAGCCGCGTCACTTGGCCTGGCCACCCGGGTCGAAAGCGATCCGCTGGCCGCCGCCCGGGAACTGGCAACCGAGATCGCCGGCCGTTCACCCGACGCGGTCCGCTCCGCAAAGCGGCTTTACGAAACCGCCTGGATGGAACAGGGCCGAGCCGGTCTGGAACTCGAATCCGACCTGCAGATGGAGCTGATCGGATCACCCAACCAGATGGCCGCAGTGATGGCCGGCATGACCAAAGAACCGCCCGAGTTCACCGATCCGGTGGCGTAGCCTCGAGGCCTTTACCGCCGCCGGCACCCACCTCGTCACTTGGAGCCGCCAGCACCGGGAAGAGTGCGCGACCGCGACCCTCTTACCAGCCCTGGCGACTTGAATGAAGTACAGTTAGGCTTCCCTAACGATCGTTCGAGTGTCCGCTCAGCCCACCTCCCCCACACCGGAAACATCATCTCTCAACTGGCGTCGCCTCGCCTGGTGGGCGGCCGCGTTCATGGTGTTCGCGGGACTCATCTACCTGATGGCCACCGCCGATACGGGACCGACCGACCCGACTGAGGCAACCGGAAGCCAAAGTCATGGAACGGTGGTTTTCAATTCGGCGATCATCGTGTTCCGCGAAGGCCTCGAAGCGGTCCTGATCTTCGCCGCGGTTATCGCAAGCTTTCTTGGTGCCAACAAGATGCGCCGCAAGCCGGTGATCGCGGGTGCGCTGGCCGCTTTCGGGGCGTCCGTCGTCACCTGGTTCATCGCCCAGGCAATCCTCAGCGCCGCTTCACCGCTCGGTCCGAAGCTCGAAGCCATCACCGGATTCATTGCGATCGTCGTGCTTTTGATCGTCCTCAACTGGTTCGTCCACACGATTTACTGGTCCCAGTGGATCGGGCGGCACCACAAGCGCCGACGGGAACTACTGGCCGGGGCCGGGGCCGGAGTGACCTTCGGCCTGTTCATGCTCGGCTTCACCAGCGTCTACCGTGAGGGTTTCGAAACGGTGCTCTTCCTCCAGACCCTGCAGCTCCAGGCGGGCACAGCGACCGTCCTCCAGGGGGTGGCTCTGGGATTGGCCGCCACCACCGTTGTCGGAGTTCTCACTTTCTGGCTCCACCAGAAACTCCCATACAAGAAGATGCTTGTCCTCACCGGCGTCCTGGTCGGCATGGTGCTGGTCGTTATGACCGGTGGCACAGCCCTGACTTTCACCGAACTCGGCTGGCTGCCGTCCCATCCGACGCCGTTCACGGTTCCCGGCTGGATGGGCTCCTGGTTCGAGATCTACAGCGTCTGGGAGACGATCGTCGCCCAGTTCCTGGCCGCGTCGTTCGTGATCGGCTCCTATTACCTGGCTGAATACATGAAAGTCAAACGGCCCCTGCGGCGCGGCGAACAACCTGCAGTCCGCACCGGCGAAACCGAATTCGCACCGGCGAATTCGGTTTCAACCTGAACGGACTCCCGATTCTCTGACCGGAGAAGCCGTTTGTCAGGGCCGGAATAGGCCTCTTGTTACTGTCAGACAATCAAACGATTTTTCTCACCCTCGGACCAAGGAGTAGAAATGACTGAAACCGCGATTCTCGCCGGAGGTTGTTTCTGGGGCATGCAGGATCTGATCCGCAAGCGCGAAGGCGTGATCTCGACCCGGGTCGGATACACCGGTGGCGAAGTGCCGAACGCGACTTATCGAAACCACGGCAACCACGCCGAAGCGATCGAGATCGTCTTCGATCCCGAACTCACCTCTTTTCGCGACCAGCTCGAGTTCTTCTTCCAGATCCATGACCCGACCACAAAGGACCGGCAGGGTAACGACGTCGGCGCCAGCTATCGGTCGGCGATCTACTACACGAGCGAGGCGCAGAAGCAGATCGCCGAGGACACCCTGGCCGACGTCGACGCCTCCGGCCTCTGGCCCGGCAAAGCGGTCACCGAGATCGAGCCGGCCGGCCCTTTCTGGGAAGCGGAGCCCGAACACCAGGACTATCTGGAACGTATCCCGAACGGCTACACATGCCACTTCGTGCGACCCGACTGGAAACTGCCCAGGCGCGAGGAGCAGGTCAACTCCTGATCACGCTCGCGTTCAGCGCCAGCGCAGCGAATCGCTACGACTACCTGGGGCAGTTCTTCGGCTTCGGGTCCGACTTGTCGAGCAGGACGGTGTTCTTGCCGCCGCCGCCACAATCGATCTTTCTGTCCTTCTCTCCGTCGCGCGCATCGATGTAATTCTTGCCGCCCTTGCCAAGGAAGGTGTCAGCCCCGTCCTGGCCGAGGAAACCGTCGGTGCCGTTGGTGCCGATCAGGGTGTCGGCGAACTTGGAACCTTCGAGGCTCTCGATGTCCGAACCGACCGCGTCGGGGGTCGAACAGCCGGAGCTGGGGCCACCGGTGCCGCCGATCTTCATCTTCATGGTTCCCGAGAAGTTCGAACGTTCCGGCTCGACCAGTGCCCAGGAGGCGTTGTCCTTGCCCGGGCCGCCGGTCATCGTGTGGCCCTGGCAGACCTCTTTCGACGAGACGAGCAGGTCGCTGCTGTCACCTCCACTGATCAGGTCGGCCCCGAGGTCGGCGAAGATCGAATCCACACCTCCGCCGCCGTACATCTTCTCGTTACCGGTTGTCGGGCCGCCCTCCCTGGGCGCCCGGTACGGGTAACCGGCCTCCAGCACGTCGTCGCCAGATCCTCCGTTGAGGGTATCGCTGCCGTTACCGCCGTTCATGCGGACCTGGGCCTGCGCCGGGATGCTCTGACCGATGGTCAGCGTGTCGCTGCCGTCATCACCGGTGATCAGGATCACGTTCAGGCTGCCACCGTCGCACTGGGCAGTTACGGCGTCCTGGTCGGAGGTACAACCGCTGTTTTCCGGATCCCCGGTGTAGACGCCGGCGGGCCCCGTGTCGCTCACGGAATACCCGGAACTGATCTTTTCGACCTTGATCCGGTTGTCCTGCCAGTCACCGGTGATTACGAGGCTGTCGCCATCGAGGCCCCGGCTGAGGATCACCGAGGTGCCCTGTTCGGGTGTTTCGAACACGCCGCAGTTGGACTGGTACTGGAATCCCTGGCAGTCGGCTCCGTCCGGTCCACCGAATGCGGCGTCGATGCCTCCGCCACCGTTCATCACGTCGTACCCCGGACCGCCATCGATCCGGTTGTCCGCACCGTTGCCATCGAGTTCGTCGGGAAAAGCCGAGCCGACCAGATCCTCGATGCCGATAAAGGTGTCGACACCGTCCTTGGTCCACTGCTCTCCTGAAACCCCGAGGTCCACCTGGATCGGGCTCGATGACGACGAGTAGGAAGCGATGTCGCGGCCCGGGCCGCCGTCGGTGATGTCGTTGTTGCCTTCGCCCCGGAGGACGTCGTCGCCGTCCTGACCGTACATCTTGTCGGTGCCGGATGCGCCGATCAGCGTGTCGTCGCCGGAACCACCGTCGAGGGTGTCGTCCCCGTTCAGTCCTTCGATCCGGTCGGAGCCGGAGCCGCCCTCGAGGTCATCGTTTCCTTTGTCGCCCTGAACGAGGTCATCGTCCGCACCACCATCAACCCGATCGTTGCCGGTCGATCCGGTGGCCCGGTCGTTGCCGCCGCCGCCGTCAATCCGGTCGTTGCCGCCGTTACCGGTGATGTCGTCGTCGCCAGGGCTTCCACATATGCGATCGTGACCACCGGCACCGTCGACCAGGTGGTCCTTCTTGCCCTTGACCACGATCACGTCATGGTCTTTGGTGCCAACGACTTTCTTCTTCGAACTCACGATCGTCGCTTTCTTGCCGAAGCAGGAGGCCGCGCCCGCTCCGGGCGTTGCGAGGAGAGCGAGCAGCAAAACCGAGCCCATCGCAGCAGCCGCGAACAGAACGGCTATTCGAGGTCGAAAGTGTCTTGTCTGACGGTCCATGCCGTGTCCTCTGGACTTCCCCTTTTGATCATGCCCGAACGTTCGATAGCGCCCCCACGTGCGCCCTGAAAGTCCATTCTAGCTACTTTTCCCGTGTGGAAAAGGGAAATTCGATCCTGGACAGGCCCCGCATGCGCGGTATTAGCCATCAATGGGCCTTCCTGGTTGCTTCGATCGCCGGCATCGCCCTGACGATCTCGGCGCCGGCCTCATCCCGCCCGGCGATCGGCGTCTATGCGGCATCACTCATGGCCATGTTCGGTGCCAGCGCGCTTTACCACCGCGGGCCCTGGAACGAAACCCAGAAGAAATGGTTCCGCCGCCTCGACCATTCGATGATCTTCGTACTCGTCGCCGGCACCTACACACCGTTCGCCGCCCTCGTTGTCGGAGATCCGCTCGGCGACATCGTTCTCGCGGTGGTCTGGGGCGGTGCGGTCGCCGGCATTGTCGTAACCCTTTTCTGGATCGACGCACCAAACTGGGTGACGGCCCTGATCTACGTGGCCCTCGGCTGGATCTCGGTCGTGATGCTGCCCAGCCTCTACGACGCAACCGGTCTCGGGTCGATCCTCCTGCTCGGTGTCGGCGGGGTGCTCTACACCCTCGGCGCCATCGTCTACGCCCGCCGGAAACCGGATCCTGTCCCCCATGTCTTCGGTTATCACGAGGTCTTCCATGTGTTCGTCATCGCCGCCGCCGCGGTTCAGTTCATCGCCGTCGCGCTGTACGCCGTGCCTTGACGCAACCGTCCGCCGCTTAGAATGTTCCCAAGCCTCTCAGAAATATTCCGAGGCGCAGATTCCGCACCCCATATCTTTTAGGATTGGAGCCACATGAGCAGCTACGCAGTCATTAATCCGGCAACCGGCGAAAAGGTCAAGGAGTATCCGGGAATCTCTGACGTCGCCCTTTCCGATGCCATCGGCCGGGCAGATTCAACCCATTCCACCTGGTCACAGGAAACAACGGTCGCAGAACGCGCCGCGATGGTCCAGAAAGTCGCCGACCTTCACGCCGAGCGACGGGACGCGCTCGCCGAAATCATCATCCGCGAGATGGGCAAGCCGGTCGAGCAGGCACTGGGAGAGATCGACTTCTGCGCCGACATCTATGGTTACTACGCGGACAACGCCGAGAAGTTCATGGCCGACGAGCCGATCGACCTGCTTGCCGGAGAAGGAACTGCCCTGGTGAGGAAGGCTTCCCAGGGAGTGCTCCTCGGCATCATGCCCTGGAACTTCCCGTACTACCAGGTGGCCCGTTTCGCCGGTCCAAACCTGGTCATCGGCAACACCATCCTCCTGAAACCCGCTTCACAGTGCCCGGAATCGGCCGAAGCTCTCACCGCGATCTACCAAGACGCCGGCTTCCCGGAAGGTGCATACGAGAACATCCTCGCGACAAACGAGCAGATCGCCGAAGTGATTGCGGACCCGAGGGTGCGCGGCGTCTCCCTCACCGGCTCCGAACGCGCCGGTGCCGCCGTCGCCGAAGTCGCCGGGCGCAACCTGAAGAAGGTCGTGCTCGAACTCGGTGGCTCCGATCCATTCGTCCTGCTCAGCGCAGACGACCTCGACGAAGCGATCACTGCCGCCGCCGACGCCCGCCTCGACAACTCAGGGCAATCCTGTAACGCGGCCAAGCGTTTCATCGTCGCCGACGAGCTTTACGACACCTTCCTTGAAGGTTTCGCCGAGAAGATGGGTGCAGCCTCCCCCGGGGACCCGACCTCGGAAGACACGGTGCTTGGTCCGCTCTCGTCAGAAGATGCGACCGAGCGCCTCCAGGATCAGCTCGACCGGGCCGTAGAGCAGGGTGCCAAAGTGGTCGTCGGCGGCGAACGCAACGGCAATTTCTTCCCGGCAACCGTGCTCGTCGACGTGAGCGAAGAAAACGATGCCTACCGCGAGGAGTTCTTCGGGCCCGTGGCGACCGTCTACCGGGTCAGCTCCGAGAATGACGCAATCCGGATCGCGAACGACACCCCGTTCGGCCTCGGCTCATATGTCTTCTCGAACGATCCCGAACAGGCCCAACGGGTGGCGGAGAAACTCGACACCGGAATGGTCTTCGTCAACGGGGTCGGCGCCGACGGCGCCGAGCTGCCGTTCGGCGGCGTGAAACGCTCAGGCTTCGGACGCGAACTGGGCCGTTATGGCATGGACGAGTTCGTCAACCGGAAGCTGATCCGGGTCATGAAGTAGCAGCGCCAGACCAGTTCATGGGCTCAGTCGGGGTCGGCTGAGTCCACGAACAGGTCCACTGCCAGGTCGGCGTCCGCTCCGGCCGCCGAATAAGGGGTGAAGTCGGTCACGCCGGCCGCCTTGAGCACGTCTTCACAGAGCAGGGTCTGCCCTGTGAACTCACGGCTGTCCCGGGTGATTACGTGGTAGGCGGCGTCGGCATAGATGGCGGGAGTTCTGGCTTTTTGCATCGCGACGTCTCCACCCAGGAGGTTCTGCACGGCCGCGGTCGCCACCAGCGTCCTCGGCCAAAGGGTGTTTGATGCCACACCGTCCTCGCGCAGCGCTTCGGCCAGGCCGAGGGCGCTGAGGGTCATCGCATACTTGGCCATCGTGTAGCCCGTGTGAGGTGCCAGCCAGCGGGACTCGAGGTTGATCGGTGGTGAGAGCGTGAGTACATGCCCGTTTTCGCTCTTCCTCAGGTGGGGAACGCAAGCCCGGCTGAGTGTGTAGGTGCCCCGCACATTGATGTCCTGCATCAGGTCGTATGCCTTCATGCTGAGGTCGTCGACGCCGGCGAGGTTGATCGCACTGGCGTTGTTGACGCAGATGTCGATGCCACCGAAACGCTCTACCGCCTGGCTGACGGCGTCTTCGACCATCTCGTCGTTCCTGACATCGCCGACGATCGGCAGCGCCTTGCCACCGGCCGCTTCAATCTCTTCCGCCGCCGTATAGATCGTTCCTTCGAGTTTCGGGTGCGGTTCCGCAGTCTTTGCGAGCAGGGCGACATTTGCTCCATCGGCCGCTGCCTTGAGCGCTATCGCAAGGCCGATGCCACGGCTGCCCCCGGAGAGGATCATCGTCTTGCCGGACAGGTTGGCGCTGCTTGATTCAGTCGTCATGTCCGGCATGCTACGGCGCGGGAGGAAAGAGCAGGCCCTCGACGACGGCTCAGTCGACAGGGTTGCTGGAGGAGACGTCGAATCCCCGTCTGGTCATCGCGCCCCATTCCTTCTTTCCCCGCAGGTAGCCCCAGATCCCCTTGAGGCGCCAGACCACAGTCACCGGCCGGTAGACCAGTGATTCGATGACCATCCACATGACCAGCCTGGCGCGGTCCGCGAGTCGCGGGTACCGGCGTTCGCCGAGATCGGCCAGAAGCAGAGTGAACATGTTCAGCAGCAGACCGTAGCCGTACGCCACCAGGAAAAAGAGCAGCGCAAACTGCCAGTTGACGACCCCCAGCAGAAGGGCGAGGCCGAGTCCGATCAGGCCGATCGCTTCTATGACCGGACCCAGAAGCTCCACCAGCAGGAAAAATGGAACGACCACCATTCCAACTGTCCCGTAGCGCGGTCTGAAAAACATGCCACGAAAACGCCACATGACATCGGAGAGCCCCCGGTGCCAGCGATCACGCTGCCGGCCGAGAGCACGCAGCGACTCCGGCACCTCGGTCCAGGCAACGGGGTCGGGAATGCTGATCACCTGATGAGGCATCCCGCGATCGATCGCAGTCCGGCGCATCCTGACCACGAGTTCCATGTCTTCACCCACCGAATCGTGCATGTATCCGCCCGCTTCGAGTACCGACTCCCGGCGGAACAGTCCAAAGGCCCCGGAGATGATCAGGTTGCCACCCATCATGTTCCAGCCCATCCGGCCAAACAGGAAAGCCCGGAGGTATTCGACGGTCTGACAGCCCGCCAGTGGGTTGGTGGGCACCCTGGCGTTCACCACCCGGCCGTCGCGGACTTCGGAACCGTTGACCACCCTCAACGTCCCCCCTGTGGCAATCACATCGTTTCTCAGCAGGAAAGGCTGCACCATCTTGAGCAGGGCGTCGGGCTCGATTAAGGTGTCTGCATCAATCGCGCAGACGAGTTCGCCGGCTGCCACGTCGAGGCCGGCATTCAGGGAGTCCGCCTTGCCCCCGTTCTCCTTGTCCACGACCAATAGCTCCGGGAAGGTCCGGGAGCGGTATATCGACTTGACATCGGCCGATTCGAGGCGGCGGAAGTGAATCACGCTGGCAGGCTCCAGCGAGAAGTCCTTCGTCAGCAATTCGAGGGTCTCGTCAGAGGATCCGTCGTTGATCACCACAACCTCCAGGTTGGGGTACTGGAGGGTGAGCAGGGCACGCACGCTCTGTGACACGGTCGCCTGCTCGTTGTACGCCGGCGCGAGGACGCTCAGGGTCGGCGCGATCCGTGAACCGAGCAGCCGTTGAAGGTCCTGGTACCAGCTCACGCGCTTCTTCCAGCGCTGGTACCGGCCGGCCGCTACGAGAAGGACGGCGTAGAACGTATTCAGGATCAAGAAATAGACGAGAATCGCCCACTGGTTGAAAAGGAGGATCGTGTCCAACATGTCAGGCCCTGGCCTCGGCTTCGAACGTTCCGAGTGCCTGCGACGCGATCTTCGCGGCCGGACCGTCGTCACTGCTCGCGACCCGCCTCAGATAGAGCCTGCCGGGGGGCCCGAACCCGTCAAGCACAACCGCGGCGGCCCGCTTGACGGGCCATTCGTCGTCACCGAGCAACGCCGCCACCTTCGGTGCCGAAGCCCAGGAGTTCATCCGCCCGAGCGAATTGACGGCCTCCCGCCTGACATCGGGATCGGGATCATCAAGCAGCGAAATCAGCGTCCGCGCGGCATCGTCGCCGCCGACCGAGCCGCAGGCAGCAGCGGCCGCAGCCCGGACTCCATCCCTGGGGTCCTGGCAGTGCTCGATCGCCAGCGCAGCCAGCCGGTGGTCGCCTATACCCGAGGCCACTCTCAGGGCGGCCTCCGTCGTGTCGGGGCCAGCGTCCCTTTCGATGGTTCGCACCAGAGGATTCACGGCGTTGCCCCCGACCCTGAGAAGCCCGTCCGCGACCGTGAAGCGAACCCCTGGATCGGGATCACCGAGCATCAGGCAGAGCTTTTCGAGCTCGGCAGATTGGGGTTCGGCCGCGGCCCATTCGACCGCGCGAATTCGCACCTCGGCCCTTTCGTCCCCAAGCAGCATGAGGACCGGCCCCCTCTCTCCCAGCACCGAGAGCACCTCGGCACCACGCAACCGGACGAACCAGTGTCGACTGTCACACCACTTCAATCCCCAGTCCGCGATGCCGTTGTCCGATGCAACCGCAGCCAGCCGTTTCCTGGGCTCGCCGCTGAGGCTCGGCAGGAGCTCGAAGATCACCTCGATCTGATCCTTACGCCCCAGCTTCGCGAACGGATATGAGGTCGGGCGACCGGATTCGATCGCCGTGATGAGGTCGCTCTCGGCCTGCCTTATACGCCTCCGCCTGCCTGGCCCCCGGAGGGCGAGCAGAACGCTCCGGATGATCAGCAAACCCAGCACCAGTAGCAGTACGGCCAGCTCCGCCGCCAGAACTATCAGCAGGAGGCTGGTATCGATCAATCAATCCTCCAGAGCCCGGCGGAGGCGCTGCAGGAGCACCGGGAGGCTGAACGGCTTGGCCACATGATCGAAGGCGCCTAGCTCGAAAGTCTTGACCGTCTCTTCTTCGGAGGCGTGGGCCGTCAGCATGATCACCCTCGTCCTTTCGAGGGCACCGGTTTCGGCCATCGCCCTCAGCACACCGATGCCACTGACCGCAGGCAGGTCCACGTCGAGAAGCAGAACCTTCGGAAAGAGCCGGGCATCTGCTCCGGTCAGAGCCTCAACTGCCTTGCCGCCGTCGTCGATCCACTCCGGCTGGTAACCGGCATTGCGCAGGCCATGCAGAAGCAGTTCGGCAAGGATCGAATCGTCCTCGACGACAACCACGTCCGGGCTTGCTTTACCTGTATCGACCAGCTCCGGCTCGGCCGGCTTGACCGTCGCGTCGGATGTCCCGGGTGGGTGCTCGATCTCCGTCCACATCTCGTCGATCCACTCGGCAAGTTTGAGCGCGTCTTCCTTCTGGACCTCCGCATCCCCACCCAGTATGGCCTCGGCGAGGAACGCGAGTTCGGATCCGCGCGGGTAGCCGAAGCTGCCCAGGGAACCCGAAAGCTTATGGGCGGCTTCTTCGCCTGCCCGCCGTAGCTCATCGTCCAGGCGACCTTCGATCAATGCCGCGGTCGCTTCTTCAAGAATTTCAATGCGCGCGACAGCGTCTGGCCGGCGCCTCTGCCAGACGGTGCGTACCGCGATCTCGGCCGGTGTCTCACCGGTTGATTCGGTCATGAACCTCCATACCGTGACGATACCCTTCGATCTGGACCTTTCACCCTCATTCCCTGACCCTCGGCACCACGACAACCGGACAGGCGGCTGATCGGGTGACCCGGAACGACGTGCCACCGAGCAGGACCCGGCGCAGAGGTCCGTAGCTCCTCGAACCGACAACCAGCAGGTCGACGTCTTCCGATGCCCCGGCCAGTTCGTCGGCTGCGTTGCCGGTCATCACCCGGGTGCTCGCTTCATCCTTGCCAAAACGTTCGACGGCGGCGCCGACCGTTTTCTCCATCTCATCTATCAGCAGCTCCTGATATCCACGGTCGGTGTGGGCGATCCGGCCCGGGTTGATGATCGCCGGAACGACACCGATCAACTCGATCGAGGCGCCCAGCTTTCCGGCCAGGTCATGGCCGAACTCGAGGGCGGCCTCGGACTCGCCGCTGCCGTTATAGGCAATGCCGACCTTCGAAATCCCCGATTGGTCCTGCCTGCCCCAGCCGCGTGGAATCACGATGACCGCACAGGGTGACCCCGAAGCCAGTCTCGAACCTTGGTCGCCCATCAGCACGCGGCCGATCGGACCGCGGTGGCTGGAACCGATGATCATGGCTTCGGCTTCAACCCGTTCCGCGACCTTCGTGAGGCCGGCCGGGACCGAGATCTCCATCATCCGATGGAACTGGAACTCTCCACCCAATTCGGATTCGGCGACTTCGAGCATCTGGTCGAAATAGGAAGCGCGGGAAGCTTCCATCGCTTCTACGCCTTCGTAAAAGTAGGTATCAGAGTGCACGCTGACCACATGAAGACTGGCGCCTTCGAGCCCGATGAAAAGTCGGGCGAAACGCAGAGCCTCGCGGCCTTCTTCCGAGTCCTCTACTCCTACGATTATTTCGCTCATCAGTTGCTCCTCATGGTGTAGTTGCGGTCTCTTCAACACTCTCGCCGACGGTAATAGCCTCTTCGTTAGTAGCGGTCCTCATCTCGCGCCTGAGCCTGACCTTACCCTCCCCGACCGGGGTAGTCGATCGATTCATCGCCATGGACCATGGCTGAAGCTTGGACCGTGAAGGCGCCGACGACATCAGGGTCTCTTGCGGATTCCCCTAAGCAGTGGCTACTGACTGCGAATACCTTGATACTGAGTGGCGTTCGCTGTCCGCACCCCGACCCGGAATCACCGAGGCAACTCCATGGGCGTTGAAACACTCACTGATTCGCAGCTCAGACGACTGCTGGAAGTCGGCCGCGCGCTCGTATCCGAGCTCGACCTCGAAACCCTGCTCGACCATGTGCTGGTCGCCGCCCGGGACCTCACTGGGGCCCGCTACGCGGCGCTGGGCATCCTCGACAAGGAGAAGCGCGGAATCGACCGGTTCCTCAACCTCGGTATGGATGAAGAGACCCGCAAAAAGATCGGATCCCTTCCCCAGGGACGTGGCGTTCTCGGCGAGCTGGTCCGTCATCCCGAGCCGCTCCGGCTGTCGATGGTCAGCGACCACCCCCACTCGTACGGCTTCCCGCCCGGGCATCCGCCGATGGACTCTTTCGTCGGTGTGCCGATCCGGATCCGCGGCGAAGCGTTCGGCAACATCTACCTGACCGAGAAGTGCGGCAGCGATGGGTTCACCGAGAACGACGAAGCGATGCTCGTGGTGCTCGCCGACTGGGCAGCGGTCGCGATTCACAACACCCGTGTCCACGAGCGCGACCGGCTGCGCATGGCGATCGAAGCTTCTGAGCAGGAGCGACGCCGCTGGGCGATGGAACTCCACGACGAGACCCTCCAGGACCTTGGTGCACTCAAGGTGATGATCGAAGGAGCACTCAGCCTCGGTGACCCCGAGACAATGGAACGCTCACTCGGCAATTCTTCGATGCAGCTCGAACAGTCGATCGCCTCGCTGGAATCGATGATCCAGGAGCTGCGGCCGGCAACCCTGGATGCCCTCGGTGTAGCGGCGGCGGTCGAAACGCTGCTCGAACGCATCGCCAGCCGAAGCGGCATGGTCATCGGCAGTCACATTGACCTCGGCGACGAACAGGGCGGCGCGGCCGCACGGCTCCCCCCGCAGCTCGAAGCGACGGTCTACAGGGTCGTTCAGGAAGCGACCAACAATTCGGCCAAACATTCGGGTGCCCGACGCATCTCGGTATCGATCACGGAAGCGAAAGGCCAGATCACGGTCTTCGTCGAAGACGACGGCAAGGGTTTCGTACCGACGGACGGCCCAGGTGAAAGGTTCGGTCTCCACGGAATGCGTGAACGTGTCGACCTGGTCGGCGGTGAGATGGAGATCGATTCGGCCCCCGGCAAAGGGACCCGGGTTGAAGTCCATCTGCCGCTTCCGGCTACTTCGGCCCGCGGCACCGCGGGCTGACTCAGACCGCTTCCAGGTCGTTCTCCTTCGCGTAGGCGATCAGCTCAGCCCTTGAAGTGATGCCGGTCTTGCGCTGGATGTTGGCCCGGTGGGTCTCGACGGTGCGCACGCTCAGGACCAGTCTTTCCGCAACCTCCGGGTTCATGTATCCCTGGGCGAGCAGCCCCAGCACCTCGATCTCGCGCGGGGTGAGTTCGTCCGGCGGTCCGGCACCCGACGGGGAAGCGGCAAGCCGGGCGCCCAGGGTCGGGTTGATGTAGGTCTCTCCCTTCATCGCAGTGCGAATCGCTTCGACCAGGTCCCTCGCGGCCGAATGCTTGACCACGTAACCGCTTGCGCCGGCTTTCAGGGCTGATCTCACAAAAGCCGGTTCGCTCTGCATCGTCAGGACGATCACCTTCGTATCGGGCGAGGATTCCAGCACCCTGGGAATGACATCGAGGCTCGGTTCGCCGGGCATGTTGAGGTCCAGGACCAGGATCTCGGGCTTATGACCAAGCACCGATCGGGCCGCATCTTCTGCAGTGCCCGCTTCGGCCACGACCTCGATGTCGGCCACGGACTCGAGCACCATCCTGACCCCATCCCTCACGATCACGTGGTCATCGGCGAGGACCACCGTCACGGGGGAGCCGGATTCCATGTCAGGCGAACTCATGACAGCAGTATTGCGCTGCGGCAAAGAGTACTCCTCGGTACCGCCCCCGCGTTCGGGTCAGTAATCAGTACGGACGGCCGCGTCGGCCCCGGCCTGTAGAACTCTTCAGGTGTTCGAACTGATCCTCGCCGCCAGTGCGACCGCGGTCGCCACGGGCATCGGTGTGATCCCGGTGATCCTGATGGGAAGTCGGGCCGCCGTGCTGAGACCATTCCTGCTCGGAGTGTCGGGTGGCGTGATGGTAGTGGCCGCGGTCGCGGGCCTGATCAAGCCCGCTCTCGACCGTGGTTCGGTCGCCCAGGTCTCGGTCGGAATTCTCGCCGGAGTCGTCTTCCTTTTCGCAGCCAGGCTGCTGATCAGCCGCGGCAATGCAAAGCAGCACCGGCTCGACGCCAGGGGCACATCGATCCTCGTCTTCCTGGTGCTGTTCGTCCACAGCCTGCCGGAAGGTTTCGCGGTCGGCACCGCCTACGCCGAAGATCCCGCCACGATCGGCCTCTTCATCGTGCTCGCGATCTCGATCCAGAACATTCCCGAAGGTACTAGCATCGCGATCCCGATGGCCGCCGAAGGAGCGTCGGCTACACGCCAGGTGACCGCGGCGATTCTCAGCAGCGCACCCCAGCCGGTCGGGGCCGTGATCGCCTTCCTTCTGGTCGAATCGATCGTCGGCCTGCTGCCCATCTCATTCGGCTTCGCTGCCGGAGCAATGATCATGCTCGCCGCGATCGAGCTCTTTCCGCAAGCTGCCCGCAGCAGCCGCTCGATGGCCATGACCGGGGCTCTGGCCGGGGCAGCCGTGATGCTGGCGCTCGACCTGCTGCTCCAGGTCTGAGAAAGCGTCGGTAGTCACCACTGACTCGGTCCAGTGCTGGTTGCCGAGGCAAAGCCGGCAGGCGACCCTTATGGTCGTCACATGAATCCGAACCCGTCCAGCCCTACCCGAGTGGTCATCGTCGGTGGCGGTGTTGCGGCCCTGGAAGCAATGCTCGCAATCCGTGACCTGGGTGGTGAAAGAGTCAAGGTCGACGTCTTCGCCCCGCGCAAGGACTTCGTGCTCAAGCCGCTCGGGGTTTCTGAAGCATTCGGATACGGGGAAGTGCTTACCTACGACCTGGAAAGCCTGGCCGAGCGCTCAGGATCAAGCTTCCACCTGCGATCCGTGACCTTGATCGAAACGGAAAACCGGCGAGTAGCCCTGCGGGACGGCACCGAAGTCCCCTACGACTACCTGGTGGTGGCGACCGGCACCAAAGCCCTCTGGGTGATCCCCGGAGCAAAGACGTTCTGGGGCCTGCACGGCCAGGAGGTTATCTCTGAGGTCATTCAGCGCATCGCTGGTGACAGTCCCGCCCACATCGTGCTGACGATGCCTGAACCGGCCGTGTGGCCCCTGCCGATCTACGAACTCGCGCTCTTTCTCGCGACCGAAGTCGAGAAAAGCAAAGGATCGCAGTCGAAGGTCACCGTGGTGACCCCGGAAACCTCACCGCTCGCAACTTTCGGTCCAGGCGCGAGTGCCATCCTCAGCGACCTGCTCGAAAGGCATTCGGTCGGACTGGTCACGGACACCACTCCTGTCGACTTTTCGGAAGGGACGCTGAACACGATGACCGGAGAGAGCATCGCCGCTGACGAAGTGATCACCGTGCCGCGGCTGACCGGTCGCCAGATCGACGGGCTGAGTTTCAACCCGGAGGGTTTCCTGACGGTCGACGGATTCGGCCGGATCGAAGGTCTCGAACGGGAATACGCGGCAGGCGACGTGATCTCCTACCCGATCAAGTTCGGCGGGGTGGCCACCGAACAGGCCGACGTGGTCGCGGCATCGATCGCAAGGGATGCCTGGGGAGACCCGGAACCCGAACCATTCAGGCCTGTGCTGCGCGGAACGCTGCTGACCAGTGACGGGCCGGTGGCCCTCGGCGTATCGCCGGCCTCAGAGAACGGCGCGACGGACGAGTCCGATTCCTGGGATCCGGTCAGGAAAGTCCGTGGCAAGCACCTGACCCCCTTCCTCGAATCAGAAAAGGAGTGAAACCTTGACCGATGTCCTGATCCCATATGCATCGACCCACGGCCACACCGCGAAGATCTGCACTGCACTGGAAACAGAGATGGTTTCCGAAGGCCTGACCGTGGACCTGAAGAACGTGCGCACGGATCCGGCCCGCAACCCCGGTGAATACGGCGGGATTGTGGTTGCGGCGTCGATCCACAAGGATGAACATCAGAAGGAGATGGTTGAGTGGGTCGACGCGCACATGGTCGAGCTCGTATCCAGGCCGAATGCGTTCATCTCCGTTTCCCTGACCGCCGCCGAAGACAGCGAAGAAGCCCGCGAGGCCACCCGGGTCTGCACCGAGCATTTCGTGAGGGAGACCGGCTGGCGTCCGAAACGCACCGAGACGGTGGCCGGTGCCCTGCAGTACCGCGAATACGACCCGTTCACCCGGATCATGATGCGGCTGCTGATGAAACGTGGTGGACATCCAACCGACACCTCCCACGACCACGACTTCACCGACTGGGACGCGGTGAAACGGCTAGGCCGGGAACTCGCCGCCGGCTTCGACGCGCCCGTCGTCGCGACCTGAGAACTCCGCCAGGCCGTCGACGAAGTTCCGTGTGGCGGTTCCGAGGGCCCGCCGGTAGACCCACCCGGTTCCGGGGAACTTCGGCCTGAAAGTGGTGTGCCAGCGCATGATCGTGCCCTGCCCGGACGGTTCCAGGTCGATTTCGGCGCGGTAATCCCGAACCGCGAGACCGGAAATCAGCACGTAGGCGAATCGCTCGCCGGGGATCCTCTCCACGATCCGTTCCCGGACCCGGAGGTTGCCCGTCCGGAACGAACGCACCTCACCGAGCCCGTCGAGACCCGGCGGCTCGATCTGTTTGTAGGACTCGATCGGTGTCCAGTCGGGCCAGGTCGAACTGTCGTCCAGCAGCCGCCAGACCGTGTCCGGCCCGGCTTCGAGAGTCACGCGGATGTCGATCTCCTGAACGCCCACAACGGAAACCTACCCGGCTCGGCTCAGCCCTTGTGCGTTGAGGGTCCCTCGTCACCGAAAGGCCGGTCCCGTTCGCTGACCGCCTCGCGGAAGCCCTCTTCGGCGGCCCGCTGCTGGAAAGCGAAGCCCTCTTCGGTATGGCGTGATACCCCGTCGAACATCGTCCCGAGGATCTGGGTCTGCGCGAGACCCTGCGACTGAAGCGACTGGTTGACCAGCAGTTTCATCATCTGGAGCTGGTTCACCGGGTTGCGGGCGATACGTTCGATCAGGATCTCGGTCCGTTGCCGAAGCTTCTCCGGTGGCGGCGCCTCGATGGCAAGGCCCCACTCAAGCGCTTCCGTACCGGAAAGGCTGTCCCCGGTGAAGAGCAGCCGCTTGGCTCGCTGCGGCCCGAGCCGGTAGGTCCACATCGCGGTCGTCGGAGTGCCCCAGACCCGGGCAGGTGGGTAGCCGATCTTCGCGTCGGAAGCGATCACGAGGAGGTCGCTGCAGAGGGCCATGTCGGTTCCGCCGGCAACACAGAACCCGTGGACCATGCAGACCACGGGCTTCGAGCAGTTGAACAGGGACATGAAACCACGGACGTTCCTGCTCATCATCGAGTAGTCAACCATTGGATCCCATGCGCCCTCGGGATCGTGGTTCCTGGCCATCACCGCCGGGTCGATCGGCGAACCCTCCGGCGCACCGGGTTCGTCACCAAGCCGGCCGGCACCCTCCGCCGACTCGACCAGGTCGTAACCGCCGCAGAAACCCTTTCCTTCCCCGGACAGCAGGATCACGTGAACCGCGGGGTCGAGGTCAGCCTGCTCGACACAGGACTCGAGTTCGGTAACCATCATCCGGGTTATCCCGTTGCCTCGTTCGGGCCGGTCAAGTGTGATCCGGGCGATCCTGCCGCCCACCGCGTAAGTCATCGTGCTCGTGTCTTTCAATGTTCGCTCAGGATATCCGCGTCGCCGGGATCCGGTTAGGTTTGCGGGTACCAACCCGCTTCGAAAGGTAGGAATGCCCGAGAGACGCGCTTCGCTCAGGCGGAGGTTTCGCAGAAAGCACCTGGTCAGCCTGCTGGTCGCGATGCGTTTCCTGCCCGATCGCAGCAACGCCCCGGCACCGGCAGCACCCTGGACGCCTTTCACCGCCGAGATTCCCGATGAGCTGCGGACCACACCGGGAGAAGTCCGTGACGAAGAGGAGGAGCGTCGGGCAGCTTCGGATGAACCGCTGGCGGAATTTTTCTCGGTCAATCCGGACGCAAGTGAACTGTTCGTCAGACGCGGTCTCGGTTACCTGATCCCTACCGCCCCGCGCCTGGGCAAAGCAATCCACAGGCTGCGCCGGGCAACTCGCCGCAAACCTTCTGCCGCAACCGTCGCCGCCGATCCGGTCAAGTTGACCGAGGACCTGCGGGCCGAAGCCGAGCGCCTCGGCCTCAGCCGGATCGGGATAGCCAGGAATGACCCCCGGTACACGTTTGCCGACACGGACGCCAGGCAATTGCCGACAGTGGTCGTTTGTCTGATGGAACAGGACTGGGAAATGACCCAGATGATCCCAAGCGACGAAGCCGAAATGTCGGCGATGATCGGTTACGCCGAAGGCATGACTCGAACCGCACAGCTGGCCGAATACCTGAAGGACCTTGGCTTCGACGCGGCGCCACAGGGTTTCCCGGGTGATGGGGTAGCGATCCACTACGGGGTCGCAGCCGGGCTCGGCCAACTCGGCCTGAACGGGCAGCTCCTGACACCCGAAGCCGGGTCGCGTTGCAGGATCCTGCTGCTCACCACCGATGCACCGGCGATCTGCGACGAACCGGTGGATTACGGTCTGCACAAAGTCTGCGACGAATGCCAGGCCTGTGTGCGCAACTGCCCGGTCGGCGCGATCCCGAAGACGAGGAAACCTTACCGCGGGGTGGTCAAAGCGAAGCTGAACACGGCCCGCTGCCTGCCGGTCGTGATCGCAGCCAGCGGCTGCGCGATCTGCATGAAGGTCTGCCCGGTCCAGCGCTACGGACTCGAAGCGATCCTCGAACACCGGCAGGACACCGGCGAGATCCTCGGCCTCGGAACTGACGAGCTGGAGGGGTACGACTGGCCTCTGGACGGTGAGCATTACGGTCCTGGCAGCACACCGAAAGTAGGCCCCGAGATCATGGACGAGCCCGCCCTGGAGTTCGATCCCGCCCGGTGGCAGCCCGACCCGGGCATCGAACCGATCCGTTTCGTCGGCCGCGACCGGACCTGAGCGTGGATCCGGGATCGGCTGAGGTCCGGATCCTGGAACTGGTCCGGGCGATCCCTGAAGGCTTCGTCAGAACCTATGGCGACCTCGACCCGGGGGCACCCCGGCGTCCCGGGCGCATACTCGCCTCAACCGGCCACCGGGTTCCCTGGCACCGGGTTGTCCGGGCCGACGGGTCGATGCCGGTAGGTGAGCGCCAGCGTGAACTGCTGGAAGCCGAAGGCGTGCCGATGAAAGGCGACCGGGTAGACCTCGACGAAGCCCGCCTGCCGGTGCTGCCCGGCGAATCAGGCTGAGGCGGAAGGAGACTGGTCGACCGGTGCAGAGCGTTTGACGATCATCAGGGCCTTTGTTCCCGCGTATCGATGTCAGGAAAAACCAGCCTGTCCCGGCATCGATCAAATACGATCCCGGAGTGTCCACCTTCGAAAACCTCGCTCCGCCCCGTGACGTGTCTGTCGGCTGGAAGATCGACCCGCTGAACGGGCTTCAGTATCGCTGGTGGGACGGCCGTAGCTGGACCGAACATGCCGGGGTCGGGCCCGCCCCGGAGCAGCCCCGGATGACCTCCGTCCTGCGCGCGGATATCGAGTTGGCGGCACAGCGAATGCATGTGACGGCCGGCGCCAAGCGGGAAATCGCGAGGCTGCGGGACGTACTCCGGGACGGTGAGCGGGTCCTTGAGATGACCCGGGGCGAACTCGACGGCCGTACCGGCCTGCTCGCCCTGACCGACCAGCGCCTGATCTACCTGAGCGACGACGCCCAGAGCGCGCATGAGCAGTACTTCGCGATCGATACGGTCACGATGGTCTCGTTCACTGGCGGCATGATTTCCGGAAACCTTGCGATTGGCTTCGCCGACCACCGCCTTGACCTGACATCGGTCACCAAGTCGGACGGCAAACGGCTCGTGGCGGCGGCGCAGAGATTCATCCGACCAGCCGAACCGGTTCCGGCCACGACGCAGGGCGAAACGCCGGCGGCGGATCCGTACCGGGTGCTGCGCTCATCCGACCAGTTCTGGCGCCGCTCGAACCAGATGAAGGTGCTGAACACAGACCTGACAGAGCAGCTGGGATGCGGGGAGAGCCTGGGAGCGCGCCTGTGGCGAATCGAACCGGGACAGGCCTCGACCATGCACCGGCACCGGCTGACCACAGAGGTCTACCTGCTGCTCGAAGGGACCGGCAAACTACGCATCGGCGAAGAATCGATCGAGCTTGCTCCGATGGACACGGTCGTCGTCGAACCGGGCACGTTGAGACAGCCCTTCAACGACACCGATGCCGACCAGCTCTGGCTGGTTTTCGGCGCACCGCCGGAAGCGGCCAACACCGTCGACATGAGCGAAGCAGAACTCGCCTGGCACTACCCGGATGGACCTCAGTCGCTGCCTCCGGAACTGACCTGACTGTCCAGGCTGAGATGCAGGCGGGGTGCCTTCCAGTCCTCGGGTTTCGTCTTCTCGATTTTCACCTTCGAAGCCCTCCCCCGGATTTCGACCGTGCCGATCTGGTTGTCGAAGGTCGGTGGCTGGACGAACCTCCAGCGCAATGCCGGCTTGCTCACCCCGGCGGAGCGGGAGAGAAGGCGAGCGACCCCGCTGCCGGTACGGCTGAGTGCAGCCCTCATGAAGCTTCGTTCGATCGAGCCGAGCGGATTGCGCATCGGGGAGCAGACGGCCTGAACCAGCTTGCTGGTTACTCCGCTTCCGTCGGGATACTGGGCTTCGGCAAGATAGGCGTGGTGGACGTCACCGGAGAGCAGGATGATCGAAGCCGGTGCCTGGCCACGCTGGCCCGATCCAACGAGCCTGAGCTCTTCAACAAGGCGGTCGAAGCTAAGACGAAAGCTGGGCCAGTGCTCCAGGTCGACCAGTTGCCGAAGCTGCTCGGCCGGCCACCTGAATGCCTTGCCCCACGCACCTGCGCAGGTGGCTTCGCTCCAGCCTTCCAGGTGGTGAAGTCCATCTGACATGAGGATCGGCAGTGAGCTCGCAACCAACAGATGGTCGAAATCTCCGACCAGCCGTTCCGAAACCCAGTCCCACTGATTTTCCGAGAACATCTCGCGGGCCGAATCATCGTCGACGATCCGGCCGGCCCGTGAATCCAGGACCACCAGGCGGGTGCGCCCGTAGTCCCGGTGAAAGCTCCAGCGTGTGCTGCGGTTGTCGTCGGCCGCGCGGCTGGCGAACTCCCGGAGGATCACTTGACCATCACCGTCGTGGGCGCGCAAAGCGGCCAGAATCTCTTCTTCCCGGAGTTCATCCGGCGACAGATTTCCGAGGTGCTGGTAGATCCAATAGGACATATAGGCGCCGATGAGGCGCTCTCGCCACCACGCCTTACGACGCTGCTGCCGGACCCAGGTCCCGGAGGTGTTCCAGTCGTCGATCACGTCGTGGTCGTCGAAGATCATCGCGCTGGGCAGGGTCGCAAGCAACCATCGGATCTCCGCATCGCCCCAGGTCTCCTGATAAAGCCAGGTGTACTCCTCGAAGTCAGCAATGCCTTCGCCGGACCCGATGTCAGTTGAACGGCGGGCCTCGATCTTGCGCAGCACTCCGGGTGAAACCTCGTCGGCGTAGACCTGGTCGCCGATCAGCAGCAGTGCGTCGGGCCACTCCTTCTCCGGAGTTACACCCATGCGGTCGGAGAGCGCCGCCAGGGAGTCGACTTCCCTCCCCCGCTTGTCTTTGTCCGGGGTGTAGGTGTAAGGCGGTCGGTGGGGCACGGCCGTTCGACAGGTGCCGAAAGCGAGGTCCAGGTCGTCGTCGCTCGAGGGCGTGCGGATACTTCCTTCGGGATCGTCACCCTGCGGCCAGACCCGTTCACCGTCAAGCGCGACACCGTAGGGGTAGCTGCTCCCCGGTTCGAGTCCTTCGAGCATGACGAGGGCATAGTGGTGACCGGCCACGCAGAAGGTCCTGGTCTGGCGTCCGAGGATCTCGACTTCGCAGGCTTCACCCGTTTCGACCCACACGGTCGCTTCAGTGGTGTCCGCATATCTGAGGATCGGGCCAAGTACGAGGTCTGCCATCGCCGCAGCATTACACGATGTGCTTGACGGCGGCCTCGGCTTCGGCTATCCCTGTCCGATGATCGAGACCATCACCGACATGCCGTCCGGGACCCTGGGGTTCCGTTCGGCGGGGGACCTGACCGGCGCCGACTATCGCGAAACCCTGGTTCCGCCGATCAGGGAAACGATCGAGCGTGGTGAGAAGATCCGACTGCTCTTCGTGGTGGAACCCGGTTTCAAGGAGACACCGGGCGGCCTCTTCCAGGACCTGAAGACCGGCGCAACCCTCGGTGCCGGTCACCTCTCTTCGTGGGAAAAAACAGCCCTGGTGACCGACCAGGACTGGGTGACCCGGGCGGTCCACCTCTTCGGCTGGTTAGCGCCCGGAGAGGTCCGGCTGTTCCCGCTGGCGCAGGTCGAAGAGGCAAAGGTCTGGCTGGCCACCTGACCGGCCTCGGCCGGGTTTGACCGCGACGGTTCCCATAACCTGACTCTATGTCCGCTGGCGATCCGTCGATCTCTCTCAGGAAGGTGGAAAAGAGTTTCGGACCGATCACTGCGGTCGACGGTCTCGACCTTGAGGTTCCGGCCGGCATCTGCCTCGGCCTGCTCGGCCCGAATGGTGCCGGCAAGTCGACCACGATGCGGCTGCTGACCGGCCAGGCGATCGCCGATTCCGGCGAGATCCGGGTTCTCGGCTACGACCTGCCTCGCGAATCAAAGATGGCCCGGGCCCGGATGGGTGTCGTGCCGCAACTCGACAACCTCGACGTCGACGTCACTGTCGAGCAGAATCTCGCGGTTTCAGCACGGCTGTACCGGGTCAGGGATGTGCCGGCCGCGGTCGACCGTGCGCTGGGACTCGCCCGGCTCACCGACCGCCGCAAGGACGCGGTCGACGAACTCTCGGGTGGAATGCGCCGGCGCCTGTTGCTCGCCCGCGGCCTGGTCCACGAGCCTGACCTGGTCCTTCTCGACGAACCGACGGTCGGTCTGGACCCCCAGATCCGGACGCAGATGTGGACCCTGATCGATGACCTGCGCACCCGCGGCGCCACCATCCTGATGTCCACCCACTACATCGAAGAAGCCGAACGTCTGGCCGATGAGGTGGCCGTGATGGCCAAAGGAAGGGTAGTCGACCGTGGCACCCCATCGGAGCTGATCACCAAACACGCCGGCCGCGAAACGGCCGAGGTCTATGGCCCGCCCGGGCGCCTGGCGGAGGTCCGCGCCGCAGCCGAAGCGGAAGGGCTGAAGGTCAGGCCGGCCGGGCCTGCCGTGGCGATCGTCGGTGCTCCGCGGGAGAACCCTGTGATCCCGGCGGATGCCGTCTGGCGGGCCGCGACCCTCGAAGACGTTTTCGTCATCCTGACTGGTGAAGAAGCCGAATGAACCGGGATGAGAAACCAATGCGGCGCCTGGAGCCGGCGGCGATCGCCGGAGTGATGAGCCGCGAGGTGGCGAACTTCCGCACGTTCTGGAAGGCGACGACCTTTTCCAGCTTGCTGGAACCGACGATCTACCTGCTGGCTTTCGGCCTGGGACTCGGTTCGACCATCGTCGCCAGTGTTGACGGGGTCGACTACATCGAATTCGTCGGCACCGGAATGGTCGCCACTGCGGTCATCTTCGCCAGTGCCCTGCCGGCGATGTTCGGAACCTTCGTCAAGCACCGGTTCCAACGGACGTACGACGCGATCCTCGCGGCACCGGTCGACGTTGAAGAACTGGTCACCGCCGAGGCTCTCTGGATCGCGCTGCGAGCCGGCTTCTACGGATGTTTCCCGCTGATCGTGAGTTTCTTCTTCGGCCTCGTGCCCACCTGGGGCATGCTGCTCGTGCCTTTCTTCGGATTCATCACGGCCTTCGGGTTTGCTTCCTTCGGCATCGCGGTTGCCGGCACGGTCTCGAAGATCGACCAGTTCAACTACGTGACCACAACCGTGATCACGCCACTTTTCCTGGTCGCTGGCACCTTCTTCCCGATCGACCAGCTTCCCGATGGTTTCCAGGTCGCCGCCCAGTTCAATCCGCTTTTCCAACTGGTTGAACTGGTCCGTGGAGCCGCTTTCGGCTTCGAAACGGTCGACATCCTGCGGGTCGCCGGACTGATCGTCTTTTCGCTGATCATGTGGCGAATCGCGGTCCGGCAGCTCGGCAGGCGCCTGATCGACTGACACCCTTCAGGCTTCGAACAACTACCCTGAAGGGTCGTGGATACTCCCGCTCCTCCTTCCTCCGTAGCACCCGCCGAAGCTGGCCCGATCGCCCGGGAGGCAGAACGCCGCCGCACCTTCGCGATCATCTCGCACCCGGACGCCGGAAAGACAACGATGACCGAGAAGCTCCTGCTTTACGGTGACGCCGTCCAGGAGGCCGGTTCGGTGGTCGCCAAACAGAACCGCAAGTCCACCACTTCCGACTGGATGGACCTGGAAAAACGCCGCGGCATCTCGGTTTCTTCCACCGTCCTGCGTTTCGAGCATGAAGGCAAGGTGATCAACCTGCTCGACACACCCGGACACAGCGACTTCTCCGAGGACACCCTCAGGGTGATGTCGGCGGTGGACAGCGCCGTGATCCTGATCGATGCCGCCAAAGGCATCGAATCCCAGACTTTGCGCCTGTTCGAGGTCGCGCGCAGCCGCGGCATCCCGCTGATCACCTTCATCAACAAATGCGACCGGCCGGGCATCGAGCCACTTGAGCTGCTCGACCACATCGAATCGACGCTCGACCTGCTGCCGACCGCCCTCACCTGGCCAGTCGGTGATCCGGGTGACCTGCTCGGAATCATCGACCGGCAGGCAGGCAAGTTCCACCGTTTCGAACGAACGACCGGTGGCGCGACCGCTGCGATCGAGAGCATCGAAAACATCGATGACGCCTTCGATCCCGATATTCCTGCCTGGGTGACTGCGATGGACGAGCTTTCGCTGCTCGACGCCGCCGGTCACGAATTCGATCCCGGGGCTGTCGAAGAGGGGATCTCGACCCCGATCTATTTCGGATCGGCTTTGACCAACTTCGGGGTCGGCCTGCTGCTCGAATCGATCATCGACCTCGCCCCACCCCCCTACGCCCGAACCGGAAGCGACGGCACCCCCAGACCCCTCGAAGGCGACTTCTCGGGCCTGGTATTCAAGGTGCAGGCGAACATGGATCCCCGCCACCGCGACCGTAACGCTTTCATCCGGATCTGCTCCGGCCAGTTCAGCCGGGGCATGAAAGTGACCAACTCCCGGACCGGCAAACCGCTCACGATGAACTACGCCTCCGGCACCTTCGGCCAGCAGCGCGAAACCCTCGAAGAGGCCTACCCCGGGGACATTGTCGGAGTCGTCAACGCCGCCGACCTCCAGGTCGGTGACACCGTCTTCCAGGGTGAAGACATCAGGTATCCGCCTTTACCGACCCTCGCTCCGGAACATTTCATCCGTATCCGCAACGCCGATGCTCAGCGACACAAACAGTTCAACCGGGCACTCGAACAACTCGCCGAAGAAGGTGTCATTCACGTCCTCACCCAGGACGGCGGCCGCGACCCCATGCCGATCCTCGGCGGTGTCGGCCGACTCCAGTTCGACGTAGCGCTGGAACGCATGGAGACCGAATTCGGGGTCAAGGTCAGGTTCGACGAAACCGACTGGAAGGTCGCCCGCCGGACCGACGAAGATAGCGCCGAAGTGATCAGGGCCGGCAACCTGGCCGAGCTACGCACCCGGAGCGACGGGGTGCTCTTTGCTCTTTTCCCCAGCCAGTTTCAGCTCGACCGCCTGGTCGCGGCCAAACCGGAACTGTTGCTCGACCACATGGTCTAGCTCAGACGGAGAGTCCCGGCTTCAGTCACCGGCTTCACCGGCGTCCGTAGCGGACTCTTGCCAGAATGACACGATGAGCTCAGAGGAAGTCAATCACCCGCTGTTTGCCCGGATGTACACGAGGCTCAGCTCGTTCATGGAGCAGGAGGTCGGTGTGTACCGGGATGAACTGCTTGAGGGGCTTTCCGGGCGGGTGCTAGAAGTCGGGGCCGGCAATGGCATGAACTTCGCCCATTACGGTGGCGACATCGACGAGGTGGTCGCGCTTGAGCCCGAGGAATACATGCGTGACCGGGCCGCCGAGGCGACCGCCGGGGCCAGCGTGCCAATCACGATCGTCGACGGTCTGGCCACGCCGCTGCCTTTCGAGGACGACTCCTTCGATGCGGTTGTCTTCTGCCTCGTCCTGTGTTCGATAAACCAGCCGGTCAGTGCCCTGAGTGAGGCCCGGCGGGTCCTCAAGCCCGGGGGCACGCTCCGGTTCTTCGAACACGTGCGCTCGCGACGCGGAGGCAAATCCCGGGTGCAGGACATCCTCGACAACTCCGGGATCTGGCCGAAGATCGGCGGCGGCTGCCACTGCGCCCGCGACACCGCCGCATCCGTATCCGAGGCCGGATTCGAGATCACCGAAATGCGTGGCATGGGCGTCGGACCCGGATGGGGCCATACCAACCCGCACATTCTCGGCCGGGCCCGCCGGCCGGACTGACCCGCCCTGGCGCCCGCTCGCGGCGCCACCGACTCGCCCTGGCACCCGCTCGTGGCGCCACCGACCGCCGTGGTATCTGCTTGCGGCGGCCCCTACTTGCGACGGGCAATACGTTCAAGCTGCACGGCCCTGTCGCAGGCGGTGGCAACACCGAAAAGAGCGGCGACGTAAAGCCCACCGACACCGAGTCTCACCCGAGTCGGAACATCAAGCCCGGGCAGAAAGAGCACTACCGGGGCGGCGAGCAGGAGAAGCACGAACAGACCAATCGACCAGGGAAGGATCGATCGTGTGGACGCCAAACGGAACCAGCCGCCGTCACCGGGCAGCTTGCCGATGTGGTCCTTGTCCGGGGCCTTGGCCTCGCTCGCTTCCATCGGCACAGAAGGTATTGATTTTTGAAGGCAGACCGCTTCGTGGCCGCACCGCAACTCGATCAGGTTCACGGGTTTATGAGCAAAGCATTAGCAAATGGTCTACAATCCATTACTTCAATAAACCGTTATGCCGAGTTTCCGCCACCTAAATGGAGGTGGGAAACGGGGGAACCAGGTTTTTGGGGCTAACTCACCAGTCAAAGTGAGGGCGCGAACTCCAGAGCGCCAGCCCGTCAGCTAACCCCGTAGGCAGCCAAAGGAGATCGGTATTCCTACGTATCTGAATGACCTCAACCGAAGTACCAGTGCCATCAGGATCGCCCTTTTCGCTCTAGCGGCGGGCTTGTGCCTGCTGCTGTCAGGAGCGTTCGCTCCCGGCAAGGCCGGTGCACAATGCGCCGAGACCTCGAGCGGCGGCCTCACCATGAGCGCCGAGTCCTGCGCTCCGGTGAAAAAAGCGAAGCTGGTGAACGGCAGGGCCATCGCTCCGGCGTCGGCGCCTGCCCGCGTCAAGAAGGTAATTGCCTGGGCCAACAAGATCCGCAAGCGGCCTTACGTATATGGAGGCGGCCACGGCAGCTTCAAGTCCCGGGGTTATGACTGCTCCGGAGCCGTGAGCTACGCCCTTCGTGGCGGCCGTTTCATATCCAGCCCGATGGCTTCGCCCAGTTACATTAACTGGAAGAAGCGCGGCAAAGGCAAATGGATCACCGTCTACTCGAATCCGGGCCACATGTACATGGTCGTTGCCGGACTTCGATTCGACACCGCCAACACCGGCAGCGACGGACCCCGCTGGAGCAAGAGCCTGCGCTCGACTTCCGGCAGCTTCTCCGCCCGGCATCCGGGGAACTTCTAAACCGGATACTGCAGCATCCCTCCCCGCGAAACCCCGGCTCCGGCCGGGGTTTCGCGCTTTAAAGGGCGGTTTCGCCGGCTTCGCCCATCGCCGCGACGCCACCGGTGATGAAAGCAAGAGCCTGCTCGAGGGAGAGCAGCCTTTCATCGCCTTCAATGATCAGGCGCTGGCGGGCGAACTGCTCGTGGTTGCTCGCGAGAACATCCTGTTCGGCCACTACCCAGTTCCTCATCGCTTCCATCGTGTTCTGTCCCTCGGGACTCCCTAGAATGCTTTCGGCCAAGCGGTCTTTCGAGCTGCTGCTCATGAAATTTCCGCCCTCATCTCTCCCCCCTCGCCTCTGGAGCAACATGTCTGACCTCTTAGCAAGACTCGCCCGCACGATCACCGGCCGCTGGAAACGATCCCTCGTCGTAGCCGTGGTTGCGCTGATCGGCATTTTTGCCCTCGCAGGCACCGCCCAGGATCCGCCACCGGATGACTTCAACATCCCCGGAACCGAAAGCCAGAAGGCGATCGACCTCTTCGAGGCCCACACCCCGGCGCTGGCCGGGGTCGACGCAACTGTGGTCTTCAGCACCGAAGAAGGCAAGCTGAGCGAACCCTCCCGCCAGCAGGCGATCGAGGACGCTCTCGACGAGATCAGGAAGCAGCCCGACGTCGTGTCAGTCGGCGAACCGTTCGACCCCAAGGCCTCAGGACTTTCCGAAAACGGGCAGATCGCTTCTGCGGACGTGCGCTGGGATCTCGACTTCGGCGACGTCACCAAGAAGCAGGGTGAAGAGCTCGAAGAAGCAGCCCGCACAGCCGAGCAGGACGGGGTCAGCGTCGCCATGCGTGGCATCGTCGTCGACCTCGCCTCGGAACAGGAGCTACCGGTCGGTGAGCTGATCGGCATCGTGATCGCGATCATCCTCCTAACCCTGCTGTTCCGCTCCGGTGCTGCCATGGCAGCGACTATCGTCGGTGCGCTGATCGGCGTGATGGTCGGCCAGGTCCTGCTGGTCGTGCTCGCCTCCCCCCTCGGCCTGCCCGAATTCGCTGCCACGATCGCGGTGATGTTGGGCCTGGGTGCCGGCATCGACTACTCCCTGCTCCTGATGGGCAGATTCCGCGAACAGCTGGCCGCGGGCGACTCGGTACGCGACGCCTCGGCGAAGTCTGCAGCCACCGCCGGCTCGGCCGTGGTCGCCGCAGGGCTGATCGTCATGGTGGCGATCGCCGGCCTGCTGGTGATCGGCATCCCGCTGATCGGCAAGATGGGCATCGGCGCCGCGATCGGCGTGGCCGCCGTGGTCGTCTCGGCGCTGACCATCCTTCCGATCATGATGGGTGCCCTGCAGAAGCGGCTGCGGCCGAAGAAGCTGGCACACGTTCAGCCTTCGAAAGCTTTTGCGAACTGGGGTTCCCGGGTGACCGGCCGCCCCTGGCTGTCGATCTTATTCGGCGTGGTTGTGCTGCTGATCTTCGCTTTCCCGATGACCAACCTGCGCCTCGGACAGCCCGACGACGGCAACCAGCAGGAAGGCAAAACGCAGCGGGTTGCCTACGACCTGCTGAGCGAAGGGTTCGGCTCCGGTTCCAATGGTCCTTTCCTGCTTGCCGTGGACGGTGTCAAGGACAACCCTGACGCCACCCAGGAGCTCAAGGAGATCGAAGCAGACCTGAAGCAGGTCGACGGCGTTGCCAGCGTCCTTCCGGCATCCACCAGCAAGGATGGTGAGATGGCAACCATCACGCTGATTCCGACTACCGCCCCCCAGGATGCCGCGACCAGTGACCTGCTCGAGGACCTGCGGGGCAACGTCCTGCCGGACGCTACCGCCGGCACCCCGTTGAGCGTCTACGTCGGAGGCAATACCGCCGGGTTCGAGGATTTTTCGGACAAAGTGGCAAAACAACTGCCACTGTTCATCGCGGTGGTGATCGGACTTTCGGTGCTGCTGCTCATGGCGGCTTTCCGGTCGCTGTGGATCCCGCTGGTCTCGGCAGGCTTCAACCTGCTTTCAGTGGCTGCTGCCTACGGCGTGATCGTGGCCGTGTTCCAGGACGGGATCGGGGCCAGCCTGATCGGTGTCGACAGCGGTGTGCCGATCATGTCCTTCATCCCGGTCATGGTATTCGCGATCCTCTTCGGTCTGAGCATGGACTACAACGTCTTCCTGCTCTCGCGTATCCACGAGGCCTACAGCCACGGTGACGGACCGCGCGAAAGCGTGATCGTCGGCCTCTCACGGATCGGAAAGGTTGTGCTCTTCGCCGGCCTGATCATGTCATCGGTGTTCCTCGCGTTCGTCACCCAGCCCGACGTCGTCGCGAAGATGATCGGGCTCGGGCTCGGACTGGCGATCCTGATCGACGTCCTGATCGTCAGGCTGGTCATTGCACCTGCCGTGGTGACGCTGCTGGGCGACAAGGCCTGGTGGTTGCCGAAATGGCTCGACCGGATCATCCCCGACGTTTCGCTTGAAGGGCACATGGTCGAGAACAGGGACCCGAAAGGCAAGCCGCTCGACGAACACCTGGCCGAAGAACTCGGCCTCGAAAAGGCCTGAATCAGTTCGCTGGCACCAGGCCGCAGAGCAGCCTCGATGCTGCGGCCTGGCCCCCGCTCCTGAATGCCGAGCGATAGAACGCACCACTGCTGCGGCCAGCGGCGATCCGGCGGAACTCGGGGCCTACGATGCCCTGGCGCGGAACGGTCAGGGTTCGGCCAAGGCCCGTCCCGCCCAGTTCGATGAGCCGCTCGGACACGTTGTTGGCCGGGTTGCTCTCGGCGAGGTCTCCTTCCGGATTGACCGTGATTCGCAGGCGGTACTGGCCAACCGGCAGAGAAGTCACGTCGAGTGACTGCCCGGCTATCCCCTGGAAATACTCGTCCCCCCAGCCGCTCTCCAGGGCCATCGAAACCCTCTTCGAGTCGCGCTGCCCACATGAAACGGAAAGGTCACTATCGGCTCCGTACCCGAACCCTGTACCGGATCCGACCGGCCCGGGGAGCGGATTGATCAGCAGGGCTGTGGTCGGCATGAAGCAGAAACCCACCTTGCTGCTGCGGCGAAGCACATCTCCATCCATCGAAAGAAGTTCATAGACCGCAAGCTTGTTGTAATGCCAGTGCTTGTGGCCGTCGCGCCGGTCCCAGACGAAACCGTTCGTGGACCGCCTGGACAGATTGCCGTTCATGTCCTTGAGGTACTGCCAGCCAGGCATGGTCGTGCTCTTCTTCTGTTTTCTTTTCCCGAACAGCGAGATCGGGGCTTCACCGAAGTTGGCGACGATGCTCGAGAATGAGATCCGGGCCCGACCACGCTGGAGGTCGTACCCGAACTTGCTCGCGGCCAGAGCTGCCGGATCGGGCAAGGCGCCCGGTGGTCCCTTGATCTGGGAGGCGATCGGCGGAGCCACGCTCGAGCCTTCATTTCCGCGATGGCCCAGCGGGGTTCGAGCTAGGGCGGTCGAACGAAGGCCAGCTTGCGACCCGAGTATGAGTTTCCGCCATCGTTTTCGATTGGTGGTCAGGCTGAACCGCTGGACGATCCGGTTGTTCGCGAGGGTGCGTTCCGGAATGGCACCGTCCGGGTTGAGGGTCGCCTCGAAGCGGTAATCGCCGTCCCTGAGCCTGAAGGACTTCGACCCGAAGGTGTAGACGGGATTACCCGGCCCGGTGAACCAGACGAGGGATTCCGCCTGCTCCTCGCCGCAAATGCCGTAAAAGTCGCCCTGAGGGTAGATCGGGTAGGGGCCGTTTTCGTCAGGGTCCAGGTGTCCGAAGACCGAGGCGGTGTAACCGCCTCCCCCGAAGCCGTTCGGGCAGAAGGGCTGAGTGCCTTCGTACAGAATCCTGCCACCGTCGTCCATCAGCCGGTACTCGATGAAGTCATTCAATCCCTCACTGAACGAAGCTTCGAGGCCCGGAACCCGGGTCGGCACCGGCTGCCCGGAAGAGCGGTCGATCAGGTCGACGACTGCGGGTTCGCCTGGCGAAAGCCGGTGAACCCAGGTTTCGAACGGGATCGACCCGGTTCGTACGGTCGGCTGCGGAAGAAGCACGCCATCGGCCACGCGGTGCCTGGACTTCGCCCTGACCAGCTCGATCTTTTTGAAGTCGTTCTTACGGACGACGAGGTCGAGCTGCGTGGACGCGACCGATCTGTCAGCCGCGCCGAGGACGGCCGGGAAGAGAATGCCAACAGTCAGGAAAAGGGTGAAGAGCCGGGCGCGCCCCGGAGTGCTGCTGTTGACCATGAGTCTCCCTGGGTGCTTTAGCCGGCTGGACGATCGGGCCGGTAGGGAACTATCGCAGACAACCGGGACGCAGGTAACCCCGCTACACGCGGTCAGGTCAGTGAATATGCGGGATTCAGGGACCGGCGCCGGATCGTCATCGGCAGGCCATTCCTGGGGCGCATCGTGATCGTGGCTTCCGCTTCGACCTTGACCCCACGTGGAATGTCGAAGGTCATCCGGCGGCTGATCATCGCCGCGAGCAGGGTGGCTTCAACGATCGCGAATGTCGAACCGACACACATTCTGCGGCCGGCACCGAAAGGCAGGTAGGCGTGGCGGGGCCGCGCCTTCGCGTTCTCGGGCATGAACCGGCGAGGGTCGTACCCTTCCGGGTTGGGCCAGATATCGGGATCCCGATGGATCATCGTGATCAGGATCATCATGCTCGAACCCGCCGGTACGTGGTAGCCGTCGACCTCGTCATCGGTCAGCGCTTTGCGACCGACCATCCAGACCGGCGGATTGATCCGCATCGCCTCTTCGATGCAGGCCCTGGTCCAGGGCAGGAGCTCCATGTCGTCCATGGTCGGCACACGGTCACCGATGTTCTCGTCGACTTCGGCCAGCATCTGTTCGCGGGCGGCGGGATTCGTGGAAAGCCAGCGCCAGGTCCAGGAGAGTGCGTTCGAAGTGGTTTCGTGCCCGGCGAGCATGAAGGTCAGCAGTTCGTCGCCGATCTGCTGCCGGGACATGCGTTCGCCGGTTTCTTCGTCGACCGCGTCGAGCATCAGGCCAACCAGGTCATCACCGGAATCCTTGCGTGAACTCCTCTCGGCGAGCACCTCATCGATCACCCGGCGCAGTTCCGCGAGCGAGCGCTGGAACCGGCGTCCTTCGGGATTGAGGGCAATCGCCCGTTCGAGGTTCATGCCCGGAAGCAGCGAAGCACCGTAGGTGGGCAGTCGGCGCACCATACGCGTGCCGAGGCTGAGCACGTCGTCCATCGCCGGACCGACCCGCCTCGCAGTCTCGCCGCTGAGGTCGGCACCGAACAGCGCCCGTCCGACCACGTCCAGAGTCAGCGCCATCATCGCTTCGTTCACGTCGACAACGTCACCGTCGATGGCGTCACCGAAAAATGCACCCTGGAGCGCATCGGCTGTGGCATTGGTCATGTGTCCGGTGAAATCGCTGAGGTGCCGCTTCGCGAACATCGGCTGGACCAGACGGCGCTGCTTGCGCCAGACCTCGCCTTCGCTGGTCAGCAGGCCTTCGCCGAGGATCACCCGAAGCAGGTCGTATTCGACACCTTTGCCGTAATTGTCCTGATTGGTGATCAGGACTTGCCTGGCCGCTTCGTGTCCGCTGATCACGATCAGGTTGCGTCCCCTGGAGTATGTGCTGGCGACGTCCCCGTACTCGAGGGCCATCTCGCACATCGGCTTCATGAAGTCACGGGCCGAGTTGATGATGAACTTCTTGTTGGCCAGGCCGGTCGGGCCGGGCGGAAGTGCCTTGTTCAAGTCGATTCCCGCTCGACCAGCTTGTCAACGATCCCGAGCAGCTGGCCCCTGATCATCGGCCAGAGGCCGTCGACCTCGGTGATCGGATCCATGGTGGCGATCGCCAGTCCGCGGACCGCGGAGACCGAGGTCTGCAGTACCGCTTCGAACTCCGGATGGTCGGCGAGGTCGGGAAGCAGTTCGCGGGCACTCCCGAGAATGATGTGGTCGATGTCCAGGTTGAGGTCACGAACTGGCTTCTGGAGTTCCGGGTCGGTCCTCGAAGCGAGGTTGATCTCGACGGCGGCCGCGAAGGTCGGGCCCTTGAAGACCACGAAGAGCCGGTCGAGGATCGAGCCGAAACGGTCGAGCGGATCGTCCGCCGGAGGGGCAGCCGCCACGAACTCATCGGCAAGGCGCTTCGAGACGTATCTCATCGCCTCCACACTCAGCTCAGCTTTGGTGCGGAAATGATGCTGGAGGGCACCGAGGGATACCCCGGCCCTTTCGGCCGCCAGCCTGGTTGACGTTCCGGCGTAGCCCTTTTCGATCAGAAGCTCGACCGTGGCGTCGAGCACCGAATTCCGGGTGGCTGCGGTGCGATCACTTTGCTGGCGGCGGGGAATGCTCACGATGCGCCAATATACCAGTCGGTCGACTGACTTGTAAGTGAGAATATCCCTCGCTCAGGGGCCGGTCCAGCCGTTCGCGTAGCAGTGGGCGTCCGAGGGATTCGGGCCGGGCGTGATCGCCGCACAGCTGTTGATCGTGCCGTCATCGAGGAAGGTGACCGCGTGGCTCACGCCGTCGACCGAGCTCCGTGGGTGTCCGTGCGGATCGATCCCGTAGCCCCACTCTCCGCGTGGAGGCAGGTTTTCGTTCGGCGGAGTGGCAACGATCGGGCCGCTGTCGTAATAGACCAGCATGCTGCCGTCGTCCCACGGAAAAGTGGATTGCTCGACAAGTCCACTGAACGGGTCCGTTTCCCAGTGCCGTCCGGGGTTGAGGGCTGGCGCGTAGACACTTGCACCGATCGTCCTGGCCTTGACCTCGGCGGTGACGTTGGCAACCTGATGGTCGCCCAGGGCCGCCTTCAGCAACACATCGTGCGGAGGCGTGTTCGGCAACGGGTCGCTGGTCATGCTCTGCGCGTAGCCGTTCGCTTCCCCCCGGTCCCAGAGCAGCTGCAGCAGGGACAGGAGCACCGGACGTTCGGATTCATCGGGATAACTGGCGTAGAGACCGACATTCGGGATCTTGAAGTAGCCATCGGAATCCACCGAGCGCCGGAGCAGGGTCGAGTAGTTCATCCCAAGCACATCCAGAACTCCCCGGTCGACGTCGGGTGAGAGCGCCATCAATGCCCCTCCCATGATCCCGCCCTGGCTGATCCCCAGATACTGACCACGGGTAGAGGTTCCCTCGGACAGATCGATTACCGGAACCTCGGGGGTCAGATTGTTTCCGTCATCGTCGAGCTTGAAGGCATCGAGGGCTGCAAATCCGCCAGGATGGATGAGGGCCCGGTTCAGCAGCATGAAGTTGACGAAACCCTGCTGCATCCGGTCGACTGCCTTGTTGAAGTTCGACATGTCACCCAGCGAGTTGAAGATGGTCAACAGGTCGCTCGAGGAAAACCCGGCCCAGTTGGCGCCACACCAGATTCCGCCTCCGTCCCTGGCGACCCGCGCCAGGCCCCCATCGTTGACCTGCCTGTAGTCGCCGAGCAGTCCATGTCCGTATGTTCCCGCCGGCCCGGGGATCACTGCGGTGTCCGGTCCTCCGGGCTGCACCGACTTGGGGACGATGCAGCGGAACTGCACGTTCATCGTGAAGGCAGGGTCGAAATCGATCGATCCGTCGCTGTCGAATTCGAAGGTCGACCCCGGCGGGCAACCATTCTGGTTCAGATAGCAGGGCACATTCTTGATGCGGCCCTCGACGTAGCGGAGGATGTCCCCGCTCGGGACCGGAAGACCGTTGGCCCCATCTCCGCAGGTCGGCGCGTCACCTTGATCGCAGACCGCGAGAATCTCCAGTTCGGGACTGTCACCATCGATCTCCCGATCGGCCAGGTCCAGGTCGCCGAGCCTGGCGAAAGCATCGTCGCGAATCTGCAGGGCCCTCGAAGTGATGCTTTCCTCGCTGGCAACGGTAAAGTCCCACGCCATATAGAGGCTGGAGCGCTCGACTCCGGCCTTGCCGACGACATCGCCGATCACCGACTCCATGTGGTCGCGCCGATCCTCGACGGGACTCTGCTCGGTCGGCAGGCCATCACGATAGACACGGAATCCGAGCGGAGCCTCGATCGGCTGGTCGGAAGCGTCCCTCAGGTTCCGGAAAGCGACGATGTAGCGTCGTCCGTACTCGAAGTTCTTCGCCGGTCGCACAAAGAGATTCACGTCTTCCGTATTGCCGGGATTGGTATTAATACCGCCGGGTCCATCATCGCTCGGGTCTACGGACGTCGGGTTTGAATCGAGCTCGGCCCAGATCGGCTGTCGCTCGCCGGTTTCGGCGTCGATCACCATGACCGGGGCGTCGGCCGCCTCCCAGGATCGGAGGTCATTTATCGGGACCAGTCCACTGTTGCTGAAAGCACTCGGGGTATCGAGTCCCGGGATCTTCAACATGATCGCGTTACCTGGACTGAACCCGTCTCCGCGGTTCATGTCGGTCACGCTGATATGGACGCCGTCCTTGTTCGCCGGCGTTGACTCCGGATGGATGTTGAGCCGCCTGCCGGTTTCCGTCGAGCTGTCCGGTCTCGTGTAGTAGTCGTTGGGGAACGGCTGTAGGCAGACCGTCGAATCGAGAAAGTCACAGCGCTCGGGGTTATCGCCGAGCGGCACGGTCACGGGTGAAACGCAACGGTTCGAGTCCCGACGAAGCGATTTCGTTCTGGTGGCCCTGGCCTTCTTTTGTCCCTTGCGGTACTTGGCCACGACCTTGACCTTGACCGCACCGCACTTCGAGACGGCCGTCCTGCCGGCAGCCGTGAGCGGCAAGGTGACGACTTTCTTGCCGCGCTTGCGGAACCGGACCGTCTTGCTCCGGAAGGACTTGCCGCTGCCGCGATAGGCAGCGAGCCTGACCTTTGCTTTCGCGGTCGAGCGAACCTGGACCTTCAGCTTGCCGGTGGAGATTAGACCGGCCTGAGTCCCGGTCTTGACCGAAAGGGTGACCTTCGCTTTCTTCGCTTTCTTCGGTTTCCCGGCGTCAGCCATCCCGGGATTGCCGAACGAGAGAAACGCTACGAATGCCAGCGCAGTCAGGACTGCGCCGACGGTGATCCGGCGCCCGGACGTTCTCTCGAACAAGCTCATTGATTCTCCCTTTTCGGTTGATACTCCCAGTCCCCCCTACAGGGACACGTGAAGCTTACAACGGCCCACGGCGAAACGTCCGATCAGCCGGTTGCCGAGTGCACCGAGAAGCGTCGCCCGGAAGGGCACCGGGATCACGACAGCGCGCAGAACATGGTCCAGAAATGTGAGAGGGTCCCATTGCCGTGAAGGAAACTGACCTCCCCGGAGTCACCCGAAAGCCGTCAAGGCTAGCCGTCCACGGACTGATCGTCGTCGCGGTCGAGGCTGTTGCGCTGATCTTCCTCGCCTGGCTGATGCCGGGCTTCAACGTCGACGGTCCGATAGCCGCGATCCTGACCGCAGTCGTCATCGGTGTGCTCAACTCGCTGGTCTGGCCGGTGCTCTCACGCTTCACCCTGCGCCTGACTGTGCTCACACTCGGGTTCTTCGGCCTGATCCTCAACTCGCTGATCGTCGGCACCGCAATGCTGGCGATGCCCTGGCTGCAGATCAACGGCCTGGCCGAGGCGCTCGTGATCACCGTCTTCCTGGCGATCCTGACTTCGTTGATCTCCGCCCTGCTGGCGATCGACGAAGACAGTTCCTGGTACCTGAACGTGGTCCAGGGACAGCTCCGACGGCGCGGCGAAGTCGAGACCACAGATGTACCCGGGATCGTCTTTCTTGAGATCGACGGCCTGGGCTACGACATCCTGAGGCGGGCTTTTGCCAACGGCAGCGCACCGACGCTCGCCGGCTGGGTCCGATCCGAAAGCCACGATCTGAACATGTGGGAAACCGATTGGTCATCGCAGACCGGTGCCTGTCAGGCGGGCATCCTCCACGGCAACAACCACGACATGCCGGCGTTCCGCTGGTGGGAGAAAGACCGTGGGCGGGCCATCGTCACCAACCATCCGAAAGATGCGGCCGAGCTCGAGCGTCGCCAGTCGGACGGCAAGGGACTGCTCTCGCAAAACGGCGCCAGCCGGGCCAACATCCTCTCCGGTGACGCGACCAGTTCGATGCTGACCATGAGCACCGTGCTCGAGCGGCGCGGCAAGATCGGCCATGACTACGCTGCCTATTTCGCCAAGCCATACGGCGTGCTGAAGACCGCTGCCTTCACTTTCATCGAGATTTTCAAGGAACGCCGGGCTGCTTCGAGGCAGGTCGGCGACGGGGTCGAGCCACGCATCCAGCGCTCCCGGTCCTACGCGGTGATGCGGGCCTGGGCTACGGTGATTCAGCTCGACCTTCAGGTAGCCGCCGTGGTCGGCGACATGCTGTCCGGGCGTTCAGCGATCTACACGACCTTCCTCGCCTACGACGAAGTCGCCCATCATTCCGGGATCGAACGGCCCGACACCCTGGAGACGCTGCGCACGGTCGACCAGCAGATCCGTCGGATCGTGACCGCCGCCCAGGCTGCCCCCCGCCCTTACCGTTTCGTCGTCCTCTCCGACCACGGCCAGTCCCAGGGAACGACCTTTCGCGACCGTTACGACCTGACCCTCGAGGAACTGGTCCTGTCGCTCAGCCAGGCCGGCGACGTTGACAGGCAAGTTGAAGCCGAAGACGATGCCCGTGCCTACATGATTGCCACGGTCACCGAGGCGGCCAACGACAAGAAGCTCACCGGCCGGATTCTGAGCCGTTTCAGCCGTCGCGACCACGACGAAAAGCAGGATGAAGCCGACGCCATCCCGGAACTGTCGGTGATGGCATCGGGTTGCCTCGGCCTGATCAACTTTCCCCGGGAGCCGGGACGAATCACTCTGGAGCGACTGAACGATCTCCACCCCGGGCTGATCGATGGTCTCGCCGCTCACCCCGGCATCGGTTTCGCGCTGATCGACTCCGAAAAGCACGGGGCGGTGGCTATCGGAGCCTCCGGAACCAACTACCTCGAACGCGGCGAGATAGTCGGTGATGATCCACTGGAACCGTTCGGCCCGAACACTGCGGCCCATGTGCTGCGGACCCACCGGTTCCCCAACTGCCCCGACATCATGGTCAACAGCACCTACTGGCAGGAGACCGACGAAGTCGCCGCTTTCGAGGAACTGGTCGGTTCACACGGCGGCCTGGGGGGCGCCCAGTCCCATCCTTTCGTGCTCCACCCCTGCGACCTCGAATGGCCGGAGGAAGGCATCGTCGGCGCCGAGAACATCTACCACCTGTTCATCGGCTGGATGGACGGACTCGACCCGGGCCGTCAGTCGAGCCCGGTCGAAGCGCCGGGTTCCAGCACCCTGACTTCGACTCCGGAGGAATCCGCCGCCACCTGATCGGCGAATCGTTTCGGCGGATGGGTGAGGTGGTGACGCCCGAACCTTCCGACGACCATCGGGAACAGGGTTCCCCAGTGGATCGGGACCGCGATCTTCGGCTGGATCAGACCCACCGCTTCGGCGGCCCGCTCCGGATCCAGATGACCCTCGCCGAGGGTGTGGCCCCAGCCCCAGACCGGGATCAGAGCGAGGTCAATCGCGGTCGAGAGACGGTCCATGCCGGAGAAAATGTCGGTGTCGCCGGCGAAATAGACCTGCTTCGAACCCTGCACCACAAAACCGATCGCCTGTCCCTCCTTGCCGCCCGGCCGTCGGCGGCCATCGTGTTCGGCCGGTACCGAGGTGACGGTCACCGCGCCGACCGAGGTCGAATCCCCGACCGAAAGCTCCTCTACCCGGCCGAAGCCCTTTCGCCTCAGGAAGCCTCCGGTACCAGGGCCGCAGATGATGCGCACACGGTTGCCGAAGCCCCTCAGGGAGGGCAGGTCGAGATGATCGAAGTGCTGATGGGACAGCAGGATCGCGTCCGGAATCCTGCTGTGGGGATCTTCGGGGGCCGGCACCTGGCGCCTGAGGTGGATGATCCGGTTTCGCAGCACCGGGTCGGTCAGCAGATGGGCCCCGTCGAGCTTGATCTCGACGGTCGCGTGACCGACATAGGTCAGGGAGTTGGGGGAAACGCTCTTCTCGGCCAGGGGGATCTCCACAGGAAGAGAATTATGGCCGGTAGGATGACCGGCTGAAGATGAACCACAAACCTTTCGAGACCAATTACAGCGAAGCGATCTACGGAACCATCCTTTCGATGGCGGTGATCTCGACCGCCAGCAAGGATCCGACCCTCGGTCCGGTGACCATCGCCGCCTGGGCAGCCGCTACCGCAATCGTCTTCTGGCTGGCCCATGTCTACTCGAAGATCGTCGCCGCCGGTTTCGCCCGTCCGAGCGAGGCCGGTCAGCTTACCCGCAGCGCGTTGCGCAAAGAATGGCCGCTGGTCCAGGGTTCGCTGATTCCCGCCGCGGCGATGCTGCTCGCCCCACTCGGTCTGGTGGACACCGAGGACGCGACCTACGTCGCGGTCTGGGTGGGCGTCGCGGTTCTTTTCCTGGCCGGGATTCTGGTCGGCAGCCGAGAGCAGCTCAACTGGGGACGGCGGTTCACAATCGGCGTGATCAACGCCGCGATCGGCTCGATGATCGTCGCCCTGAAGATTTTCGTCCACTGACCGGTGGGGCCGGTCGGCCTGGCACGCTGATCAGTTCCGGCTGCGGGCCTGCGAGGTCTTCGCGTAGGACATGATGTCGACTACGAACGCGAAACCGACGATCAGCCAGTCGAAGCCGTCAACGCCGCGTGGCGATATTTGGTACATGACAACCCAGGCCAGGGTTGTCCACGGCACCAGGAAGAACCCGAGGACCGGCACGATCCAGCCGTCGAAGGCCCGATCCAGCCAGCGGTTCTCGAAGATCAGGATCACGAACAGCGCCAGGCGCGGCGAGATCAGTGCGAAGAGTGGAATCAGGCAGCCCATGGATGGAACCTACATCAACCGTCGCCGGTACCGGTCAGCTTCTTCAGTTTCGAACCCCGCCAGGGCTTGAGACGGAAGGTCGCGGCGATGTGGGCGCCATAGACCACCCCCATCGAGGCGAGGTTGAGGAACAGCAGCAATCCGAGAAAGCCGGCGAGTACGCCGTAGACCGCACTGTTGCCGCCCGAGATCTCGAACCAGAGCCGCAGGCCGTAGGAGACCAGCCCGACCAGAAACGCGGCCACGCAGGCACCGATCACGGTGCTCGTCCACGGCGTCTTCCGGCTGCCGGGGTTGAGGATCCAGAACATCCAGGTGAAGACGAGCACGCCAAAGATGCCGATGCCGATCGGGCCACCGAACCGTTCGGCCATCCCGGTCAGGAAAGCGTTGTCTTCGACCACGTTGGCCAGCGGGCGGGAGACGATCAGGCCGACGAAGACCAGCGCGATCGGCAGCGTCACTGCCGTGATCAGCAGGTCGAGACCCTTGTTCCTGGGGAAAGCCGGACCATCGGCCGAGTTCTCGTTGGCCGTCTCGACGGCGTGGCGCAGGGCTCCGACGGCCGAACTCGACGAGTAGAGCAGGACCACGGCCGTGATCACCCCGAGGCTGCCGGCACCCCTGGTCAGGCCGTCGAGTAAGTCGGTGATCTCCCTGCGGCCTTCGACCTCTTTAACCGGCAGGTTGTCGACGATCGTCTGGATCAGATCGGCCCGGAAGTCGGGGGTGTCGAAGATGTTGCTGAGGATCCAGACGGCCAGCAGCAACAGGGCCGGAAAGGTCATCAGTACGAAGAAGCTGAGCTGGGCCGCCTGTCGGGTGCCGGCCGCCCTGTCGAATGACATGGCGGCCGTCCAGATGACGGCCCAGATCCGCTTCAGAAACGCGATAAACCTGTCACGCAGGACTTCCGAATCAGTCCCCCATGCCGGTCTTCGCCGCTTCCCAGCGCACCGTGAGTGCGTAAAGGATCGTGACGTTGAACGCAATGAAGACAAGTGAGATGAATGGCTGCGTGGTCAGGGTGGTGAGGTCGAATACGGCGTGTACGAAGGCGAGCGCGATCCCCAGCAGGCGGGCCCAGGTGCGTCCCTGGATCAGGGCATAACCGGCCCAGACCTTGATCACGCCGATCACGATCCAGATGATCCCGATCGCGGTCGCGCTCAACAGGTAGATGTCGCCGCTGCCGCTAATGCCCTTGACGAAATAATCGTCCTCGAACGCTGCCGCGAGTCCGGCGATCACGCTGAACACACCGACGAGCATCAGCATGATCCCGGCGAAAGCCACCCACGATGCCCATGCGGCCGAGCCGCCCGGAACCTTTGAACCGCTTGTCTCCATGTTTACCCCTTACTACTCTTCCAATCAGGACAGGACAACGACTAAAATAGTCGGTCAGGCGGCGCAACGAAACGAGATATGAACCGTGGAGCTTTCGATGCTCTCGGGAATCCTCGAGGCCGGCCGGTACCTGCTGCAGTAGTTCTCGGCGCAGAGGAAAGAACCTCCCTTGATCACTTTGCGCGGGATGCCACTGGCCGGGTCGCGGCTGTCGTCGACCCCTGCTCCCCGCGGGTTGCTCGGAGCGCAGCAGCGTGAGACCGGCTCGGCGTGCCGCTCGGAGAACCAGGTCCGGGTCCACTCCCAGGCGTTGCCGGTCACCTCGTAGAGGCCGAAGCCGTTCGCATCGAAGCTCTTCACGGCGACGGTCCCCGGCTTGCGTGGCCCTCCCGGCCGGGGCCGGAACTTCCAGGGAAACTCGCCGATCCAGCGATTCATGCGCTCCTCGCCGCCAGGGGCGATTTCTTCTCCCCAGCCGAACTCGGCGCCTTCGAGACCGCCGCGTCCGGCCCTCTCCCACTGGGCTTCGGTCGGCAGGGTCTTGCCTGCCCATCGGGCATAGGCATCGGCGTCCTCGAAAGCGACCTGGGTTACCGGATGGTCCTCTTTGCCTTCGAGGGTGGACTGAGGACCCCAAGGATGGCGCCAGCAGGCACCGGGGGTCCAGGCCCACCAGGCCATCGGGTTGCTCATGTCGACCGGACCGGCAGGCTTGTTGAAGGTGATCGATCCGGGGACCAGCATTGCCGGATCGGCTCCGGGGTACATCGCCGGGTCTGGCGCCTTCTCTGCGACCGTCACGTAACCGGTCTCTTCGACGAAACGCGCGTACTCGCGGTTGGTCACGGTCGTTTCATCCATCCAGAAACCATCCACGGAGACCGGTCCGACCGGCTTCTCTTCCGGGTAGTGCCGCTCACTGCCCATCTGGAATGTGCCGCCAGGAATCCAGTTCATCCCCGGGTGCGGCGGGTGACCGGGCGGCGGGTCGGCAGCCAGTTGTTCTTCTCCAGGACTCATTCCGGCAAAGGCTACTCTGCGGTCGGGCCGAGGCCGCTGGATTCGAGGAAGGTCGCGATCTCACGGGACAGGCGGCCACCCTGCCACGACATCGGGGAATCGCCTTCCTCCTCGCTGATGTGGCTGGCCCGGGGAAGCTCCTCGGCATAACGGAGGCTGACCGCATAGGGGTGGCCGTCGTCGAACTCGTCGTGGCTGCCGACAACCAGGGCGGGCACGTCGAGACTGGCCAGGTCGGTCAGTGAAACAAACGGACGCGAACGCGGAATCTGCCTGAGCGCCTCAGCGACCGCTTCCGGGTGCCGGTGGAGTTCGGCCCGCCTCCTCGCGAGGTCCATGATCCGATCCCGGACCTCCTCGGGGGCATCAACGTGGGACCTGATCACCCTCGCGAATTCGTCCGGGCCACCGTTCTTCAGGGCGTCGGCCCTTTCATCCCAGCGCCCGAGATCCAGGTCATCCTCATCGCCGGTGTAAACCGGGCCGATCAGGATCAGTGCCGAAACCCGGCCCGGGTGCCGAAGGGCATAGGTCACCGCCATGTGGCAGCCCATTGAGTGTCCACCGAGGACGAAAGGTCCTGCCACCCCGTGGTATTCGACCACCGCGTCGAGGTCGTCGGCGAGCTTTTCGTAGGTGTACTCGTCAGCACCCTCCGACTGCCCGTGGCCACGGGCGTCATACACGTGGAGCCGGTAACCCTTACGCGGCAGCACCTTCGAGCCGTGGACCACGTACCGGCGGGTCGCGCTCAGTCCGTGGCAGAGGACAATCGCGGGACCGGCGCCCGAAGATTCACCCTCGATCACCGTCTCGGCGGTCGAGACCGCGAACGGTTCCGGTTCGGCCGGGTCGAGGACAGGCATGCCGTCAGCCCCGCTCCAGGGTCGCCTTCTCGATTACGACCTCCCTGGTCGGCTCGCCCGTGGGGCTGTCGGGCGTACCCAATGCCCCGATCTTCTCGACCACGTCCATACCTTTGCTGACCTTGCCGACCAGCGCGTATTCGGGCGGCAGGCTGGCGCCACCGGCCCCGGTCACGACGTAGAACTGACTTCCGGAAGTACCCGGTGCTTCCGTGTCCGATTTGGCCATGGCGACCACCCCGGGTGTGTACCTGAGGTCCGACGGCGGAGCTTCAACCACCTTGTAGCCGGGGTCACCGGTGCCATCGCCGAGCGGATCGCCTCCCTGAATCACGAAATCGGGGACGATCCGGTGGAAACCGAGGTTGTCGTAAAAACCTTCCTCCGTGAGATAAGCGAAGTTGTTCGCGGTGACTGGCGCCCGCTCCGTATCGAGTGCGATCGTGAAGGTGCCTTCGGTGGTCTCCATCGTTACCGAGGCGGTTTCGCCTTCGTCAAGGACCTGGATCGGCTCATCGAGGTTGCCTTCCTTGACCACCTTGGTCGTGGTGCCCGAGCCTTCGTCGTCCCCGCCGCGCCCGGCCACGATCACGATGACCGCGGCCGCGAGCAGGACTCCGGATACCACCAGCGTTATGACCTTCTCCCGGTTCTTCATTCCGGCAAGGCTATTGGCCCGAACACCTGGGCGACGCGTTGACCCCCGGACTTGGCATGATCAACGGGTGGCCCGCCAGAACTCCCTGCCCGACCGCAGAACCGTCATCTTCGGCAAGACGATCAGCCA
>Ga0105046_10000384_pt1 | contig 60583 bp, 51 predicted proteins | sample MAT03_FD_78385 | JGI IMG/M metagenome (GOLD analysis project Ga0105046, IMG submission 78385) | Freshwater microbial communities from Lake Fryxell liftoff mats and glacier meltwater in Antarctica - MAT-03 (megahit assembly) | ecosystem: Environmental > Aquatic > Freshwater > Ice > Liftoff...
ACTGGTTTTACAGTTCGCCGCATTTTAGGATGTGCATATTCATTTAAATAAACTGCTATACTCAAACCAATTGGTAGTGCAACAAAAATGGCAATAAATGAAGTAAGTACAGTACCACTTATTAATGGAAGAATACCGAAATGTTTATCAGCAAAAAGCGGTGTCCACTGTGTATCTGTAAAAAATTCGACAATAGAAACTTCGCCAAAAAAAAGCACTGTTTCATAAAGTAAAACCCATAATATTCCTATTGTAGTTAAAACAGTAATAGCACCGGCAAGTGCTAACAAAAATTCTATTATTTTTTCTTTTCTTCTCACAAAATAAAAAATGTTCAGCTAACCTTAGTGATTACCTGAACAAAAATATTAGTTATTTATTTAGCGGCTGACTTGCTGTCAACATCTGCTTTTAATATTGCCTTTTGCTGCTCATAAACTGCAGCTTCACATGGCACATATCCAACTTCCTTGCTTAATTCGGGAGCATTATCAATAAAAAATGATACGAAAGCCTGAACCTCAGGACGATCTAATGCTTTTTCGTTTATGTATATATACAAAGGTCGTGAAAGTGGAGCATATGATTTATTTAAAACAGTTTCTTGCGTTGGAATTACACCTATTCCATTTCCATTATCGATTGGCACAATTTTAAGTTGCTCTTTATTATTTTCATAATAAGCCATTCCGAAATAAGCTAATCCGCCTTTATCGCTAGCAACACCCGTTACAAGTGTATTATCATTTTCGCTAGCCGTATAATCACCGCGACTATCTCCTTTTTTACCACAAATTTCTTCTGTAAAGTAGTCAAAAGTTCCACTTGCTGTTCCGGCACCATATAGATGCAGTGGTTCGTCAGGAAAACTTGCTCTAATTTGCTTCCATGAAGTGATTTTACCTTGTGCTCCTGTTTCCCACATTATTTTTAACTCCGCAGTTGTTAATTTATCAACCCAAGTATTCTTTTTGTTTACAACTACAGCCAAACCATCATAAGCTATTTCTAGCTCCAAATATTTTATACCTGCAGAATCACAATCAGCCTTTTCGCTGTCTTTTATCGGTCGTGAAGCGCCACAGATATCAATTTCACTTCTGCCGAACTTCTTGAATCCGCCACCAGTGCCTGATTCACCAACTGTAACTCTAGCTTTAGGGTTTTTTAGGCCAAATTCTTCTGCCATTGCCTCACTAAGAGGATAAACAGTGCTTGAGCCATCAATTGAAATAGTTCCAGTAATTTCATTACTATCAGAATTGTCAGTTTTGTTGCCCCCACAAGAGGCTAATCCTACTGCTGCAAGCGTTACAAAGGTTAAATGTTTGAACATAGTTTATAGCGTTATTAATGCGAAGGTATTTGCACAATATTAAGTTAATGTTAAGGATATGTTTATTTTTTGCGCAAATAAGAATTTATTAATTTTAGAATCACTTTAAAGCAGCCTTATCAGCACCTTTAGGCAATGTTAAGTTACTGTTAAGTCTTGTTTATTCTCAATTAAAAAACATGCCTAACATTAATTTATCATTAGATTAAAAATTAATTTATCTACTATTAACACTTATTTAACTATCTGCATCAATCAATCGACAAAATACTTAAATACTTCCAATCGAGCCAAAAGACATTTTGCTGCATATTTTTAGGTACCTAACAACATTTTGCGAGCACCGCAATTTTGTTCATGGCATTAAAGCAACACCTCGCAGAACATCAAATTTAAGTTCAGGTGAGCACGCAACAATTTGCCCTTTTGTAAAGTCGTTTTCTCCTGAAAAATCAGCAACAAATCCACCCGCATTTTTAACAATTATTATTCCACCTGCAATATCCCAGATATTTAAAAAGCCTTCGTAATAAACATCCATTCTGCCACAAGCCACATAACATAAATCGGTGGCAGCTGTTCCTATTCTTCTGATATCTCTTCCGTTATCAAGAAAATATTTAATTGTATCTGCAATTTTTCGTGTGCGTTCTGTATTTCTGATATAAGGAAATCCAGTTGCAATTAATGCATCTTGAATTGTGGCGCAATTAGAAACATGTATAATATTATTGTTACAATAAGCCGGTGCATCTTTCCATGAATAAAACATTTCGTTGTGCACAATTTCATACACAACGCCCAAAATAATTTCGTGCTCAAATTGCAAACCGATACTTACACTATATGCAGGAATTCCATGTAAATAATTCATTGTTCCATCCAACGGATCAATTATCCAATTGTATTGCTTGTCGGATTGCAAAACGGTTTTTTCTTCCGTAATAAATCCTGCTTCGGGAAGTAAAATAGCTAATGCAGTAACAAGCGCTTTCTCTGCATTTGTATCCACTTCAGTAACAAAATCTCTAATGCCTTTTTTTTCGATAACTACATCGGTGAAATTTTTTCTTACCTCTTTAATATTGTATGCAATTGGTTTAATAATTTCAATTACAGCAAAACATAATTTTTCTAGCTCATCAGTTTTCATCATAAGGAAGCCTTTTTATTAAATCGCTTTGCTGCATTCATCAACATGGTGGCGGAAAGTATTATTAGTGCAATTACCATTGCAATTATTGCCAAGTAATCGCCATACCTAGTATAAAAAGTAATCTCAGTATTAACGGCTAACGATGCAGATATGGCAGCATCTTCGCGCCATCCAGTAGGTTGTGTTATATCTCCCCGCTGATTTATAAAACAGGATATTCCGGTATTAGCAGAGCGGGCAATACTCCTGCGTGTTTCAATACTGCGCAACTTTGCATATAAACAGTGTTGCTTATAACCATCGGTATTGCCCCACCATCCATCATTTGTAATAATAAATATCAATCCAGCACCTTTTTTTACATACTCTGTAACGTAGGCTCCAAAAACACTTTCGTAACATATTACTGGGGCTACTCCAATACCTTCATTATTAAAAAAAACTGTTCTTTCTTTTTGAATACCCAAACTTCCCTGTATGCCGCCCAAATCGATTGCCCATTTACCTAACGAAGAAAAAAATTCAGGATAAGGCATACGTTCTGCGCCTGGAACTAATTTTGATTTATGATAATATCCAATTGGACCTGTTGAGTTGATTGCAAGTGCAGTGTTATAAATATCGAAAAACATGGTATCAGCACCGCCAATATCGTTAGTATTATAAATCATTTCACGAGCGGTAGCAGAAATGTCATCTCCACTATTATATCGCTCAAATCCATTAATACCTAAAACCATGGTTAAATTAGGAAAACTATCTAATTCTTTTTTTAAATCGCGCACAGGTTTTTCGAACTTAATTTTATCTAACCAAATTTCAGATTGAATAGCTGTTTCTGGCCAAACCAAAAACGAAGTTGAATCGTTGATTTTACTTTTGGAAAGTGCAATCATTTTCTCCATTTGAATACTGTAAGGGATGGCAAATTTTTCTGTAAATGGATCGAAATTTGGCTGCACTACTGTTACATGCGTTAATGAACCTTTATCAGATGTATTGGTATAAATAATTTTCGAAATTGTAATAGGAACCACAATAATTGCAATAAATAAAAAAGCTGGTTTAAGCAACTGCCTTTTGTTAGGTTTTATCGTTATTTGACTTCCAAATACATATTTTTTTATCCAATTAAATACCAATAAATTAGTGATTAACACCCATAATGTGCCACCAAAAACACCAGTATAAGCATACCATTGCACCCAAGTATGATTTAATGCAAATACATTTCCCAATGAAAGCCATGGCCATGTTAGCTCCCAATTTAGATGTATAAGTTCAAAAGTCATCCAGAATACTACAAACGCCAAATTTCCAATCCGCTCTCCAAAAACACGCCGCGCATTTCTGGTAGCCATAATTGGAATAGTCATTAAAATGGCATTAGCAACATTGGCAAACAAACCTCCCGTTGCACTCGCGTTGCCAACCCACCAAGTAGTTGATATGTTCCAAATTGACAAACCGATAAACATTGCCAACCATACTTTGAGGCCGACAAAATTTTGATAATATCCTGAAATTAATTTTTCGGCCAATAACAATGGAACGAGTGCAACAAATACGAGGAAAGTAAATGGCAATGGCGGCCAAGCTGCCCACATTAGCAAGCCCGAAAGCAATGGCAACAGCACAAATGCTAAAATGATATTCTTAAATCGCATACCTAAAATTACTGCGTGAAGATAGGGGATTTTTGGGCTGTTTGCTCAATAGTTGTGTTCCTAAGCATACAACCTTAATAAAACGTGGACATTTATATTGCTATTTTATGTATCTCTCCCTTTGAATAATTTAAATTTGCCACAAATCAAATTATGGTTAGAATTGGTGTATTAGGTGCGGGTCATTTGGGTAAAATCCATTTGAAGCTTTTGAAAGAAATACCTGATTTTGAGGTTGTTGGGTTCTTTGACCCAGATGCCAAAAATGCAGCATACGCTGAAGCAACATTTAACATCCCTCGGTTTAACAGTATTCACAAGTTGATTGATGCTTGCGACGCAGTTGATATTGTTACTCCAACCATTTCACATTATGATTGCGGGCGTGCAGCTTTAAAGAAAGCGAAACATATTTTTGTAGAAAAACCACTTGCAAACACTGTGCATGAAGCAAAATACCTTATGGCACTTGCACATGAAGCCAATGTAAAAGCACAGGTTGGACATGTGGAACGCTTTAATCCAGCGTTTCTGGCTATAAAGGATATAGATGTTCAACCCATGTTCATCGAGTCGCATCGACTTTCCACTTTTAATCCAAGAGGCACTGATGTTTCGGTAGTTTTAGATTTAATGATTCACGACATTGACATTGTATTGCATTTGGTGCATTCAAACGTAAAAAAAGTAAGTGCAAGCGGGGTAAAGGTTATAAGCAATCAACCTGATATTGCTAACGCAAGACTCGAATTCGATAATGGCTGTGTAGCAAATCTAACCGCCAGCAGAATTTCAATGAAAAAGATGCGCAAAATGCGTTTATTTCAGCGCGATGCTTACATTTCAGTTGATTTTGGAGAAAACATGACAGAAATATTAACCCTCAGTGATGCTAAAAATGATGAGGATGCGTTCACTATTGACATCAATACAGGTGATTCCTCTAAAAAGAAAGCCGTTCGCATGTCGAAACCAGAAATTATTCCGGTAAACGCCATTAAAATGGAATTAGCACTTTTTGCCAAAGCTATCATTAATGATACAGAAACTCCAGTTACCATCGAAGACGGCTATCGAGCGCTGCAGGTAGCACACATGATATTAAATAAAATTGAAAAAAACGTTGCTTACAGGTGACAAATAGTGATGTTGAAAGATTTGAGAATTAACTAATTCGTGCTACTTTTATCGAAATGAATAAACTGACAAGTATTTTCTTTGCTATAATCATCACATTGCTAATTCAAGGCTGTGATATAATTAACCCTGACGAACAAATTCCGGCCTATGTAACAATTAACAATTTTGCATTCACGGCAACGTTAGAAACCCAAGGCTATGCATCCTCAAAAATAACTGATGCATGGGTTTATGCCGATAATATATTTATTGGCGCTTATGAATTACCTGCTACTATACCTATTTTGTCAGAAGGAATAACTTCGTTGATTATATATCCTGGAATTAAAGAAAATGGCATTTCTGGAACTGGTATGATATATCCTTTCTACAATGCTTATACTATTTCACCTGAATTACTTGCTGGTGAAACTATTGTTATAAATCCTGCAACAACCTATAAAAATTCTGCGTCCATTTCATTTATTATGCTTGAGCGATTTGAAAGCAGTAACCCATTCTACAGTGTTATTGACGATGGCGTGCTTACAACTACCTCAACAGATTCAGAAGTGTTTGAAGGTAACCGATCGGCGGTAAGCACATTGATTGGAGCAATCGATACCTTTTATGTTCAAACAAGCGATGTGTTATTTTTCCCTCAAACTGATCATCAATTGTTTCTTGAATTAGATTACAAATGTGATATTCCTTATAACGTTTGGGTAAAATGCAATACTGCAACTGGCAGTTCAATATATGATGAAGTATTAACAGTTACCTCAAAAGATTACTGGAATAAAATTTATATCAACCTAAATACAACTTTGCAGTTTTTTGCAGCCTATCAACCTGAATCATACCAATTAGAATTCAGAGCAATTAATACAACATCGGATACCGCACAATTGTTTTATGATAACATTAAAATTATTCAATCTAAATAATGCGATTTAAGAAAAAAATTGGCATCATCACTTATATTCTGTTCGACTATGTCGCAGCTATGATTGTATGGGCCGGACTATTTCTATATCGCAAATTTGTAATTGAAGATTTACAATTCGATATTTACCGACAGGTATTAAACGATAAAAATTTCTTTTATGGCGTATTCGGTATTCCAATAATTTGGATAGTATTACATTTTATAGCAGGCACTTATACAGATATTTATCGAAAATCAAGATTGGCAGAAATTACTAAATCCTTTGTAGTTTCATTTATTGGTGTGCTAATCATTTTCTTCGCTTTACTACTTGATGATTATGTTTCTGGGTACCGCGATTATTATCAAATATTTTTTTTATTGTTTTTTGGCCAGTTTTTGGTAACTGCATTTCTCAGATTAGTTATTCTAACGCGTGTGAAGCGCCAATTGCAAAAAGGACATGTTGCTTATAACACAATAATAATTGGCAGCGACCAAAGGGCATTAGCTATTTACAGTGAAATAACGAGATATAAAAAATCACTAGGCTATGCATTTGTTGGATATATTGAAGCAAATGGCAATCATGGTTCCGAGTTAGACAAATACATACCTTGTTTAGGTAATCTCGCACAGTTGAAAGAAATAATAAATCAGCGCAATGTTGATGAGGTAATAATTGCAATTGAAACATCTGAACATCATTTACTTAATGAATTAATTAATACGCTAGCTGAAAAAGGCACAATCGTAATTAAAATTGTACCAGATATGTACGACATCTTATCAGGCAGTGTAAAAATGAGCAATGTATTGGGCGCAGTGCTAATAGAGATATATCCAGATTTAATGCCTCGTTGGCAGCGGATTATTAAAAGATGTATTGATATTACAGTTGCCATATTTGCGTTGTTGCTTCTAAGTCCATTATACGCCTTCATCGCTATTAAAGTAAGATTGAGTTCGCTTGGACCAATTTTTTATTATCAAGAACGCGTTGGAATTAATAATAGAATATTTACAATTATTAAATTCAGGTCAATGTATACAGATGCAGAAGTACATGGACCAGCATTATCAAGTGAAAACGATGAACGCATAACACCATGGGGTCGCGTAATGCGCAAGTGGCGATATGATGAATTACCTCAATTATTTAATATCCTTAAAGGTGAAATGAGTCTCGTAGGGCCGAGACCTGAAAGAAGATATTACATCGATCAAATAACAAAAACAGCACCATCATATAGGCATCTTCAAAAAGTAAAACCAGGATTAACAAGCTGGGGAATGGTAAAATTTGGATATGCCAGCGATGTAGATCAAATGATACAACGCATGAAATACGATTTGCTGTATATCGAGAATATGAGCCTTGCTATAGATTTTAAAATAATGTTTTATACTATCCTGATTATTTTTCAAGGCAAGGGTAAATAAACAATTTATTTTTGTAGCATGGCTGATTTATTTTATTAAATATAATTCAGATAAGCGGCCAAAATAATGTCTACGCAACAATATAAAGGTTTGAATGATGATGAAGTGCTTGTTAGTCGAAAACTTTATGGTGATAATGGATTAACAGCGAAGCACAAAAACAAAACATTAATCCAGATTAAAGACGTTGTTACTGAGCCAATGTTTATAATTTTGGTAGTAGCCGCAATAATATATTTCGTGCTTGGCGAAAGCTCAGAAGGATTTATCATGTTAGCTGCATTATTTTTTGTAGCAGGCATTTCTGTTTTCCAAGAATCGAGGAGTCGAAATGCGGTGGATGCGCTGCGTAAATTAACTTCTCCTGGGAGTAAGGTATTTAGGAGTGGCATCTTGGTAACAGTTGACTCCACAGCTTTGGTTAAAAACGACATCATTACTTGCGAGGACGGTGATATTGTACCAGCTGATTGTGCCATTTTAGCAGCGCATGATTTTTCGGTAAATGAAAGTATGCTTACTGGCGAATCGCTTAGCGTGTTTAAAAATAGCACGACGGTTTCAACCGAAATTTACAAAGGCACAATAGTAGTAACTGGCTCGTGTATTGCGCAAATAACAGCAGTTGGCAATTCGACATCCATAGGGAAAATCGGTATATCAATTGAAAATATTGAAAGTGAAAAAACGCCATTACAAAAACAAATTAATCGGTTTATTTTCCAAATGGTAATTGCCGGATTAATTGCGTTTTTTCTAGTTTGGGGATTTAACATTGTATTAACCGGCAACATACTGCATGGCTTACTGCATGGATTAACATTGGCGATGTCTGTATTACCCGAAGAAATACCCGTTGCCTTCAGCACATTTTTAGCATTAGGTGCTTATCGCCTTTACAAAAAACAAGTAATTGCAAAATCGCCTCAAACAGTCGAATCGTTGGGCGCTGCAACTGTTATTTGTTTAGACAAAACTGGCACACTTACCGAAAACAACATGCAATTAGCAGCTATTTATAACTTAGCTAATGATGAGGAAATTAATTTTATTAATTCAGATGGAGCTGCAAATACAGTTTTAGATTATGCGATGTGGGCGTCTGAAACAATTCCGTTCGACGCAATGGAAAAAGCTATTCATATTGCCTATGAAAGATTTACCCAAAAAGATGAACGCAAGCAATTTAAAATGGTGCACGAATATCCATTAGCTGGTACGCCTCCAATTATGACTCATATTTACACTGACTCTAGCGGCAATCAAATAATAGCTTGTAAGGGTGGTGTGGAAACATTATTAGCGCAAAGTAAAATAAGTGCTGAAATTCGAGCGAGGCTAATAGCAAAAACACAAAGTCTTGCAGAATTGGGCTTTCGTGTTTTGGCTGTAGGGAAATCAACACTTACAACAAATGTTTATCCTGAAAATCAAACACAGTTTATTTATGATATTTTAGGACTCATTGCATTTTATGATCCCCCTAAGAAAAATACAAGTGAAATAATAAAAGCATTTTATGATGCGGGCATTGATGTAAAAATGATTACTGGTGACTATGCCGCCACAGCTAATACTATTGCCAATCAAATTGGATTAAAAAATGGTAAACGCATCTTATTAGGTACAGAAGTTGTAGCTATGCAAGATGATGAACTATGCACAGCAATAAAAGATACAAGTATTTTTGCGCGAATGTTTCCTGATGCAAAATTAAAAGTAGTTGAGGCATTAAAACGGAATGGTGAAATTACTGCAATGACTGGCGACGGTGTTAATGATGGACCTGCCTTAAAAGCTGCGCATATTGGCATAGCAATGGGTAAACGAGGAACGGAAACTGCTAAACTTGCGGCATCTTTAATTTTAACTGACGACAACCTAGAACACATGGTTGAAGCAATTGCATTAGGTAGAAGAATATACGATAATTTAAAAAAAGCAATAAGGTATATCATTAGCATACATATTCCAATTATACTAATTGTAACATTACCATTATTATTTTTTTGGGAGTTTACTGATTTCTTTAATCCATTACACGTTATTATTCTAGAATTAATAATGGGCCCTACATGTTCAATTATTTTTGAAAATGAACCAGCTGAACCTGATACCATGCATCGAAAGCCACATAAAGCAATTAATAGCTTTTTTTCGATGCATGAATTAACCTTGAGTATAGTTCAAGGATTAATTATAACTGCAGGCTGCTTAATTCCGGCTTATATAATGATGCAAATGGGTAGCAGTGAACCGTTAATCAGAACAACTGTTTATGCTACACTAATTTTCAGCAATGTGCTACTAACCCTAACGAATAGGTCTTTTTTACATAGCTTATTTTTTACACTTAGGTATAAGAACAATTTGGTTCCTTTGGTGATTGTTATTTCAATAAGTTTATTATTTGCTATTATTTATATCGAACCAGTTCAAACCTTATTTAAATTTGAAAGTTTAAGTTTTCTCAATATAATTTACTGCCTTTTAACAGCCTGCATTGCCGTATTATGGGTTGAAGTATATAAGCATTTCAAAAGGAAGAGCAAAGCACATTAATGAATTTTGAAATAAAAAAAGGGTATTCGATAATTAATATGAATACCCTTTTTTAAAAGCTATAAAAAGCTACATTTTTATAGTGGCCATTGCATTGGAACCATAAAAAAAATAATGGTTACTAGAATAATTGTTAGCATGCCACCCACTTTAATAAAATCGATAAATTTATATTTACCCGGACCGTATACTAAAATACATGAAGGTTCGAAAGGAGTAATTAAAGACACCGAAGCTGAAAGCATAACTGCGATTGCATAACTCAACGGATTTACCTGCAATGTGTTTGCAGCTTCAATAGCTACGGGCAAAACAACCAAGGCCGCAGCAGCGTTGCTCATTGGCTGAGTAAGTAAAACAGTTAGAATCATGAAGCCCAACATAATTCCATTTGGCCCTAAGCTGCCAAACATATCTATAATAAGTGTTGCAAGATATTTATCTGCACCTGAATTTCCCATTGCTGTTCCAAAGGCTGTCATTCCTGCTATCAGCACTAATAATTTCCACTCAATACTTTTATAGGCATCGTCAGGTTTTACAGCACCTACTAACATACTTAAAACTGCACTGGCTAAAAATGCAACTGACACATGCACATCAAAAACCTTAATAGAACTAATAATTATTGCGATGCAAAAAAATCCCAAAGCAAAATACCCTTTCCACAAATTTTTAGTTTGCGGAACATGAGCACTTAACACAACTAGGTCGTGATGATTTTTTAATTTAGTGAATGAATTATCGGTTCCTTGCACTAACAACATATCACCAACCTCAATTGTTATATTACTTAATTGCTCAGTAATATTTTTTCCTTCTCGATGTAAAGCAACTATTACCATTCCGTATTTTCTGCGGAAATCAATTTCAGCAATAGTTGAACCCGCTAAGTTGGAACGACCAGGCACAACAACTTCGGTTAATTTAAGTGCTTTATCCTCTGCTTTATAAAAATCTAACGTATCGGCTACAATATCAATTCCCTTGGTATTTTTAACATCCATCAATAATTTCATCTTTCCCTTAACCAAAACGATATCACCTTCCCTGAACGAAATATTGGGCCCAGGAGCAAATTGCCGATCGCCCCGGATGACAGCTAGCACATTAAAACCCATTCTTGAAATTTCAGAATCGTGAATTACTTGTCCAATAAAAGTGGAATTAGCTAATATTTTAATTTCACTTAAATATTCCCTCACGCCATACTCGGCAGTGAGGTCGCCCGAATGTCTGTTTGGTAACATTCTTACACCAATAGTGGCCATGTAAACCAATGTAACGGCCACTAAAACAAGTCCTATCGATGTAAAGTCCCACATGCCAAAAGGTTCGTAACCATTTTTGCTTAGGTAAGCGTTAACTGCCACGTTTGTAGATGTTCCAATTAAAGTACAAGTGCCGCCTACAATTGAAGCAAACGCCAATGGTAATAAAATTTTTGAGAAATTAATTCCCGATTTCTTAGCAATTGCCATTGCGGGATTAATCATTAAAGCCGTAACTGTTGTGTTATTCATAAATGCAGAAAACAGGCTAGTAATGCTAATCATAGGCATTATAAGCCTCATTTGGCTACCTCCAGAACGTTTCATAAGTTTAGAAGTCCAGTGTTCCAGCACCCCCGACGAGTCGATAGCTGAGGTAACAATAAAAATTGAGGCGAGCATAATAATAAAGTCGCTACCGAAAGGGGCAAAAGCTTCTTTATAATCAAGAATTCCCGTTAGCACCAGCAGCAATACGGCTGTCATGGTCACAATATCTACCGATATCTTTTCGGTAGAAAAGGCAATAATAGCCAATACTAAAAGGGTAAGTACAATTGCAATTTCCATAAGTTTTTTTTAGATTGCTTGGCAAAATTACTATATTTTCTATAAATACTATAGATTTAATAGAATATAAGCTCTGTTGTGATAATCGTTACACTTTTGATTTAATATTATTTAATTGCGAGATAAGTAGTTATACCATATTGCATAACCATTTAATCCATTTAGACTTTTAAAAACCTGCCTGGAATTGTAATGAAAAAAGATTGTTTTCATTTTGGATTTTAGCTTCTTCCAAAACGAGGTCGTACTCTAATTGAATTCTTGTATTTTTTGTGAAAAAATAACTAGCACCAACAACGTATTTATTTGTGATATTATCTGCGGTAGCAGTATTTGGGTCATAATTATCTAACCTCACTACTACTTGTAATTTATCTTTAATTGGTGTATATCCTAAAGTAACATAGTATCCGTTGCGTTCCAATAAAGCTAAACTATCACTTTCATCTGATCCTAAAAGGAATTCGCCTTCAACTAAAAGACTTTTATATTTATAAGTTATGCTACCTCCGAAACGGCTTCTGTCTGCATCAACACCTGGATCGGCAGTAGTTTGCCCTACGCCATTCATGTATCGTCCAAAAATCCATAAATCTTTTATAGGTGAAAGTCCTAAAGCTGCAGCAATATCTTTGTCCTGATTGTTATCCGCAACATTTATACCTGAGCCATTATAAACACCTAAAGTATAATCTATAATTGGTCGCTTACTTGCTTCATTGCCAATACTATATTTACCGCTTAACCATAAGCCTATATCACGGCCGTTCTGATTGCCATATAAATCACTTTCACGAAAAGATAAAGCATTATCTATTTGTGTTCTATTAATAGTTAATAAAGTCCAAGGCGAATATTGGTTGTCGTAGCAAATTGGATATTTGCTTTGGCCGATGTTTACATTCAACCATTCAAATGGTTTGTAAATAAATGTTGCATCCAAAATCTTAGGTGTTCCTGCTAATTCAGTATGCAAGCGATATCCGATTTTAGGAGCAATATCACCCCTAAAGTCTAAACGCGCCCTTCTTAAATCAAATGCATCAAATTTAGTTGAGTCTTGAAATACTTGATAACGAATATGGTTTAATCCGCGTAATTCAATTTTTTGAGAAACTTTCACATTGTAAGTTTCAATCTGTGTACCTGATTGTGCATTTACCAAAACGGTAAAACAAAACATAAATGCCAATAGTAAAAATGTCGATTTCATAATTTCTTTTTAGCGCGGGACAAATATCTACATATTCTATCGAATTAGTAGAATATTTATATATATTTATATTTTTATAAACTGTATTGCATTGTCCCGCTTGATATTTATTTAGTTTTTCTATTTACTGTGAACATTGCTTTTGGCGCTTCCAACAAACTGGTATGATCCAAAATGGCTGCTGAGGCATCCCGAACCTGCATCATTATTTTGCGGATTTCACAGGTTTTTTCATTATCACATTCGTCGCATTTCCGATATGCCGTTTTACTTACACAGGGAATTGGTGCTAAAGGGCCATCCAAAACGCGCACTATTTGCCCTATCGTAATGTCGTCAGGTGATTTACTTAATGCATATCCGCCACCTTTACCCATTTTACTGTGCAAAAGGCCATTTTTCTTTAATTCCAATAATATTAGCTCAAGAAATTTCTTTGGAATATTTTCTTCTTCTGCAAGAACGGAAATAAGCACTGGGCCTTTGCCAAACTTTTTACCTAAGTAAAACATGGCTTTTAATCCGTATTTGGCTTTTTTAGATAGCATATATTAGACTGCAAAGATACTACATTGGGTCAACATCAATAACGATTTCAACCTGTTTGTGCGCAGGATTTAGCCGCATCTTTTCAACTTCAAATTTCAATAACTTTTTAACGAATTCGCCACTTACACGGTTGTTTGGATATTTTATCATTATTTCAGATAAGTATTTATTTCTAATTCGAGGAATACCTGGAACAGCAGGGCCTAAAATCCGCTCTCCTAATTGCTTTTTTAGCTCAGTTCCTAAAAATGCCGCTGATCTATTTACTGTTTCTAGCTTCAAATGCTTTAAGGTAATTTTAATTATTCGCGAAAATGGCGGATAACCAAATTGCTTACGTTCTCCAATTTCTCTTTGATAGAAACCGGAAAAATCGTTGTGCAATACATCTCGTAAAACAGGGTGATTAACTTGAGTTGCCTGAATTAAAACTAAACCCTTTCTATTCTTTCTGCCTGCTCTCCCACTTACCTGGGTTATCATTTGAAAAGCTCTTTCAGCTGCTCTGAAATCTGAAAAATTTAAAATCTGATCGGCACTTAAAATACCAACAAGGTTCACGTTGTCAAAATCTAATCCTTTAGTAACCATTTGCGTGCCAGTTAAAATATCTATTTCACCCGATTCGAATGATTGAAGAATTTTTTCATGACCATTTTTTGACTTAACGGTATCTAAATCTAATCTGCCTGATTTTGCATCAGGAAATAAATACTGCAATTCATCATCAATTTTTTCGGTACCAAATCCTTTAATAATAATTCTAGTGCTGCCACATGCGGGACAAATAGTATAGGTATTTGAATGATAATTACAATAATGACATCTCAATTCATTACTAAATTTATGATACACTAAATTAACATCACAATTAATACATCTTGGAGTCCAGCCACAACCTTCGCAAATTAAAAAGGGTGCATATCCTCTTCTATTTTGAAATAAGATTACTTGTTCTTTTTGATCAAGCGCATATTTCATTCTACCAATTAATGCGGAACTAAAATGCGATTGCATGGTTTTGTTTTTTTCTTCTTCCCTAATATCCGCAATTATAATTTCCGGCATTGCCATATCCGCGTAGCGCTTATACATTTTTACCAAACCAAACTTTTCGTTGACAGCTTGATAGTAAGTTTCGATGGATGGCGTAGCAGTGCCCATAACACTTTTCGCCTTGTGTAAGTGAGCGAGATAAATAGCCGCATCGCGGGCATGATAGCGTGGTGCCGGCTCATGTTGTTTGTAAGAATAATCGTGTTCTTCATCAATAATTATTAAACCCAATTCATTAAACGGAAGAAATAAAGCAGAGCGAGCGCCTAATATTATTTTATACTCATTACTCAACACACGTTGCCATATTTCTATACGTTCATTCTGATTAAATTTAGAATGGTAAACACCAATTTGACTCCCAAAACGTTTTTTTAATCTCGATGTAATTTGAGTGGTTAGCGCAATTTCAGGCAATAAGTAAAGCACCTGTTTACCAGCTGCAACATGTTGCTTTATAAGTTCGATATATACTTCTGTTTTACCACTACCTGTAACGCCATGAATGAGAACAGTATTTTTTTCATCGAGTAATTTTTTAGTTTCATCTAAAGCCCGAACCTGCTCCTCATTTAAAACTGACTCTTCGATATTATCATCGCCAAAAATTTGCAAACGACTTACCTGGTCATCTACTTCCTCGAAAATTTCATTTTTTAACAATGTTTTTAATACTGCTGCTGAAGCTCCCGATTTCCGCAACAAAATATTTTTTTTAACTTTTTTATTCTGCTGCGACAGTTGGTAATAAGTCATTAAAATATTTAACTGCTTTTCATTACGCTGTAGCTTATCAAATAATTCACGCAAAGCATCTTCACTTTCGTAGTCTTTAGTAAGTAGTATAAATTTTTCGGTTCGCGGAGTGTAAATTTCTTTTAGCTCTTCTTTTATATAAATAATTCCCTTTTCTATTAATGATTTAATTACAGGCTGAATTGTTTTCTGTTGTAAAATGAGCTGTATATCTTTTAATGTTAATTCTGTTTGAATCGACAATGCTTCAGCAATTAAATATTCTTTATCATCTAAAAGCAATGCGTCTATATCTGCATTTTTATGCAGCACAATAATTGTTTCACTACTTAATTTGTACGGCGCAGGTAAGGCTGCGTTCATAACATCGCCTGTTGAACACATATAATATTCGGCCATCCACTGCCAAAATTCCAATTGCACTTTATTTACAATATGGAGATGATCAGGTAGTGCAATAACTTCTTTGGGCGCATATCCGACTGGTTGAATGTGATGCACTTTCGCAACAATTCCTGTATAACTTTTATTTCTGAAAGGCACTTCTACCCGCATACCCTGCGCAATTGCTGTCGAAAGCTCTTCGGGAACCGCATAGGTATAGTTTTTCTCCAACGCAAAAGGCAATATCACATCTACAAACAAGTTATTCATTGCGGGGTAAATTGTTTTATTTTGTAAAACTATTAATTAAAATCATTTTATCGATGAATATCATTATAACTGGTGCATCTAAAGGAATTGGCAGAGCAATAGCCATAAAATTTGCTCAAAACGGATTCAATATTGCCGCCTGCGCACGCAATGCCAGCCAATTAGCTGCTTTAAAGTCGGAATTAGAGGTGCTTAACACTAATATCCAGGTGCATACTATGATTTGCGATGTATCCCAAAAGGAGCAAGTACTTCAATTTGCAAATTTCTGTAAATCTCATTTTACTACTACCGATGTTTTAATAAATAATGCTGGCGTTTTTCTTCCTGGTAACATACACAACGAGCCAGACGGCACATTAGAAACTTTAATTAACACCAATTTATACAGCGCGTATCACTTAACTAGAGCTATAGTTCCTGTTATGTTGAATCAGCAATCGGGGCACATTTTTAACATTTGTTCTGTAGCGAGTATTAATGCTTACGATTCGGGCGGTTCTTATGCCATTTCTAAATTTGCACTTTATGGATTCTCAAAGAATTTACGTCATGAGTTAAAAAAAGACAATATCCGCGTTACAGCAGTTTTACCGGGAGCCGCACTAACCGATTCATGGAAAGGCACTACATTGCCAGATGCAAGATTTATTGATGTTGATGATGTAGCAGCTTTAATATTTCAAGCCCATGCAGTTTCCAACAGAACTGTGGTAGAAGAAATCTTAATACGACCAATGGAAGGAGATATATAATCCCTTATTTACGACTCGTAACCAGTTTCTTTTTTCTTGCGTTTGTAGCTTAAGTACCAAAGCAACCCTACTACGCAAAATGCTAAGTAAGGCATTACCAGCAAATATGCAATTCCTGTATTAAGGGTTGCACTTTGCATGTTACCATCTTTAGCACCTTCTTCGGCAGAAGCCTTGCACATAGCGCATTGAGCGCTCAAATCGGAGCTGATTAAAGTGAGCAAAAACAAAACGATAATTGTAATAACTATTCGTAGTTTCATAATATAAATTTAATAATAATTAGCCATAATAAGGTGCAATCATAAAATAAACAACTACCCCAGTAATTGCAACGTATAGCCATAGGGGCCATGTTATTTTAGCAATTTTTCTATGTTTATCAAATCTTGCCGATAGCGCTCTCGATACCGTAATTAAAATAAACGGCATAATGATTGTAGCTAAAATAATGTGTGAAATTAAAATGATATAATATACTGTTTTAATACCTGCAATTGCGGCACTTTCTTCGATACTTAATGCGCCGTTGTGATTACTGTCGCCAAATATTGTTGAATCGGAAGCTGAATGATAAATTACATAAGAAATTAAAAACATTGCCGAAATTGAAAATGCTGATAGCATTGAAACTTTATGTGCTTTTATATTTTTCGACTTAATAAAGTACAATCCGAAAACTAGTAAAATTGCAACTGACGAATTAAACATTGCATGCAATTTTGGCAAAAAAGATACATTTATATTAAGATTTAATGCCGGTGTGTAAAACAATATCGCTACCAAAATTGGCACTACAATAGATATTGCGAATATTATTTTATCAGTTACTTTTTCGTTCATTTTTGTCATCCTTAAAAACGAGGTAATTAATATCTTGAATCAGTGCATACATTTGAAGCGAATCAGTTCCTTTGTAAAAGCCCCTGATGTTGCCGCTTTTATCGACCAATGTAAATTTATCTGAATGGCCTGTAAACGAACCATCTGCTCCTTTAACAACAGTAAAAAAACCTTGTTCACCTAAATTAAATATTTCTTCTTGATTGCCATTTAGAAAGTGCCAAAAATCATCCTTTGCACTATACTTGTTGGCATACTGTTTTAACACCGTAACTGAATCCATTTCAGGATTTAAGCTAAAGGATAATATTTTAAAATCGATAGCACTATTTAATGAAGCTTGCACTTCTTTAAGGTGTTCAGAAGTTACGGGACAGTATGCCTCGCAGCTTGTATAAAAAAATTCAGCTACAAATACTTTCCCTTCAACATCTTTCTGTGTTAAAGTTTTGCCATTTTGATCAATACAATTAAAATCAGGAATATGATTAACTGAATCGCGCAGAAAAGAGCTGTGTTGATATGATTCGGTTACTTTATTTTTTCCTCCCTGTTCATCTGCATACGGGAGATAAACAAAAATCACAAATAAAATAAATGACACGCCAGTGATGCCGGCAATAATTAAATTATTTCTCTTGCTCATCCCAATCCAATTTATTTACGAGGAATAATATATCGTTATAAAGGTCGTGGAATTGGTTTTCATCTAACGGATTATAAGCTCCCCGAAGTATGCCATCACCATCTACCAGATATACTAACTCCGGACACACTGTATCAGTTTCAAAAGATGGTGAATTTTTGAAATTATTATTGGCAAAATTGAATAATGCAATTGAGGAGCTGTCAATAGCGCCGACAAAATGCCATATTTCCCTGGCTGCATATCTTTCAGCCATAAGGATTAGCTGCGGTGTTAAATCAGTTTGGGGTTGTAGGGTATGTGTAATTATTCGAAAGGCCTTTGTTTTACCATAATAGTCTTCTTGCAGTTCAAATAATTTTCTTTCGCGTGCATCATTGGTGGTTCCGCATGAGTACGATGCGAAGTCAATTAGGCAAACCTTATCGAGCATACGCTTTTTAGTAATAGTATCCCCTCTATGTGAGATGGTATGGTAAACAGGAATAGGCTGAGCATTTTCAGTAAGCATTCTGTTACTTGCTGGTGCTTCATCCCTTATTTTAAATCCTTCTTTTAAAAAAAGCACCGAAAATAAAGGGAGCACTACAATTATTAAGAGCATTACAAATACCCACACACGCCCCCGTCTTTTTGCCATAATTACTTAAGTATCTTGGAAAGTTCTTTTAGGCTTAACCAATAGCCACCTTCCCACAAAAATGCAATAATACCCCAAACTAAAAATAGGAATGGAGATAAAATAGAAACTGCCATTGCCCTTAGCTCATATTTTAAGTGCATAAATTCACTCATAATATAATATGCTTTGGCGGCACTCAAAATGATGAATAAGGAGTTAAGCCACCATCTTGGGCTTTCAGGCATAAATTTCCAGTGAATGAGCGCTGCAGCAATTTCAAATATTGTTACAAAGCCCAGCAAATAACATATTTGCCAAACCTTTTTTATTTTTTCTGCATGAGTAGCGTGTGACATATCTTTAGTTAATTTTTTATAATAAATAGAATGCTAAGAATACAAATACCCAAACTAAGTCAACAAAGTGCCAGTATAAACCTAATTTTTCAATCATTTCATAATGACCTATCCTGTGGAAAACGCCTCGGTAAGTTTGAATGAATGCCCAAGTATTTAAGCATACGCCCACACTAACGTGAAAGCCGTGAAATCCAGTAATTAAAAAGAATAAAGCTCCAAAAGATGCGGCACCAAACGGATTATGTGTGAGTGTTTGACCTTCATGTATTAAATGGCCCCATTCCAATGCTTGGCTTCCCACGAAAATCAATCCACCGAGAATGGTTAACGACATCCAGAACAGAACGCCTTTGCGATTCATTTCATGACCTTCCTGCACTGCTCGAACCATAGTTACCGAGCTAAAAATAAGAATAAATGTCATGAAAGTAACAAACGCTAATGGTAGATGTGCATGTGTAAATGGTATAGCATTAAACACTTCGTTTGGATCAGGCCAACTAAGGAGATTACCCTCAACATGCGAAGGATGACTCATCCTTATTGCGCCATAAGAAATTAATAAACCAGCAAAAGTGAAGGTATCACTAATAAGAAAATACCACATCATCACTTTGCCATAGCTTACTCGAAACGGTGAATCCCCGCCGTCCCAAAGTTCTTTTGCATTAGTTTTAGCAACTGCTTCCAAAATTGTATTATTTTATCTGTTCAATAAAAAGAAAAAATAAAGGTACACCCATAAAAAATCTACGAAATGCCAGTAGGTGGTCATTACTTCAATATTTATGATACTTCCCTGTATTTTATCCAGTTCGTTGTTATTATATTTTGTAAACGCTTTAAAGGAAAACACCAATAAAGCAATTACACCGCCGGCAACGTGTACAAAATGCGCGCCAGAGATTACGTAAATAAATGAGCCCGCTACATTTCCCGTTAATTCAATTCCAGAATTAACAAGCATAGACCAACCTTGTATTTGAAGTATTAAAAATGCAGCGCCGGTTAAAAACGCCAGCATAATAAAGCCTCTATATAAATTTAATTTATTCCTTTTAAAAGCAACATAGGCTCCGTGCATAAACAAACTGCTGATTACAATTACAACTGTGCTAGTTGCAAAAATATCTGGTAAATGAATGTGCTGCCAGCTATTAGTATCACCTTTTTTAACAACATATGCGCTTGTAAAGGCAGCAAAAATCATTACCATCGAAACGATAGCAATCCACATATTAAATTTATATGGGTGTACGATAAAACGTTTATGTGCTGAAGTTGCCATTTTACATTTAAATTTTATCTAATAATAGTGCGATGAGCACAATTGGTAAATATAAAAAAGAACCGAACATAAGGCTGCGGGCATCTGTTGTGCTGCAGCTTCTGTAAAGTTTAATTGTTTGTAATAAAAATAAAACACCTGTAATAAATACAATTACTGCTGATACAATTCCTGTGTAACCCATCCAATACATTAACAAACTAACTGGAAGCAATAAAATAGTGTAAATAACAATATGCATTGCTGATGCTTTAGATATGCCCTTCTCGGACGGTAGCAATCTAAATCCACCTTTAGTATAATCTTCGTTTGCAACCCATGCAATTGACCAGAAATGTGGAAACTGCCAAACAAATTGCACGCAGAATAATAATATAGCCATATCGTCAATTCCACCACTTGCCGCAGCGCAGCCAATAAGCGGTGGCATTGCCCCTGGAAAAGCACCAATAAATACTGCAATTGGTGATACCTTTTTCATTGGCGTATATAAAAATGCGTAGCTAATTAATGACAATGCGCCAAGTAATGCAGCAAGCGTATTAAACCACATCCAAAAAATTGCAATTCCAGCAATTGCCATTAATCCAGCAGCAATAATTGCTTCTGTGTGTTGCATTCTTCCAGTAGCCAAAGGGCGATTGGCAGTTCTGCCCATCAATTTATCGGTGTCAGATTCAATAATTTGATTTAAAGCATTTGAAGCTGCAGTAATTAAAAATCCTCCTACTAAAAATAAAAAGAACGATGACTGTGCGCCGCCAGCAAATAAATATCCTATACCAGAGCTGAAAACCACAATAAAACTCAACCTGAACTTCACCAAAATATGGTAATCTTTCAGCTTGGCCGTTATTGTCTTCCCAAAGCCTTGTTTTGATATATATGTTTCTTTGCTCATTAATATTACTGATGATCTTTGTTATCTTTTTCTTCTTCTTTTATGATATCACTATCCATTTCATCGCCATGCTCGCCGTGTTCAATTTCGTATTGTGATAGCGGTTCTGTTTGAGGAATGAATTCTCTACCGTGTTTGTTGTAATCGTAAGGCCAACGGTGAACTTCAGGAATTTCGCCGTCCCAGTTACCATGTCCTGGACGAATTGGGGTAGTCCATTCCAATGTGTTTGCATTATATGGATTCTTTTCTCGCACTTTTCTACCGTACCAAATACTATAGAAAAAGTTGAATACAAATAATAATTGCAAAGCAAAAGAGATAATAGCAACAGTAGAAATAAACATATTCAATGCTTCAAAACCACTAAAGGTTTCGAAACCAGAGTGAGTGTAATATCGACGTGGCAATGCAATTTCAAAGTGCATTGGATAAAAAATTAAATATGCTGCCACTAAGGTTCCCCAGAAATGGATATACCCTAAAGTTTGATTCAAATATCGACCAAACATTTTCGCAAACCAGTGATACACACCTGCAAACATTCCAAAGAATGCAGCAACACCCATTACAAGGTGGAAATGGGCAACAACAAAGTAGGTATCGTGCAATCTGATATCTATTGAAGAGTTACCTAAAAATATACCTGTTAAACCACCGGAAATAAATAAGGAGACAAAACCAATTGCAAAAAGCATTTGTGGATTTAATCGAATATCACCTTTCCAGAGTGTGGTTAGCCAGTTAAATACTTTAATGGCCGATGGAACGGCAATAATAAGTGTAAAGATTACAAATATTGACCCGATAAATGGATTCAACCCTGTCATGAACATATGGTGAGCCCAAACAATAAATGATAAAACGGTAATTGCAAGCAATGAATAAACCATTGCCGTATAACCGAAAATAGGTTTCCTAGCATGCACGGATAATACTTCCGAAACAATACCCATTGCAGGTAAAATAATAATATATACTTCTGGGTGTCCTAAGAACCAGAATAAATGCTGATATAGAATTGGACTTCCACCTGAATTGGCCAATGGTTCACCACCTAGATTTATAGCATCTAAGTAGAAACTGGTTCCAAGGTTACGGTCAAATATTAATAATACTGCAGCAGATAGTAATACCGGGAAAGACAATACCCCGATTACTGCTGTTAAAAGGAATGCCCAAATTGGCAATGGCAAACGAAACATTTTCATACCCTTTGTTCGTAGGTTAATTACAGTTGTGATGTAATTTAAACCGCCCAACAAGGCAGAAACAATAAACAATGCCATTGAAACTAACCAATAGTCAACACCTAAAATACTTCCTGATCCAGCATCCTTTAGCGCATTTAAAGGCGGATAGGCTGTCCAACCACCTGAAGCAGGGCCTGTTGCAAGGAAAAAAGAGATAAACATAACCACACTGGATAGAAAGAAGAACCAGTATGATAGCATATTAATAAAACCCGAAGCCATATCTCGAGCACCAATCATTAATGGAATAAGGAAATTAGAAAATGTTCCGCTCAATCCAGCTGTTAAAACGAAGAAAACAAGAATAGTACCGTGCATCGTAATTAATGCGTTGTAAAATTCAGGAGCAATTTGCCCTTCTTCGGTAATCCATTTACCAAGCAATGGTTTTATCCATGTTAAATCTGCATCAGGATAACCTAATTGTATACGGAATAAAACTGAAAGCAACGCTCCTACAATTGCCCAAAAAATGCCGGTTACTAGGAACTGCTTTGCGATAGTTTTGTGATCCTCGCAAAAAATATATTTCCTGATGAAACTTTGATGATGATGATGATGATCATCATGATGATCATTACCATGTTCATGAGTTTCAACTTGTGAAGTTTGAATTGAAGTTTCTGTTGACATATCTTTCTATTTTCTTACAGTCAATTAATTAATTGAAATTAATGTGGTATTAGCTGAATCAGACGGCACTACTGCAGCTGGATCTTCTGGAGTTGCAATTTTAGGTGCATACTTAGTAAGTCCATTCTCAAGGTGAAGTGATGCGTAAACCTGACTCCATTTACTTGGTTGTTCTGCAATCCATTTTTCATAATCCTCAGGTGAATCAACTACTAAAATATATTTCATCGAGCTATGACCTACGCCGCATAATTCTGCGCAAGCGATTTCGTAATTGAATCTTTTCCATCGTGGCTCTTCCTCACCTTCAGGTATAACTTGCCATAAAGGATTGTTTGACATTTCAACACGCTTGTCGGTAGTTGTAATTAATGGATTAAACTTAAATGATGTTGGCATTCCGGGCACTGCATCCATTTTCACATCCATGTGAGGGATATAAAAGTTATGCAATACGTCTAAAGCTATAATCTTAACATAAACCTGATTATTAACAGGAACATGAATTTCACTTGGCATAGGATCATCATAACCCCAAGTAAGCTCATCAGCATATGTTGCAAGATAATCTTCTGTGTATTTTGTTGTTAAACGGATAAAACATTTTTCTCTTATTTCTAATTTAGATGGAATCTTTTTTAACTCTTTTTCTAAATCAGTAACGGTATCCTTTAATGTTGCAATTCTATATTTATTTGCTGAATTATCAATAATATCATAATAACCTGCCAACAAATTATTTAATTCTTTCTGGCGTGTTTGGAGTTTAACAATTTCACCTTTCTGAGCTAATTTTTCAGAACCTTTCAATGATATTAAGCGGTGTTCAATCCATTCTCTTGTAACTATTCCAAGTGGATTTTCAGGACAAATTAAATCGTTGTCGCGTGGCCCTAATTTACCATCAGCTCCAGGATATCGACTACTCCAAAAAAATTGTTGGCCAGTAACCTCAACTATTGTTGCATCTTCTTCAGGTGCTCCCATAATTTCAGTCCAAGCTTGTAAACCAAAAACAACTAATCCAGTTAAAACAATCGTGGGAATAATTGTCCATATAAACTCGAGTTTATTGCTATGGGCAAAGTGAACTGCCTTATTGCCTGGTCTGCTGCGGTATTGATAAGCAAAAATAAATAGCAACACATGCGTAATCACAAATACGATTCCAGTTACCCAAAGTGTAACCACGAACATACGCTGTATTATTATGGCGTTGTCTGATGAGTGAGAGTCCACCATTCGATCACTATAATGTCCGAACGACCAAAAGAAACCTATCATTCCCAGTACCATAAACACTACTCCAAGAATTGCATGGAGTTTTGTCATTTCCACTGTTGTTTGTTCACCACCTCGCAGTTGTCCTACAAGGTCAAGGGTTCTTGTTACTTGGAACAAGACAACAACAATCATTACTATTGCAATAAATATCAACCAACCGGTAGCCATTGTATTAATTTATATATGATGATCAAGACTTTCTTTATATAATGGATGCTTTTGAGGCACCAGTGATGCTTTTGCGAGCTCACCAAAAACGATGTATAAGAATACCCCTGCGAAGGTCATAAACATACCAACTTCAAGAAATCCAATTCCCCAATGTTCGCCAACTGTTGGAGGCATTATCATAAGGAAGAAATCTAACCAATGCGATAAAATGAGCACTGAAGCAACAATAGTTAAAGCATTTAAATCGCGTTTAGCATCTCTGCGCATGAGCATCAAGAAAGGAAACAAGAAATTCACTAAAAGGTTTGTATAAAATAAAATACTATAATTAGTTCTTGCGCGATCAAGGAAATAACGTGTTTCTTCAGGAATGTTACCATACCAATAAAGCATAAATTGACTAAACCATAAGTAAGTCCAGAATACGCTAAAGGCAAATACATACTTACCTAAATCGTGTAAGTGGTTTTGATTAAGTTCAGCAAGATATCCTTTTCGTTTAAGATAAATTAAAATTAAGATGATAGTGCATAGGCAAGTTACCCAAAGCGATACGAAATTATACCACCCAAATAAAGTGCTATACCAATGTGGGTCGAGTGACATCACCCAGTCCCAAGCCATTGTAGAACTTGTTACAGCCCAAATTATAAGAAATATAGCAGCCCAAAACTTTGTGCGCATAAACCAATGTGTAGTGCCTTCGATATCTTCTTTTAAAGATAATTTGCGCAATGTAATTGCTACACTTACCCAAAGCACTAGGTATATTATTGAACGAATTGTCCAAAAAGGCTTATTTAAATAACCATCTTTCCCGTCAATAAATCTGTCGTAATAAGGATTAGCAACTTCACCATTTTCATTAGCCACAAGTTCAACAGGATGTTCGTCGCCATGGTGCATAGTTGGTTCAGCTTTTTGGTTGTATTGGAAAGATTGCCATTCACGTGAATAGTCTTTATCATGACCTTTGGCGCCGCCTTCTTCTGCTAAATGGGCTTCGTACTCTTTTAATTCATCCACCTTTACCATTTCATGTGTAATAAAATCGTTATCCCAATGGTGATATAGATGGTGGTATCCAGCCCAAAGTCCGATAATTATAACCAACATAAAGCCGGCACCATAAATCGTGAATTGGCTCATTGCTTCGGGCACTCTTTTAACAAGAATATGCCATCCCGACATTGCAATCTGGTGTGCAGATAAAAAGAACACTGCCAACACAGAAATGCCCAGGAATAAAATTGTATCCAACAGGTAATTTGACCAGAATCGATCCATTGATGCTCCGGTTACCATGCCTAATACTGTTAACACAACTCCGGCAATTATAATACCGAGAAATGTGTTTTTCAGTTTTGAAGTATATTCGAATTTGTTTGAGCCGTTCATGCTTTTGTTTTTGCTTAGTATTAATTCGAAAGCGTTATAAAATCTAATTAATTAATCTTTATTGGATCAGCAGGTGCACCTTGATTTGCTGCGTATTCTGCTTGTAAATGCTTAATATAAGTAATCACTTTCCAACGTTCTTCTTTTGACAATGCATATGCATAAGATGACATCGCATTTTTTCCGTAGGCAACAGCGTGGAACATTTTTCCCTCAGATAAAATCATATATGCCGGGTCGAAGTAGGAAGGTGGTGCTGCTGTGTATTTTCCCTCAGTTACAATATATCCTTTTCCATCTCCAGCGGTTCCGTGACAAATTGAACAATAAATGTTAAAGAAATATTTTCCTTCTTCAACCACTTTCGTATCGCTTACACTAAATGGATTTTTAACCTCTAATGCAGATCTCTCATACCCTTCCGGTGTATTTGGCAAGTTATAAGGAAGATTTAATACCATTTTCATGCTATCGCCCTTAATGCCTCCAATGGCATTCCCAACATAGGGAACTGTGCCTACAACAGGCGTAATGGCGCTCATGCTGTCTTTTAATTGAGGCATTAACGAATATGTTTCATATGCACGGGAATAATTCATATCATAGGTATAAGAATCGCCTGTGTAATTGCCGCCTGCTTTTTTACATGCAGTAAATATTAAAGGCATTGCCAACAACAATGCGGCTACTTTAAAATATTTTGTTACAACCATTTTCGTTTAATATTTATGGTATTAAAATTCTTTTTCGTGAATTTCCACTGCACCGCTTGCTGATAATACATTTCTGATTTCTTCTTTCTTGCTATCAGACGTGTGTTCATCTATTTCAAAAGTCATTGCAAACAAATGGCTTGTGGTTCTTTCGTCAATAATTTCAGGTTTAACCCCTGGTGCTAATCGGTTTAGATATAAATAAGTTAAAAACATACCAACTGCAGCAAATAATACCGTTAACTCGAAAGTAATCGGAATCCATGCTGGAAGCGATAAGTATGGTTTACCGCCATAGTTGATAGGATAATTATTAGTGGTAATCCATAAAATAAATGTAAGTGCTGATAAAGTACCGGTTGCACCGAATACAAAACCTGCACTATGCAGTTTAGTCATGCGCAATCCCATTGCATCGTCCAATCCGTGCACAGGAAATGGCGTATAACAATCATGGATTTTTAATCCCTCTGAACGCACTTTTTTTACTGCTTCGATTAAAATGACTTCATCGTCATATAATCCGTATAATATTTTCTTATTTGCCATGTGCAAACCTTATTTAACTAAATTAAATTAATGTTTATGTTCTTCATGTTTATGTACAGCATCGGGACCAGTATACTGATCGCCAGCTGTTTTCAAAATTGATTTCACCTCTGCAACTGCAATTACTGGTGCCACCTTTGCAAAAATCAAGAACAAGGTCATAAAGAATCCAATTGTTCCCAGGTAAATGAATATCTCTACAATTGTAGGATAATACATTACCCAGCTTGATGGAATATAATCGCGGTGTGTTGATGTAACAATAATTACAAAACGCTCGAACCACATACCTACGTTAATGAAAATCGACATAAAGAACGTAAATACAATATTGCGGCGTAATTTTTTAATCCAGAATAATTGCGGAGAAATAACGTTACAAGTCATCATTCCCCAATAGCTCCACCAGTAAGGACCAGTGCTTCTGTTAAGGAACGCATATTGCTCGTATTGATTCTGCGAATACCATGCTGTAAATAACTCTGTTATATATGCTACACCCACAATTGAACCAGTTAGAATAATTACTTTATTCATTGCTTCAATATGTGCCAAAGTGATATACTCTTGCAAGTTGAATACTTTACGCACTACTAACATGAGTGTTAATACCATTGCAAATCCTGAAAAAATGGCACCGGCTACGAAGTAGGGAGGGAAAATGGTAGTATGCCATCCCGGAATTACCGATGTCGCGAAGTCGAAGGATACAATGGTGTGAACTGATAATACGAGTGGTGTTGACAAACCTGCAAGCACTAATGAAATAGATTCAAAACGTTGCCAATTTTTAGCAGTTCCTTTCCAGCCAAAGCTGAAAATATTATACATTCTTTTCTTAAATGCTGAAGTAGTTCTATCGCGAATCAACGCTAAATCTGGAATTAAACCTGTATACCAGAAAACGAGAGAAACCGTAAAGTAAGTTGAAATTGCAAACACGTCCCATAACAATGGAGAGTTAAAGTTAACCCAAACAGGTCCACGTGTATTTGGATAAGGGAAGATGAAAAACGCCAACCAAACTCGACCCATGTGGATGATTGGAAATAAACCTGCGCAAATTACGGCAAAGATGGTCATTGCCTCTGCTGAGCGGTTTACACCTGTTCTCCATTTCTGACGGAAAAGTAACAAGATAGCAGAAATCAATGTTCCTGCGTGACCGATACCGATCCACCACACGAAGTTAGTGATATCCCAAGCCCAACCAACAGTTTTATTCAAACCCCACATACCTATACCATAGGTAATTGTGATGCCAATCATTATAAAGCCAGTTAATGCCAGTAAACCCGACAATGTAACAGCAATCATCCATGCCTTGCTTGGAGCGGCCTCTACCGGTGCACAAATATCATCTGATATTTGCTTGTAGGTTTTATGACCTTGTATTAATGGTTCCCTTAAAGGTGATACGAACATAATTATTTAATTATTTATAATTATATAAATCCATGATATCCAATGCTTCCTCATTCTTATGATCAGCCTTGTCTTTATTTCTAACTTTTGTCTTATAAAACACTGATGGTACCCAATGGAATTCTTCCAAAATACCAAATGTGCGTTCATCTTTTGCTTCGTGAACAACTGCACTTGTTTCATCGTAGCTGTTACCAAAAGTAATAGCATCGGCAGGACAAGCACTTTGACAAGCCACTCTGAATTCGCCGTCTTTTAATTCGCGATTTCCTTTTTTAGCTGTAAGCTTTGCTTCTTGAATACGCTGAACGCAGAATGAACATTTTTCGATAACACCTCTTGAACGAACAGTAACATCAGGATTGAGTACCATACGTGTTAAGTCTTCTAATAAACCGCGCTCCTCAGTTCCTTTAGGGTCGTTCATGGTGCCGAATGTATCGGAAGCACCATAATCGAACCAGTTAAAGCGACGCACTTTGTAAGGACAGTTATTTGCACAATAGCGCGTTCCAATACAACGATTGTAAGCCATTTGATTGTAACCTTCGGAACTATGGTTAGTTGCACCTACAGGGCAAACGTTTTCACACGGTGCGTTTTCACAATGTTGGCAAAGCATTGGTTGATAAACAACTTCTGGATTTTCTTCATCACCCGCATAATAACGGTCGATGCGCATCCAATGCATTTCGTGTGAACGAATTACTTCCTCTTTACCAACTATTGGAATATTATTTTCTGCATTACAAGCAATAACGCAAGCGCCGCAACCAACACATGAGTTAAGGTCGATTGCCATGCTCCAATTAAAACCGTTTTTCTTACCGAAATAATCAGGATAGAAAGTAATGTCTTTCCATGCTAAAGCTTCAGCGCGGTCTTCATTTCCTGCATTTGCATTATGCTGATATTCTGCTAATGTTGTTTCTTTTACAATACGACGCTGACCTAATCCGTCATTTAAGCTAAAATGTGTTTGTGTTTGCGCCAATTTTACATTTTCACCAGTATTGGTAATTGTAACATTAGATGCCATATAATTTACACATTCTCCAGAAGCATCAAGTAAATGATATACGTTAACGCCAATTCCTGCGCCACCTTTACCAACAACTGTTCTACCATATCCAACGGCAACAGAAACAGAATTTACATTTTGTCCCGGCTGAATAGCAACTGGAAGCAAAACGCTTTTACCGTTAACACTAACTTTTAAGATATCACCGTGTTCAATTTTATTTTCACGAGCATAAGCTGGAGAAACGTTGAGGTAATTATCCCAAGTAATTTTAGAAACTGGATCAGGAAGTTCGTGTAACCAAGGGTTATCTGCGTAACGTCCATCACCAATAGCTATAGATTCATAAAATTGTATCTCTAAACCTTGAGCTTTTGAAGCCGTTCCAAGAATTGCTCCAGCAGCAGCACTAATATCAGTGTTAACAGGAGTAACATCAACGGTAGCTGCAAGTGCTGTAACAGCAGCTTCTACAGCAGCAGTAATACTATTACCTGAATTAGGTTGATATAAACCTATTTGTAATGCTTTATTAAATTCGTTCAAGCTATCGATACTTCCCGCCATCGGTCCTGTTGTCCAAGCCTGAATCATAAAATCGTGATAGGTAATTGCACTTCCACTCCATGTAAGCAGTGAATCTTGCATTTGACGCGTATCAAAAAGATTTTTAATGGTAGGCTGAGCCAATGAAAACATACCTTTTTTAGGTTCAGCATCATTCCATGACTCGAGATAATGATGATCAGGACAGACATATCCGCATTTTTCAGCGGTTTCGTTCATGTTGCTGGCAAATGAAATAGACAAATCAGCCTTAGCCATAGCATCAGCTAAACTTGCTCCCATTGGATGATCGTAAACAGGATTGCAATCATGAACCATCAATATATTTACTTGTCCGCCCACAAGTTCATTCACCAATGTTTTAACACTGCTATCAGAGCCTTGACGCAACATACTTGCATTATCGAAAGAAATAGTATTGCCATAATTGCCTAAGGCATCATTAATAGCATTTACTACCAATTGAACATTTACATCGTTGCAACCACTTACTACAAGTGAAGCGCCGCGATTCTTTTTCAACCATTCTGCGGCTTCTTTTAAACGAGCTTGTTTAGCTTCATCTTTAAGTTTAACACCACCAGCAGTATTACTGCCAGTTACGGCATCATATAAGTTAAGTGCAACTACGCCTAATTCAGAAGGCAAAACTGCTACTCTATAATCTGCGTTAGAACCAGTTAATGACATGCGACTTTCAAAATGATAATGTCTGCTCATGTCAGGCTTTTCTTTAGAAACCTTGCGGTTTGAAGTATAACCTTTAGTGAACTCTACAGGAGAAATCCATGTACCCAAGAAATCGGCATCGATACTCACAATTGTTTTTGCTTTTGCAAAATCGTAATCAGGAATTTCTGATTTTCCTTTTGATGCCATGTTAGCCATCAACATTCCGCTATAAGAAAGCGCATCGTAGCTAACAACTTTTGTATTTGGATATTTTGCAGCAAATGCAGCAAATACTTTTTTAGTTGATGGACTGATTACTGTTGATGTAAGTAGGCGAATATTAGCATTAGGATTAGCCTCCAATTTACCAGCAACTGCTTTATCAATCTCATCCCAAGAAACATTATCAAAACCACGCTTAGCTTTCACCATTGGGCTGCGTAAGCGGCTTGTATCATACAAACTGAGCACACTTGCTTGAACACGCGCAGATGTACCGCCTTTAGTAACCTTAGAATCAGTGTTACCTTCAATTTTAATTGGGCGACCTTCGCGTGTTTTAACAAGAATACTGCAGTAGTCACCACCATTTATATATGAAGAGGCATACCAAGTAGCAATACCAGGAATTACATCTTCAGGTTTAAATATGTAGGGAGCTACTTTTTTCACAGGTATTTCGCACCCAGCTGCAACTGTTGCAGCAGTAAGGCTGAATCCCATTACTTTTAGAAAATCGCGGCGTGTTGACTGTGTGCTATCGTTGCTGCTGTCAAAAAACTCCACAGGTACTTCTTCACCAAACTCTGATTGAGTAAGTTGAGCTGATTCCGGTGCCTGATTTAATTCTTCGAGGCCTTTCCAGTATTTTTTTTCTTCCATTTGGTTATGGTTAGAATTTTAAGTGATGCTTACGTTAAATTAATAGTGACATTTTTGACATTCTGTTGCACCGATGTCTTCAGCCTTAACAGACTGCATTTCACCATTTTTTAATTTTTCATGCAACACTTCGTATGGTTTATAAAACTCGTTAGTTGTAAAATTTACGTTTGTATTTCTGTGGCAATTCACACACCAACCCATTGAAAGGTTTTCCATTTGTTGAACTACTTCCATTTCCTGCACTTGACCATGACAAGTTTGGCAATCAAGTCCAGCAACTTTTACGTGTTGCGCGTGATTGAAATAAACGTGGTCGGGTAAATTGTGAATCTTCACCCATTCAATTGCCTTAGGCTCTTTATCGTATTTTAAAGTTTCTTTGTTGAAACCGATATAGCTATAAATTTTAGCAATTTCTTTATCGTAAATAGCTTTTGGATAATTAGGGTCTGTTCCTGTAACACCTTGTATATTATAGTGACAGTTCATACAAACGCTCAACGAAGGAATTACCGCCGATTTACCGCGCTCAGCGCCAACGTGACAATATTTACAGTCAATTTTATTTATACCAGCGTGCACTTTATGTGAAAATGCTATAGGCTGCTCGGGAGCATAACCTTCCTGACGTCCGAGCGAAGTGGCGCTATCCCACATTGCCATACTTAATACAGAAAGGAACACTAACGCTATCAATCCTACTAACGGACGGTACTTGCGTTTTTTCCAAAAAGGCGTTGTATCAGGCGTCGGGTCATCAAATTTCTGACGCACCAAACCATCAAGATACTTAACTGAGCGACCTAAGATTAATGCAATAAATAATAATGCAACAATTAGTATCCAATATAAAGTCGAATTGTCTTTTTTAGCTTCACTTGCGACAGGACCACCAACTGGAGTATTATTAGCAGCCAATTTTCTAGCAGCTTCTGCATCGATATACACTAAAATGTCGGCAATATCTGCATCTTTTAATTCAGGAAATGCAGGCATGATGGTATTATACTCTTTGTATAATGCATTAGCATAAGCATCGCCAGTACCTAAAAAAGCTTGTGAGTTTATAATCCAGCTATACAGATCTGTGCTATCGCTCCAACGGGCGCGCACATTTTGCAATGCCGGTCCGGCTATTTTTTTATCAACGAGATGACAACGCTGACATTTTGATTGATAGATTGCTTTGCCTTCCGCTTCGCCTGCAAATGCGTAGTTTGCAGAAAATAACAATGCAAAAAATGTTATAATGGTTAGGAGGCGTGTGATGGTCTTCGACGTCTTATGCTGCACAATCCTTGAGTTTATAAGTTAAAGTATATTTAGGTTTTTTAAACCCGTGCAAAACTAACCATCAAACATGAAAGATTTAACAATATTTTAAAAAAAAAATTACTAAATGCAACCTTTTTTAAACTCAACAGAGGCAAGGGTTTCAACGAAACAAACCTACTTGTTTAGACGCATTCTAAATTAAATTAAAAATTTATTCACAAGGTTGTAACATTTTTGACCCGAATAACATTAAACCATGGCACAATTTTGTATTTACAGTTGTGCAAAGAGGAGGAATTATGAGAAAAACCATTTACGCTTCAATTTTATTTTTAGTTATCAGTTCCGGATGTAAAGTTGCCGAAAAAGAATTTCGCAAAGGCGATTATGATGAAGCCATAGACATCTGTATTAAAAAACTGATTGACAATCCTGACAAGGCAGAGTATATCGTTATTTTGGAACAGGCGTTTTTACGGGCAAACGGTGCCGAACTTGATGCCATAAAAGCCTTAAACACCGAAGGTAGACCTGACAGGTGGGAGGAAATCTACATGATTTACAGTTCAGTTTACAATCGTCAGGAGAAGATAAGGCCACTCCTCCCACTTTATTTGGGCACTGAGGAACGCGATGCCGAGTTTCAGTTTGTTAATGCTGTTGACGGCCTAAACACTGCTAAAAAGAACGCAGCTGCTTATTGGTACGCTGATGCCAGCTTAAAACTATCAACTGGCGATGTTTACAAAGCCAGAGAGGCTTATTATGAGTTGCAAAAGATTTTGAACTACTACAACGAATATAAGGACGTTGATGATTTAATAAAAAATGCCAAAAAGATTGGAACCAACGACGTAGTATTTGTAATAAAAAATGCTTCCAATAGCAGTATAAACTATGATGTTACCCAAGCAATGGAGGACATCTCGGTTATTAATAGCAGTGGCCAATGGTATACAATGCATAATGCTTACCCAGCCAACCAGATTGAATATACCATTCAATTGAATATTCGCAAGATAGATGCTTACCAAGAAAAAGTAACTACAAACCGCTTCGAGGAGTCGAAAGAAATAATTGATGGATACGAATTTGTTTACGACAATGCAGGAAACATAGTTAAAGACAGCTTGGGAAATCCTGTTAAAGTACCTGATTACAAAACCGTAACTGCGTTTGTTACCGAAACTTGGCAAGAAAAAGTTGCAACAGTTAGTGGAGAAGTGCTGTATATCGATAAATCGGGTCGTGTAGTTAAGTCGGTACCGATTAGAAGTGATGCGGTTTTTCAAAATTATTTTGCAGTTGCCACTGGTTATTATGAAGCATTAAGTGCAGTTTCAAAAGCCAAAATTGGTGGTAAGCCACTGCCATTTCCTCCAGATGACGCAATGCTTATTGATGCCTTAAAACAATTAGAATGCAACGTTCGAGATATTTTGGATGATTACAACGATGAATATTTAAACCAATAAATGGCAATAATACCGGTTAAATTCCGGTATTATTTTTTGTCTTAATTCTGTAAAAAAATTAATAATCAATTTATCTGATTCTGTTTAAGGACAGGCAAATATGTATTTTCACATTATGAAATTTAATAATTTAGGTAAGACACTCACACTTTTTATCACGATTGGGTTTTTATTTTCAAATATAAGTGCACAACAATTTACAATTAGTGGATATATTACAGAAGCTGGTTCTGCAGAGAAATTAATTAACGCAACTGTTTATAATTCGAAAGATTTTAAAGGCACTATCAGCAACGATTATGGCTTCTACAGTTTAACCTTACCAGCCGATAGCGTAATAATTAATTATTCGTACGTTGGCTATAACCAATTTAAGTATGCATTTAAATTGCAGAAGGATACCGTGATTAATGTAGCGTTAACGCAGTCTGAATTACTAAAAGAAGTTGTGGTTACCGGAGAAGGCAACGATGAGCAATTTCAGGAACGCACTCAAATGAGTACAATTGAAATTCCCATTGAGCAAATAAAATCGCTTCCTGCCTTTTTGGGAGAAGTAGATGTTTTAAAAGCTTTACAATTATTACCTGGTGTTTCTGGAGGTTCAGAGGGAAGTAGTGGATTATTTGTGCGTGGTGGTTCACCAGATCAAAATTTAATATTATTAGATGGCGTACCTGTTTATAATGCATCGCATTTATTTGGCTTTTTTAGTGTGTTTAATTCTGATGCTATTAATAAGGTGACATTAATTAAAGGTGGATTTCCTGCGCGCTATGGCGGCAGATTATCAAGTGTTATTGATATTAGGATGAAGGAAGGTAACATGCAAACTTTTCATGGTGAAGGGTCAATTGGAGTGATAGCATCTCGATTAACATTTGAAGGACCGATTGTAAAAGACAAAACATCGTTTATGATTTCAGGCCGCAGAACTTATATTGATTTGATAACAAGACCAATTTTAAATGCCCAAGATAATGAAGGTGTTTCTGGTTACTATTTTTATGATTTGAATGCAAAAATAAATCACAAGTTTTCTGAAAAAGATCGATTATACATTAGTGGGTATTTTGGTCGCGACAAAGCATATTTTAATTACGACTACCAATATGACGAAGACACTTATCGAAAAGAGGACAACGGTTTATATTGGGGCAACGCAACTGCGGTGGCAAGGTGGAATCATATGTTTTCTAATAAAGTTTTTAGCAATTTGACTGCAACCTTTACAGACTACAAGTTTGACATTTACAGCAATGTTACCGAAGAAAACGACAACAGCGCTGACACGTATTTAGGATTCGATTATTTTTCAGGAATTTACGATTGGAGTTTAAAGTATGATATTGACTATGTTCCAAATCCAAAACACTATTTAAAATTTGGAACTGGTATTACGTATCACACATTTGAACCAGGTGCAACGCAATTTATTACTGAAAATCTGGACGACGCCATACCTAATTTTGAATTTGGTTCAACAAGTATTTATGCCACAGAAGTTGATTTATACGTGGAAGATGATTGGGAAATAAATAACGTGTTTAAGCTAAATATCGGCTTACACGCAAGTGGGTTTTTTGTTGATGATGTTTTTTACAAATCATTACAACCAAGAATCAGTGCACGTTACTTGGTTAACACGAATTTATCGTTAAAAGCTTCTATTAGCACAATGACCCAATATATTCACCTATTAACCAACAGTGGCATTGGATTACCAACTGATTTGTGGGTGCCAGCAACAGATAGCATCCCACCACAAAACGCTATACAACCAGCAATGGGAATTGCTTATACTTTAAATAAAAAATATGAATTTAGTGTTGAAGGATATTATAAAAAAACGAATAATATTATTGAATATAAGGATGGAGCCAATTATTTATTTGATGGATTAGCAGGCTGGGAAGAAAAAGTTGAGCAAGGCGAAGGCTGGGCATACGGTGTCGAATTATTTGTTCAAAAGAAAGCAGGGAAATTTACGGGTTGGATAGGCTATACGTTATCGTGGAGCAATAGGCAGTTTCCTACCATTAATCTGGGTGAAATATTTCCTTATAAATATGACAGAAGACATGACTTTGAAGTTGCTGCAATTTATAAAATTAATGATCATATTGAAATTTCTGGAACATGGGTATTTACATCTGGGCAACCAATTAGTTTACCAATTGCTAAATATGAAGGATTATTTAATGAGGCAATTTACGCCTACGAGGGGCGCAACGGATATCGAATGGACCCGTATCATCGCTTAGATGCGAATATTGCATTTTCTAAAGACAAGGGTGAATGGTCAAGAACTTGGAATGTAGGTGTTTATAATGCATATAGCAGACAAAACCCATTCTTTATTTATCAGACATACGATTATGAAACAAACACAAACAATTATCGACAAGTAAGTTTATTCCCTATTATTCCTAGTATTTCTTACGAGTTTAAATGGTAATTTATATTTAAATAATAGTTAGTCATTCAATCAAATAAATCATGAAAAAAATTAAATATATATTAATACCAATTACAATTTTGTTTGTAACCGCTTGCGAAAAAACAGTTTATTTCGATGTTGAAACAGTACCGAATAAATTAGTACTAAATGCATTCTTGGAACCCGATTCTAACAATACTGCCATTGTAGCATTGAGTTTAGATCCATTGGCAATTGGCTTTGAAAGCGTTCGTGTTGTTGATGCAACTTTACAAATAAATAAAAATGGCGAACTAGCAGGCACATACAGTCACGATATTGACGGTATTTACTCGATAAGCGATGCGATATTAAATGCATCACCAAACGATGTTTTCGACATTACTGTAAGCGCACCTGGCAGAGAAACAATTACAGCCTCAACAACAATTCCAAGCAGTGTGGCCATAGAAACCATTGCCATAATTGACACAGTTTTAATTAAGGTTTCCTATAGCTCCATTGACCCAGATGGCAATCCGATTATAATAGACTCGCTTATCCCCTATTTTTCAATCAAATTTACATTTACAGACCCTGTAGGTGACGATTATTATGCATTGCAAATTAATTATAAGGATGCGTACAGCGAATCGTTCGCCTGCTTTACAACGTTCGACCCAACCTTTACTGTTAACAACGATTTTAATTTCGGAAACGAAAACGAAGATGGCAGCACCACGCTTTGCGATGAGGTATTATTTACTGATGTTACATTTGAAGGAGAACAGCATTCGATGGTAGTAAATATTTATGCATTGGCAACTGAGTTTTTCGATGAACCGCGCTTTGAATTCAACTTATCACATTTATCAGAATCGGTTTATCAATACAGAACAACCGCACAAATGCAAGTTAACAATAGTGATAATCCATTTGGCGAGCCCGTGATAGTATATTCAAATATTAACAATGGCTTTGGAATTTTCGGCGGGTTATCTCGGAGCCGCGCGAATGTTGATTTATAAATAGCGAACCCCTTGATTTGAATTAATTTCGGCTAAAAAAAAACCTCGACTAAAAGTCGAGGTTCTAAAAAATGTATTTATATGTTTATGCCTTTTCAACACCTTCGACCAAAACGCTGACATTATTGTTGAGCACTTCTACAAACCCGCCTTTAATGTTATAAATAACATTTTCTTTTCCTGTATTAACGCGCATTATTCCTGTTGCCAGAGCGGCAATCATTGGTGCATGGTTGTTTAATACTTCAAAAGAGCCTGTAACGCCTGGCATTTGGACACCTACAGCTTCTCCGCTAAATATTTTTTTCTCCGGTGAAAGTATTTCGAGTTGCATATTATAGTCAGTTATAGAAAAGATGAATGATTACTTTGTGGCGTCAGCAATTAATTTTTTACCTTTTTCAATTGCATCATCAATTGAACCAACAAGGTTGAAAGCTGCTTCTGGATATTCATCTACTTCTCCGTCCATAATCATGTTAAAACCACGGATAGTTTCCTCAATAGGAACTAACACGCCCTTTAAGCCTGTAAATTGTTCTGCTACGTGGAAAGGTTGAGATAAGAAACGCTGAACACGACGTGCGCGGGTAACCACGAGTTTATCTTCTTCACTTAATTCTTCCATACCAAGAATGGCAATAATATCTTGTAATTCTTTATAGCGTTGCAGAATACTTTTAACACGCTGAGCGCAATCGTAATGTTCGGCACCAACTATATCGGCGGAAAGAATTCTTGATGTTGAATCCAATGGATCCACTGCAGGATAAATACCTAATTCTGAGATTTTACGGTTAAGTACCGTAGTTGCATCAAGGTGAGAGAAGGTAGTTGCTGGAGCAGGGTCAGTTAAATCATCCGCAGGCACGTAAACCGCTTGTACCGAAGTAATTGAACCACGTTTTGTTGAGGTAATACGTTCTTGCATCACACCCATTTCAGTAGCAAGTGTTGGTTGGTAACCTACGGCAGAAGGCATACGGCCTAATAACGCAGAAACTTCAGAACCTGCTTGTGTGAAACGGAAGATATTATCGATAAAAAATAGGATATCACGGCCTTTAGCTTCATTAGGATCGCCATCGCGGAAATATTCGGCAACAGTTAACCCCGACAAAGCAACACGAGCACGAGCACCTGGTGGTTCGTTCATTTGTCCGAACACCAACGTAGCTTGACTTTCACTTAATTGATCATAATCAACTTTTGATAAATCCCAGCCGCCTTCTTCCATTGAATGTTTAAAAGCTTCTCCGTATTTAATTACGTTCGATTCAATCATCTCGCGCAACAAATCGTTGCCTTCGCGGGTTCTTTCACCTACACCGGCAAAAACCGACATACCTGCATAACCTTTAGCGATATTATTGATAAGCTCCATGATTAATACTGTTTTACCAACACCAGCGCCACCGAACAGACCGATTTTACCACCCTTTGCATAAGGCTCGATAAGGTCGATAACTTTAATTCCGGTAAACAATACCTCCGATTCTGTAGATAAATCTTCATACAGAGGTGGTTTGCGGTGGATAGGATATGGTTTATCTGAATTAACAGGTCGCATACCGTCGATGGCTTTACCCACAACATTGAAGAGACGACCTTTAATTTCGTTACCCGTAGGCATCGAAATATTAGCTCCAAGGTCAAAAACTTCTGTTCCACGAACTAAACCATCGGTTGAGTCCATGGCAATAGTACGAACACTATCTTCCCCAAGATGCTGTTGCACCTCAAGAATCAGCGAATCACCATTTTCACGTTTAACCTCAAGTGCATTGAGGATTTCGGGAAGATTTCCTTCTTCGAAAGCAACATCGACAACTGCGCCGATGATTTGTTTTATTTTACCTTTTCCTAGCATTATTTGTAGAATTTAAAAGGACATTTTGAATTCGGCGGCAAAGATACGGGGGGAATTCTGGAATTCAAAGGTATGTGAGAAGAATGTTTATTGAAGATGTTTTGACATCCAATTCTAGTAAAAATTATGACCCGATCAGCATTAGCTTTCGGTTTTGAATATTACACTAATACGCTTATGAGACAGGCTTTTCGAAGCAACCAGCCAATGGATTTCAATGCTATAATCACGTATTTAATTCACTTAAACGTTATTACAACAGGCTGGAAAAAAGGATACTAGTTTTATTAAAAATGTGTTAATTCACTTAAAAACTGATTAACATTCAGCTAATTTAGGTGATATATATTAGTTTTACCGCCCATGCATTTGATAGAAGTTACAAATAAAGATACGATACAGTGGTTTCACGAGTTGCCTTTGCAGATTTACAATCTGGATTCCAACTATATACAGCCTATTCAACAGGATATTGAACGCCTTTTTGTTAAAGATAAGAACCATCTCTTGTTAACAGGCGATGCCATACGCTATATTATTACTGATAAAGACGGCAGCACTGTTGGCAGAATTGCAGCATTTTATGCTCACCAACCAGGCTCCTCAACCATAAAAAATGGTGGATTCGGGTTTTTCGAATGTATTGAAAGTCAAGAAGTTGCCGTTATGTTGTTCGATGCTGCCAAAGCTTGGTTAATGGCAAAAGGTTTTAATGCCATGGACGGGCCAATAAATTTTGGCGATCGCGACAAATGGTGGGGTTTATTAGTAGATGGATTTGATTCGCCTGTTTATGGCATGAATTATCACCAACCTTACTACAAATCGCTATTCGAAAATTATGGCTTTAAAACGTATTTCGAGCAATATACTTATGTATTGGAGCGCAGTACAAATTTGCCGCCAATAGTTTATCGCATTAAGCAGCGATTGCAAGACCGCAATAAGGTAAAATTTGTGACAGCCGACCATCGCAATTTAAAAAAATTCGCCGACGATTTCCGGAGTATCTACAATCAGGCTTGGGCCGATCAAGAGGATTTTATGCCTATGACAGCTATTCAGAGCGATAAAATAATGCGAGACATAAAACCAATTATGGATCCTGAGCTACTAATTTTTGCTTATGTAGACGATAAGCCAGCAGGGTTTTTTATTGGCTTACCCGATGCCAACCAGTTGCTAAAATATGCTGGTGGTAACTTAAACGTTAGAGGTTTATTAAACGTTATGGTGCACAAACCATTTGTAAAAATGGAACGTATAAATGGTGTCGTTTTCGGGGTGGTGCCTGCTTACCAAAACAAAGGTGTAGAGGCTGGCATGGCTGCTTATATGCACGAAATAGTGAACAACAGCAACAAATACACACATGTTGAACTATTATGGATTGGCGATTTCAATAAAAAAATGTTGAATTTTGTGGCGCATATACAAGCAAAGCAAAACCGAACGTTAATTACTTACAGAAAAATTTTTGATGATACCATCCCATTTCAACGCTGTCCGGTTATTAAATAAAGTAGTTGCAAACAATTTCAAATCTTGGTGGTTCAGCCTTGCGTTTTTAGCATTAACCATTTTTCATGCAACCAGTACATTCGCCCAAACCGATACGGTAACTGTTGATACACTAAAGAAAAAGAGCCGGATTTTTCCTTCACCAGTCTTAGGCTATACTCCAGAAACGCGTTTTTATTTTGGCGCAGGCGTGGTGTGGTATCTTCCTCCACCTAAAAAATATAAGGATACGAATGCCTCTGTATTAAAAGGTGTTTTTGTTTACACCCTCAATAAACAAATTGAAAGTAACATTAGTGGTGATAGCTTTTTCAAAAATAATTTATATAGATTAAATTATTCCACATCGTATTTTAAATTTCCAGATTCATTTTTTGGCATTGGCAATTATACCAAAGAGGAAGACAGAGAAAAATATGATTACGACTTTTTTAATATCTATATTAATGCCCAACGCTTAGTGAAAAAAGATATTTATGTTGGCGCGAAAACATTTTTCGAATACACCAAAGTTTACAATACTTTACCTGGTGGTTTTTTCGATACAGCAGAAATCCCTGGGGAAGAAGGTGGTATTAATACCGGTATTGGCCCTTGGTTTACGTACGACACACGAGATAATATCTATTTCCCTATAAAAGGCATGAGCATTGATGTTTCAGCGGTTTTACATAACAAGATTATTGGCAGCAATTACAATTATGTAGATTACCAAATAGAAGCGAGTCAATTTAATAAAATTGGTAAAGACGATGTGTTAGGTTTTAATTTGTATGGACAATTTGTTCCAGGTAATCCGCCGTTTAACAGGTTAGCGCAATTAGGGGGCGACAAACACATGCGCGGTAATTTTGAAGGTAGATTTAGAGATAAAAATTATATCACTTTTCAATCGGAATATCGTATTACATTTTTAAAATATTTTGCCATTAACATTTTTGCAGGACTTGGTGAAGTAGCAGATGAATTTGCTAATTTTTCGTTAAGCGGATTAAAATATTCGTATGGTGCTGGTGGCAGGTTATTTATCGTTCCTGAAGATAAATTGAGCTTAAGAGTCGACTATGGATTTGATGGCGAAGGAAATGGTGGGTTTTATGTTACTTTTAGGGAAGCATTTTAAATGAAACAATTAATAAATTTTGCATCAAAAAAAAAGGGTTGTAAATTTTGTCGCAAATATTAATCATACTTAACAGCAAAGTCCTATTTTTACATCAATGAAAATCGAATTTAAGCTTTTCAGCCATCTAGGTAAGTTTCTTATTATGCTTGGGCGCATGTTTTCGCGACCAGCGCGATGGGAAATGTATTTGCGTGAGCTATTCAGGCAAATGACTGATATAGGTGTTGGTTCAGCCTTTATAGTATTTTTAGTATCTGTTTTTATAGGCGCTGTAACTGCTGTTCAAACGGCTTATCAGCTATATGGCACCCCATTTGTGCCATCGTCATATATCGGATTGATTGTTAGGAATACCATCATTTTTGAACTTGCTCCTACTTTTACTGCATTGATTTTAGCTGGGAAAGTTGGCTCTAATTTGGCGTCTGAACTTGGCTCTATGCGCGTAACAGAGCAAATTGATGCGCTAGAAATAATGGGTGTTAATACCGAGAGCTTTTTAATTGCCACGCGTATTATTGCAGCACTAATTACCATTCCATTATTGGTAGCCATTGCAGCTTATTCGGGTATTATGGGTGGATATATTGCTACATCGATGTCGAGTTATTATTCGCCTGAAGATTATATCCGCGGAATTAGAATGCTATTTGATCCATTCGACGTTCAGCTCATGTTCATCAAGTCGTTTACATTTGCCTTTATAGTGTCATCTATTTCATGCTACATGGGTTATTATGTAAAAGGTGGTTCAGTTGAAATAGGTAAAGCAAGCACTCAAGCAGTAGTTTACAGCTGTATTTTTGTATTGTTAGCCGATTATGTAATTGCAGCGTTATTACTATGATAGAAATAAAAAACATTTCTAAATCTTTTGGTGAGCAGCGCGTTCTAAACGACGTGTCAGCGGTATTTGGAGCCGGACAAACTAATTTGGTAATAGGTATTAGCGGCTCTGGTAAGACTGTACTTATGAAAATAATGACTGGCTTAATTACACCGGATAAAGGAAATGTGTTCTTTAACGGTCGCGATTTTTATGCATTAAGCAGGAATGAACAAAAAGATTTGCGCCGCGAAATTGGGATGTTGTTTCAAGGTGGTGCATTGTTTGATTCGATGACAGTTGAAGAAAATGTAATGCTGCCTTTAAACATGTTCAGCAACGCAACGAAAAAAGAAAAAATGGACCGCGTAAATTTTTGCCTCGAGCGCGTAAATTTGAATGGTGCAAATAAAAAATATCCAGGTGAAATTTCTGGAGGTATGAAAAAACGCGTTGGTATTGCAAGAGCAATTGTTTTAAATCCAAAATATCTATTTTGCGACGAACCGAATTCAGGTTTAGACCCTCGTACATCTATTGTTATCGACAAGCTGATTATTGAAATTACCAAAGAATTTAATATGACCACCATCATTAACACCCACGACATGAATAGTGTTATGGAAATTGGTGAAAAAATTATTTTTCTTTACAAAGGTGTTAAAGATTGGGAAGGTAGCAGAACACAAATTTTAGATGCCGAAGATGTTAATTTGAACTCATTCATTTTTGCCAGCGATTTTTTACGCGATGCACGTGATGCCTTGAAAGAAAAAATGGCAAGAGAAAAATTGGGATAACCATTTTTTAAATTTTTGATGGCATTAACTTATTGCACAATTACCTTTTCGGTAAACGTTTGCCCATCATGTTTTATACTTACAATATAAATGCCTGCCGAAAGCTGATTCGTATTAATTTCAGTTGCTGTTGATGTAATGGTTGTTGTGCTTACCACTTGGCCAACTACATTGCTTACAAATACCGCTGCACCAATATAGCCAGCTTCAACTGCAATGTTTATCATTTCATTTTGAATGTGTATGACAGGCTCCTTTGCTGTTGCTTCAGATATGCTGCTTATTAACATGCCTGCCAGTAAACCCTCACAGCAATTTGAGTTATAGGCATAATCTTTTATCGTAATTTTTTCTAACGAAGCGGAAATAACACAACTTATCCAGCCATAATAGTAACAATCTTCTGCTTCGTTTTTAAATTTTACACCTATGTATTTGTCTTCCCCTAAATTACTAAACCAACCACCCAAATTGAAGTAAACCCATGGTTCAACAGGGGGGTAGGGGTAATGGCAGGATATCTTGGCGCTTAATTGTCATATGCTGCCACCCATCAGCGTTAAACTGCGCATAATCATTAATCAAATAACCATAGTTAAGTGCTGTAACAATATCCTTATCAAAAGTTAAAGATTCACCTATAATGTAATTATTCAAGCACAATGTGCCCATTTCGAAGGTTTTATTTGAATAACAAATAATATCAGATGTATTAGAAAATCCCAATGGAAATTTACGGAATCTAAAATCACCAACTAAATTATTATACAAGTCCAAATCTACATCTGCATATTCTGATTCTATGATACTATCTGGATCTAAATCAGCATAAACTACTTGCGCATTTGTATTTTTATTGCCTAAAATTATCATTAAAGCTAAAGTGGCATAATCCTTTATATTAAATCTTTTATTTTGCATAACAATGAATTAATTTTTACTAATTGCTTAGTAATGTCTAATGAAATTAATGCGTTTTTGATTTTTACAAGGTAAACTCCATTTGGCAGGTTAGATACATCAATATCCTGCTCATCGTCTATATAGGTATCCATTAATACAGTGTTGCAAAGCAAGTAAACTTGTTTCATATAGGTTCGTTTTCAGGGTGCAAATCAAATTTACTTTGATAAGTTAATGAATCCCGAACCTACCAAAACTTAACCAAACTCCAATTTTCTTTTTTGCTTGCAATTCCAGGAAATACTGTTAGCCAACTATTTTTTCAGAAATTTACCCATTAGCAACTTTTTAAGTGCCAGAATAAACAAAATCATTTTATCTTCGCACCATGAGCGTATTAGTAGGAAAATATAGCCGAGTAGTTGTACAAGGATTTACCGGAAAAGAAGGCACATTTCATGCAGAACAGATGATTGCCTATGGCACAAACGTTGTTGGTGGTGTTACGCCCGATAAAGGTGGCACTAAGCACTTAGACCGTCCTGTATTTAATACTGTAGCCGATGCTGTAAATGGCGAAGGCGCAAATACGACCATTATTTTTGTTCCACCTGCTTTTGCTGCCGATGCTATAATGGAAGCAGCTGACGCTGGAATTCAAATTATTGTAGCCATTACCGAGGGTATTCCTGTGCAAGATATGATTAAAGTAAAATCATACATCAGCACCAGAAATGTTCGCTTAATTGGTCCAAACTGTCCTGGAATTATTTCACCTGAAGAAGCAAAAGTGGGCATTATGCCTGGTTTTATTCATAAAAAAGGCACAATCGGAATTGTTTCTAGGTCGGGCACCCTTACTTATGAGGCAGTAGATCAAGTTACTAAAGCAGGTATGGGTCAAAGTACTTGTATCGGAATTGGTGGCGACCCTGTTCCCGGAACTTCTACTTTAGATGCTATTCAATTACTTATGGCAGATCCTGAAACTGAAGGAATTATTTTAATAGGTGAAATTGGCGGCACTATGGAAGCCAATGCAGCAAATTGGATAAAAGTTCATGGCACTAAACCTGTAGTTGGATTTATTGCTGGTCAAACAGCGCCAAAAGGTAGAACAATGGGTCACGCAGGTGCAATTGTTGGTGGTAAAGATGATACCGCTGCAGCAAAAATGGAAATCATGCGCAATTGTGGCATTCACGTATGCGACAGCCCTGCAATTTTAGGTGAAATGATGGCAAAGGCAATTAAAGGTCAGTTAGTTTAAACCGATATAATTTTAATTTCTGTTTAATGCTACCGGCTCAACCTGAGTAGCATTAATTTATATTTAACTTGGCATGCTATGAAATTACTGGAAAACAAAACAGCCCTTATAACAGGAGCATCGAGAGGCATTGGTGAAGCAATTGCCATAAAGTTTGCTGAAGCTGGCGCCAATATCGCGTTTACCTATTTAAGCAGTGAAGCAAGAGCAATTGCCTTGGAAGAAAAATTGAAATCGTTTGGGGTTAATGCTAAAGGTTATAAAAGCAATGCTGGAAATTATGCAGAAGCTGAAAAGCTTGTGAATGATGTAATGGCGGATTTTAATGCGTTGGATGTAGTGGTTAACAATGCCGGAATTACTAAAGACAACCTCATGCTTAGAATGAGTGAGCAAGATTGGGATGATGTAATTGCCGTAAATCTTAAATCTGTTTTTAATCTTACCAAATTTGCCATTAAACCTATGATGAAAGCCCGAAAAGGCAGTATCATAAATGTTTCGTCCATTGTTGGTATAATAGGACAAGCAGGCCAAGCAAACTATGCTGCCTCAAAAGCCGGAATTATTGGCTTTTCGAAATCAATTGCGAAGGAAATAGGTTCTCGTAATATTAGATGTAATGCAATTGCTCCAGGTTTTATTGAAACTGATATGACTGGCGAACTTTCAGATGAGCTCAAGCAAACCTATTTTAAGTCAATTCCTCTCGGGCGTTTTGGCAAAGGTAGCGAGGTTGCCGATGTTGCTTTATTTTTAGCTAGTGATATGAGCAGCTATGTTACCGGACAGGTTATTAGTGTTTGTGGTGCGTTGCATACTTAACTGCTGTCTAATTTTTAAAAGTGGTAACGAAATTTAACAGCTATCGTTCATCAGATTTCTTACCTCTTACTCGTTTTGTCATTGTATATTCGCAACGGCATGAATTTTCAATTATTTACTGATTACCCTTCTTGGTTTTGGCTTATTTGTATTCTTTGTGGAGGATTGTATGCCAGTGTGCTCTATTTCCGTGAAAAGAAAATTAATTCGGCAATAGCTAACAAATGGTGGTTGCGCGCATTGTATGCACTGAGGTTTATTGCAGTGATGCTGATTGCGTTTTTATTATTGAACCCTTATTTAAAATCAAAATACAATGAAACCGAGAAGCCAATCGTAATTATTGCGCAAGATAATTCTTCAAGTTTAAAAGATGGCATTAAAGATTCCGCTGCATACCAACAAAAATTAAATGCATTACAAGATGCATTGAGCAATACATTTGATGTTCGAAAATATACTTTCGGCGAAACACTTAAGGAAGGTCAAGCAACTAATAATTTCGATGAAAAATCTACCGATATCTCTTCTGCGTTAAGTGAGCTGAACAATTTGTATGAAAATTTAAATGTTGGTGCTATTATAATGGCTACCGATGGTATCTATAACACTGGCAGCAATCCAGTTTATGTTAAGAATGACTTAGGTGCACCCATTTACACCATTGCTTTAGGCGATACTACACCCAAAAAAGATATCCGAATTGACCGTGTTTTGCATAACAATATTGTTTACTTAAACGATAAATTTACTATTAATACAGAAATTGCGGCAATTTTTTGCAAGGGTAATAATCCCAAAATAAGCGTTGTAGAAATAATTGGCGGTAATTCAAAATTACTGGGAGAGCAAAGTATTGCTATAACTGATGATAATTTTTCAACTTCACAGCAATGGGAATTAGCGGCAAATGTTCCTGGAATAAGACATTATCAAGTTCGTGTTGCCAGTATTGCGGGTGAGCATACCACAGCAAACAATGTGCAGGATTTATTTATTGAAGTGTTAGATGCCCGCCAAAAAATTTTAATATTGGCCAATGCCCCGCATCCTGATTTAAATGCCATTCAACAATCAATTGAGGCAAATAAAAATTACGAAGTAACTATTCAATTAGCTTCAGATATAAAAGGAAGTATTGCTGCTTTCGATTTAGTTATACTCCACCAGTTGCCATCAATTAAATATCCAATTGCGGCGGTATTAAGTGAAATTAAATCTAACCAAACTGGAACATTTTTTATAGCAGGCAATCAATTATCGTTAAATGCATTTAACAAGGCACAATCATTAGTTACAATAAATTCAAATGGCCAATCTGCAAATGAGGTTACTGGTATTTTTCAATCTACATTTAATTTATTTAATTTAAGTGAGCAAGCTATTAGTTTGCTTCCTAAATTACCTGCATTAAGTGCGCCTTACGGCCAATACACAACTTCACCTGCCAGTCAGGTTATTTTAAGCCAGAAAATTGGCTCAGTGAGCACAAAAACACCATTATTAATTTTCAGTTTAAGCGGAAGTGCGAAAACAGCCGTTTTGTGTGGTGAAAACATTTGGAAATGGCGCATGTACGATTTCGTTTTAAATAATAATCAAGATGCCATTAATGAGTTATTAAGTAAAACATTACAATATTTATCTACAAAAAATGATAAGAAACAATTTCGTGTAAATCAATCGCGCAGTGTGCTGAACGAAAACGAGCCTGTTGTATTGGATGCTGAACTGTATAACGACAGTTATGAACTAATTAATGAACCTGATGCTACTTTAACTATTAAAGCTGAAGATGGAAAAGATTATCCATTCCAATTTTCAAAAAACAATAAGAGCTATGTGCTTCAAGCGGGGTTTTTTCCTGCCGGTAATTACACTTATAAAGGCGCTGTAGTGTATAATGGAAAAGAATTTAAAGACAATGGTGCATTTACTATTTCACCAGTGCGGTTAGAAACTATTAATACTACTGCCGACCATCGTATATTAAATCAAATGGCAGTTGAAAGTGGTGGTAAAATGTTCGGCGAAAATGAGATGGCTGCAATTGCAGAACTAATACAACAGCAAGCTGGCGCCAAACCTGTTATGCGTGAAATTGTAAAGACGCAATCGATAATTAATTTAAAATGGATATTTTTTCTTGTGCTCGGATTATTAGCACTGGAGTGGTTCGTTCGCAAGTTTAATGGCTCGTATTAATTATTAAGCTGCCCTAAAACCATTTTTTTATTTCCGCAAGAACAGCAATAATTATTTCTCAATTATAACGAATACATCCTCATTCGGTTTCTTCATATAATATTCTTCTCTAGCAAATTTTTCGAGTGCATTCATATCCGATTTTAATTCATCGAGTTGAACGTCAGCTTTTTTAGTTTCAGTAACGTAATATCTTGTTTTACTTTTAGCAGTTGCCAATTCATCCATTCGGTGATATTGCCGAAGGAAATTGTTTTGATCGAAAAACGTCATCCACACCCCAAAAACAAAAACGGTAAACACATACTTATTTAAAAGTAACGATGGAACAGTCCATTGTTTAAGTCGGTCGCGAAATGTTTGCTGCTTTGTCATAATCTGTTTGTAAAAGTAATTTAATATCACCAACAACAGAACGCACTAAAATGAAAAAACCGTGTGGATTGTTTACAAAACAGTCCACACGGCTCAAAATTTAACTTTTGACCCAAGTTATTTAATAGCAAGAAGTAAATTATCTAAACTATTTAGATGAATTTAAATTTTACTTTAAGAAAATATTTCCCTGCCAAACTGCTGCTGCACCAAGTTCCTCTTCAATTCTGATGAGTTGATTGTATTTTGCAATCCGGTCGCTACGCGATGCAGAACCTGTTTTAATTTGACCACAGTTTAAAGCAACGGCTAAATCGGCAATAGTTGTATCTTCAGTTTCTCCACTTCTGTGACTCATAACAGATGTATAACGAGCGCGATGTGCCATATCTACAGCCTGAATTGTTTCGGTTAATGAACCTATCTGATTTACTTTTACTAAAATTGAATTCGCAATATTTTCTTTAATGCCTTTGCTTAATCGTTTAACATTGGTTACAAATAAATCGTCGCCAACTAATTGAATTTTGCTGCCCAACTTCTCTGTAAGTAATTTCCAACCAGCCCAATCATCTTCAGCACAACCATCTTCAATAGAAGCAATAGGATATTTTTTTGCCCAAGTTGCCCAGTAGTCAACCATTTCGGCTGAGCTCAACTTACGCCCATCCGATTTTTTGAACACGTACATACCCGATGAGGTATCGTATAATTCGCTCATTGCGGCATCCATTGCAATCATAATATCTTCACCTGGAATATATCCGGCACTTTCAATTGCAGCTATCACTATTTCTATAGCTTCTTCATTAGTTTGAATATTAGGTGCATATCCACCTTCATCGCCAACGTTTGTTGAATAGCCTTTATTTTTTAATATTTTTTTCAAGTGATGAAATACTTCTACACCCATGCGTAATGCATCAGAAAAATTATCGCCACCAACTGGTGCAATCATAAATTCCTGAAAATCAATTTTATTATCAGCATGAGCACCGCCATTTAAAATATTCATTAATGGCAATGGTAACGTATTTGCATTAACGCCACCAACATATTTATACAAAGGCACATTTAATTCAATTGCTGCAGCTTTTGCACAGGCTAACGAAACAGCAAGAATTGCATTAGCACCTAATTTCGATTTATTAGGTGTGCCATCTAATTCAATCATTAATTTATCGAGCTGACCTTGGTCGTATACATTTAGTCCTTCTAATTCTTCTGCAATAATTTCATTTACGTTTTCCACTGCTTTAAGTACACCTTTTCCTAAATACATATCAGGATCGTCATCGCGCAGCTCTGCGGCTTCGTGAATACCAGTGCTTGCACCAGAAGGCACGGCAGCGCGACCTATTGCGCCAAATTCAGTTGTAACTTCAGCTTCTACTGTTGGGTTTCCGCGTGAATCTAAAATTTGTCTTGCAAATACATTTATTATATAACTCATAGTAGTTAATTAAATTTATTTAAGGTTTTGTGATCACACGCTAAATAAACAAGTAATTTATGTTGAAAGTTTTAAAATTAATTCATGAGCTTAACAAAGTCATCGAACAAATACCTTGCATCATGCGGTCCAGGTGTTGCTTCTGGGTGATATTGCACACTAAATGCTTTTCTGTCTGTTAAACGGAAACCTTCAATAGTATTATCGTTGAGGTTCATGTGTGTAATTTCAATATTTTTTGCTGCGCGCACTTCTGCTTCATTGATACTAAAGCCGTGATTTTGTGTGGTGATTTCGCAAAGACCCGTAATTAAATTTTTAACAGGGTGATTGCATCCTCTGTGTCCATGATGCATTTTATAAGTTGCAACGCCATTTGCCAAACCGAGTAATTGCTGCCCGAGACAAATTCCAAAAACCGGTTTGTTGTTGTTCAAAATCTGCTTTACAGTTTCAACGGCATAGCCCATACTTGCAGGGTCGCCGGGACCGTTAGAAATAAAGTATCCGTTGGCATTAAAATCTATTGTGTCTTCAAATTTTGTTTTTGCTGGTACTACTTTTAAATAGCAACCTCTAATTGCAATATTATCTAAAATGCTTTTCTTCACCCCGAAATCGTAAACCACCACGCGTTTTTCCGCATCGCTGTTGCCAATAAAATAGGGTGTAGTTGTTGAAACAATACTTGCTAATTCAAGACCATTCATGTTTGGAACGTCATCTAATTTTGCTTTTAGTAATTGAACATCGGTAGTTTCGCTGCTAATAATGCAGTTCATTGCGCCTTTGCTGCGAATATGACGCACAATTGCTCTTGTATCTACATCGCTAATAGCCACAACGCTTTCATCTATCAGATAATCCTGAATAGATATTTCGGTTTTGCGTCGTGAGTATTGGTTGGTAAAATTTTTAACCGCCAAGCCTGAAATTTTAACCGAGTTGCTTTCCACCTCATCTGGGTGAATACCATAGTTACCAATATGGGCATTGGTCATAACCAATATTTGTCCATAATAACTTGGGTCAGTAAAAATCTCCTGATATCCGGTCATTCCGGTGTTAAAACATAATTCACCTGTTGTAGTGCCAATTTTGCCGGCAGCGTAGCCATGAAAGGCCGTTCCATCTGCAAGTAATATAACGGCGGGAACTTTTTCGAAACTTTCCATCAAAAAGCAAAGATACCTAGTTGGCAGCGGAATGAGGTAATAAAAATGTGGAAAAGTGGGGGAATTGCTAACTACACCAAAATCAAGACCAGCAGAATAGTGTAAAATTAATATCTTGACATCAACATTAAATATCTAAGTAGGCTTAAAAATTAGCGTTTATATGCTCAATTAATTGACACCAACAACTTTTACACTAAATTAATCAATTGGCAATAGAAAATCATCGAAACTATCGATTTAGTTCAGTTTAACCTGGGTAGCAAACAATTTGAAAAGAGCATTGTATTTTGATGAAACACCTGATTTTATTACAAATTTTTTGATGTTACGTCTTACATTGCTCATTCTGGGCTTATTCTATATGCTTCTTCGACTGTTTTAATTTTGATGCGTCCTGCAAGGCAACCGAATCTACATCATAAATCATTTAATATGTATTGCATTTATCTTAGACGATTGAGGAGCAATTATTGTTTTGCTTAACACTATAGTATTGATTAATTTCAGCAAAAACAAGGTTTGCAATCCGCTGTTTCATCATCCTGTATCTTTTAAACTACAATTCTCATTATCGATTGATAATCAGTGGATTGTTTAACATTACCTCAGGTAGTATTTTTATTCCAGTTATCCTTTTTTAAATATTCAAGTATGATGAAAAGAACTACACTACAAGTACTACTGCTATGTACTATGGCGAATGCCTATGCACAGCTATCGCCGGAGGTCACCTCTTGGCTTGTTAACGCTAACAGCGCTGCTTGGCACGACATTTTAGAAACAAATGTTGAACAAGTGCAATACACCGACACCGATGTGTATATTAGCTGTGAAGCAATTCCCGGATATGATGTCGGGCCATGGGATGATCCTTCAATGGCTCCAAATCAGAATTTCGTTTTTAAAATTACGCGTAACCCTCAACCTGAAACCCAAGATAATTTATTGCTTACAACAGGACATATTGGGGTTTGGTTAAATGGTGCCAGTATATTTGAGGCAGGGAGTGGTGGCAGTTTTCAAAACAATAATGTTTGGCATATTAACGCAGGCAAAAATTTAAATGCAAGTGTAATTAGTTGCGATGGAATGGCTGCCGAAAATGGTGAGTTCCACAATTATATTGCACCGCTTTGCATGTATGATGCTTCGGAAGTAAAAGTACATTCACCTATTTTAGGCTATGCATTCGATGGGTATCCAGTTTATGGTGCTTATGCTTTTGCAAATGTTGATGGCAGCGGTGGAATTACACGGATGGAATCAGCTTACCAAATCAGACAAATAGCAGATAGAAATTCTTTACCTGACGGAACCCCTTTGTCGGAAAATTTATGGGGACCAAAAATCTCGAATAACTATCCTCTTGGGTTTTACAGAGAAGATTATAATTATGTTGCTGGAACAGGAAATTTAGATATCCATAACGGAAGGTTTTGTGTAACACCTGAATATCCAAATGGAACGTATGCCTATTTTGCAACTATTGATGAAATAGGCACACCAGCATTTCCTTACACTATAGGCCATTCATTTTATGGTGAAGTACAGGCAGGTAACATTGGCACTTTTTCTGGACATAATGAAATTACTGAAACGGTAAATACCTATGTATCATCTGGTAAAACCGCAAGCGAGATTGAAATGTTGGTATATCCAAATCCCGCTCAAGATTATGTGTATTTATATGTAGCGCCTTCTTACTATAATAATATTACGGCTACCATAACAGATATGGCTGGAAATGTAATTTCAAAACAATATAATTTACAACCTGGCATTACTTACGAAACAAACGTAAGTACAGCAATGCAGGGCCTTTACTTTGTAAAACTTGAAAACGAAACGGCTTCAGGTATTCAAAAATTTGTAATCAACAGAAGATAATAAAATCCAACTTAATCAATAACAAATAGTAAATAACTAAGCGCTTGATTTAGTTGGTTAAACCTGATTAGCAAACAATTTGAAAAGAGGATGCTAATAATAGTAAATGCTCGGTTTTATAGTAAAATATCAAATGGTACGGTGGCTATTGGATAATCTGGATTTATAATTTTTGCATCAAAAAAAACCTCCTAATAATAGAGGTTTTTTTTATATGTAATACATTATTTCATGGCAGGGGCTTGCACAGCAAATGCTGCATTGTTTTGATGTATAATATCATTAATTGCTAATAATATTTCATTTCTAACTTGAACGTATTTTTCCCACTCAATATACTCTAGATGTATTTCAACCATTACTTCAATGGCATACACGCCAAAATTATTAACAGCAACATTCACTTCATTATTTTTTAACGGGTGGTTATTGCCAAAATGTTGAATATCTATTACTATTTTGCGCAATTGGTCTGTACTCGTTTCATACCCTAAAGCGAGATTTAATAGTATTCTTCTTGAAGTTCTTCTGGTTAAATTGCTCAGCTTATTGTTTACAATATTTTTATTAGGGATAGTCATGTAAGCAGAATCTATTGTTCTAATACGGGTGCTTCTAAAGCCTACTTTAACTACCTTGCCTGTAATGCCTTCCGTTTCAATTAAATCGCCGATAACAAATGGCTTTTCCGTAAAAATTGAAATGCTACCAAAAATATTTTGCAATGTTTCTTGTGCTGAAAAAGCAATTGCAATACCTGCAATACCAGCACCAGCAACAATAGAATAAATATTAACGCCAAAAACTACACCCATAATGCTTAAAAAGGCGATTGTATACACTAGCATTCTAAGAATATCCTTCAAAAAAACTACAAGTTGATCATCCCAAGGGTTTCCCGTTTTTGCTGCGCGATGTTTAAGCACTAGCACAAAAAAATTGCCAATTCTAGAAATTATCCAAGCAATATTTATAATTAGCAGGAATCGATATAAACCATTAAGGGAAGTAATTACATACGTTTTAATAACCTCATCGTTATCACCAAAAGGATAGTGCAATGTTTTAAATCCGTAATAAATAGTTTCCAATACAATAAAATACTGTAGTGGCTTTAGAATGAGTCGCAGAAACTCCTCAGTAAGTTCACCGGCTTCAGTTTTATGGACAATTTTAAACAGCAGTAAGCTTATTGCTTTAGAGATATACCTTTTGAATATCACTACGAAAACAATAACACCAGCCAACCAACACCATTGACGCCAAGTGTTATGGAGAAATTCGCTATCGAAAAAGGATTGCATACTACCTGAATTTAGTTGTAAAAATAATGTACCTTAAATAAGAAAATCGGCACAATTAGATTGCTTAGTGATTTTACTACACAATTTCCAGATTTCGGGTATCATAATTTTGACCCAATAATTAGACAGCTATAAAAAACGAAGGTGTAAACCCTATGTAGCGCATTTAAATAAATACTGCAATTTTATGCCATGATAAACAGACTGCTCACTCCTGTCAGGATAAAGGAATTTTTAAATGATTGGACCCTGCAGGATTATCATTGGGGTAAAAAAATAGGTATAAACACGGGCGAATTGCCAGATACTAATGGCTGCTTAATTGCCATAATAGGCGTAAACGAAGCAAGAGGCAGCTTGCAAAATAGTGGAAGTGCTGCTGGCGCTGATATAATTCGTCAACAACTTTATAGATTAGCAGTCAACGATTATCCATTACAAATAATTGATGCTGGCGATGTACTACTCGGCGAAACGGTTGAAGAAACTTACCAAAACTTGAAAATGGTGATGGAATGGTTTTTAGGCCAGCAGATATTACCCATTATTATTGGCGGGAGCCAAGATGTAACCATTGGACAATATGCAGGTTATGAATTTTTAGGTCAGGCAGTTAATTTAATGGTTATAGATGAGCGCATCGATTTAGACAATCCCGAATATTTACCAGCTGCTAGAACATGGCTGCAAAATATATTTCACTTCGATCCAAAATATTTATTCAATTATGCGGGCATTGCATATCAAACACATTTTAATTCACCCGAAATAATTAAAGCGATTGACGGATTATATTTTGATGCCATTCGTTTGGGTAGGTTAAAAGAAAACATTCAATTTGCAGAACCAGAAGTGCGCGATGCCGATTTGTTAAGTATCGACATATCAGCAATTCGCGGAGCAGATGCACCTGGCCATGCACATGCTACGCCCAATGGATTATCAGGTGAAGAGATTTGTCAGATTATGCGCTATGCGGGCATGAGCGACAAAATAACTTCGATAGGTATTTACGAATACAATCCGATGTTCGACAATCAGGAACTAACTGCTCAGCTTGTAGCGCAAATGATATGGTATTTTGTAGATGGATATTATAACCGAAAAAGCGATTATCCAATTGTATCGGAAAAAGATTTTACCAAATACATTGTTAACATTGCCGATAATGAATATGATTTAACATTTTGGAAAAGCGTAAAAACAGGAAGATGGTGGGTTGAAGTTCCATTTATTGTGCAACAACGATTCGAACGTCACCAATTAGTACCTTGTGCTTACGAAGATTATGAAGCTGCAGTAAAAAATGAAGTGCCAGATAAATGGTTGCGCATTTTTAATAAGTTGGGGTAATTTTTACTAAAACGCACTCACAAAATTATTGTTTCAAGTTGCATTCCTCTTGAACCCTTAAGCAAAATAGTTACGCCGTTAAATAGTTGTTTATCGAACCACAATTTTGCCTCAGCCGCAGATTCAAAGTGAATAATGTTCGGCACTAAATGTGCAGCAAATAACGAGCCTACTGTTACCACTTGGCTAAAATTACAACTACTCACTAATTCAATTATTGCCTGATGTTCGGCATAAGTGTAATCGCCTAATTCTAGCATGTCGCCAATAATTGCAATTTTATTTTCTGCCTTTAATTTTTCGAAATTTATTAAAGCGGCCTTCATGCTCGATGGGTTAGCATTATAAGCATCCATTATAAAATAATTCCCATTCAGCAATTTTAATTCGCTTCTGTTATTATCAGGAACATAAGCAGTAATTGCAGCAGTAATTTCATCATAATTAACCCCGAAATATTTTCCAATGCAAGCAGCGGCAATAATATTATTAGCATTGTAATCGCCAACCAAATTTGATTTAATGGTAATAAGGCTGTCGAGTATTACCGTTGCAAATTCATCGTCGTGAATTATTTTTCCAAAGGTATTATCATCATGCTTGAATCCATATTTTACAATTTTATCATACTTATTAAATAGCAATAACAAAGCTGTTTCGCTGCTATTTATAAATAATGTTCCATGCTTTTGCATTACAAATTCAAACAATTCTGATTTACCTTTTAGCACGCCAGCTTCGCCGCCAAACCCTTCTAAGTGCGCTTTACCAATATTTGTAATCAACGCAAAATCGGGGTTTGCATAAGTACAGTACGATTCAATTTCTTTTTGATGATTGGCACCCATTTCTATTACTGCAAAATTGCAATCAGGCTTAATTGATAACAAAGTTAGAGGCACGCCAATATGATTATTTAAATTACCTCTTGTTGCCGTAACGCGATATTTAGTAGCTAGTATGGCAGCAATTAATTCTTTAGTTGTTGTTTTACCATTTGAGCCAGTGAGTGCCAGCAAGGGAAACGTAAATGTATCTCTATATTTTTTTGCCAATAATTGCATTGTAGCTAAAACATCATCAACAACAATACATTTATTATCAATTTGATACGTTACATCATCTACCACGCAACAAATTGCTCCTTTATCTAATGCAGCTTTTGCAAAAGCGCCACCATTGGCGCGCGCTCCGTTTAATCCAAAAAATATTTCACCACCACTAATGCTCCGATTATCGATAGTAACTCCAGTGGCAGTCAGAAATATTTCAAATAGTTGTTCTATTGCTTGAGGCATGACGGCGCAAAAATAAAAAAGCCTTCCGTTATTGCGGAAGGCTTTTAATATGTTTTACTAACATTAATACTTATTCATATTTCTGTTAGTCTTATTAAGCTTTTGTTGTTTCTTGGTTTTCTTGAAATTGTTTCCACCTTTTGTTTCATTATCAACATCACCACCTAAGCGAATCATGCAGCAACGGAAACCAAGTGTTGCGGTTGACAAATCCTCTTCAAGATAACGACGTGAGCCTGGTGAGCACCAAAACGCTTCATCCGCCCAAGAACCGCCTTTAAATACACGTGCATTATCGCTAATTAGCGTTGATTTACCGTAATCGTAAGTTACGTTTGACGTAGAGTCACCATCGAGGTAATCAACAACGTAACCTTTCTTATAGTTACGACGGTTAACTGCTTCTTCGTCTTTCACAGGACGGTAACGAATACGACCGAGTGAATCCAACAAAGGATAATTATCTTCATCTAAATCGCGTACCTGATACTCGTTACCACGATAAGGGTTTAAATCTTGCATATCGAAATAAGTGTTAGCTCGATACACATCAGCAACCCACTCATTAACGTTTCCTGCCATGTTATAGAGACCATAATCGTTAGGCATGAAAGAATATACTGGTGCAGTAACAATTGAGTTATCGTTTAATTTACCAGCAACACCTGCGTAGTCACCTCGACCGCGTTTATAGTTAGCTAGCATTTTACCCTGCGCCCATTTTTCTTTAGCAGAAGGTTGACGTAAACCGTTACCATCCCAAGGATAAATTCTTCTGTCGCTAATCATCTCATTACCAGCAACGCGGTTACCAATTAAACCTAAAGCAGCATATTCCCATTCAGCTTCAGTTGGCAGGCGGTAATCTGGTAACATAATACCATCTTCCATTCTAACTGGACGGCCCATTTTTGGGTCAGCAGCATAAGGGCTATAATCTTTCTTTCCTTTGTTGATACCAGTAGTATATTGCTGCGAAAGGTAAGTTTCAGACGTAAAGTTGTCTTCACCTGTTCCCATTATATTAGGTTCGATAAATTTCTTTTGAGCAAGAATCATTTCGTTAACTCTATCTCCTCTCCATTTACAGAACTCTGTTGCTTGTAACCAAGAAACACCAACTACAGGGTAATTTTGGTAAGATGGGTGACGGAAATAATATTGCACGTAAGGCTCATTGAACGCAAGTTCTTCGCGCCAAACTAATGTGTCTGGCAATGAGTTCTTTATTACTTCAGGAAAATCGGGGAACTGTTTAGTAACCCAATATACATATTCACGATAGTGGAGATTTGAAATCTCAGTTTCATCCATATAGAACGACGAAACGGTTACACGACGTGGAATGTTGTTAAATTCGAAGGTAACGTCCTGCTCGGTAACACCTTGCGTAACAGTACCACCTTGAACTAGCACTAGGTTTGGTCCCGTAGCTTGTCCGTCGTATTTATGTGCCTCAAAACCACCCCACTTAGCGTCGTTATAGTTAAAACCAGTAACCGACGACTTTTTCTTGCAGGAAGTTGAGAATGATACAACTAAAACTGTAAGTGCCAAAAGCACCACAGGGTTCAGATTTCTTTTCATACTTTGATCTATTTTACAGCGTTAACGCAAATGTATAAAACTTATTTTTACATTCATAAAATGGAAGGGCAATCGAGCATACTTTTTTGACTATTCTTTTTCGCTTTGCTCGGATTGTCCTTAAAAGTAAGCATTAATGAAACTTCATGCGCACCACCTGTTAAGCCCGACAGTGCACCCATACTCACATCATAGCTATATGCGAACTTCATTAAACCTTTACTTAAACCGACAACCAGAATAACGTCGCTAAGGTTGGAAGTATTGTGTTTAAAGGCTAAACCTGAAAGAAAAATGCTTTTTTTAACATAAAACCCAGTTTGTATTTGTCCAAAACCAT
>Ga0105046_10000385_pt1 | contig 60582 bp, 53 predicted proteins | sample MAT03_FD_78385 | JGI IMG/M metagenome (GOLD analysis project Ga0105046, IMG submission 78385) | Freshwater microbial communities from Lake Fryxell liftoff mats and glacier meltwater in Antarctica - MAT-03 (megahit assembly) | ecosystem: Environmental > Aquatic > Freshwater > Ice > Liftoff...
GAGTCCGTCAGGCCCTCCCAAACTCCGGTATCCGGGCTCTCGTAGTAACCGACATTGATCGTGCTGACAGCCCTCGGAGTGAAGCTTAGACTGCTCGGATTGCGGCCAGGTTGGTTGGCTCCACCCCAAGCCAGCATGTTATTGTAAGCACCCTTCCATGGGGCTTGATTGGCGAGAATGCGGGACTTCATTAGATCCAAGTCGGCACGGGTGTGACGTACGCCGGGATGGTTGAAGGCTTGGGCAGACGCGCTGGCGGCAAACATGCAGCCGAGCAGGAGCGCGAAGATCGCCCGGAAGAGTGTCCGCGGGGAGGCGGGGGCCTGGGCGCAGGCGAGAGGTAACGTTCGAGTGGAGGATATCATGGGTATCTGGATTGGGGGGTTATGGATTGACTAACAAAAATCGGGCACGGCGACGGAGGGCGTGTCGCCGCGCAACTGAGGGGATAAGTTCGAGCCTGAAGCGATGACTTCGTCCGGGCTGGAACCGTTGAGGAGTTTAAGGCACGAGGGCGTTGTCGAAGGTAGCGGAATCGTTCTTGGAGCCTACGCCGATCTTGCCGCTGGCAGGCAGCGACACCGTGTAGGTGGCATAGAGGGTGAGCGAGCCGCCGACCGGGCCGCGGTAAACCTTCAGCGTCGAACCGATGTACTCGACCTTAACCGTGTAGGTCGTGCCGGGGGTGATCAACGTGGTGAAGTCCACCACCTGTGTGGCCGTGGTGCCGTTGTAGTAGAACAGCCCGTTGGTCGCCGGATCGTTACTTTCGTTGAAGCTGGCGAAGTAATAGTTGGTCGGGCTGACGTGGCCGAAGATGACCGAGAAATCATCGAAGGCACTGCCCGCATTGGCGGCGACCAGCGATGCTGCCGGTGTCGTGACGATCGGCTCCTTCAGTCTTGTCAGTGAATTCGTGGAGGTGCTCTCGTAGCTTGACTTATAAAGCGTATCATAAGTCTGTGCCGGCAGAGAAAGCCCAAGGCTCAGGCAGCAAAAAACTAGTGCGCAGCGTCGAAGACGCAGGGGAAGCGTTTCCATAGGTAACAGTGGGGGATTGAGAGGTGTGCGCCCCAAAAGAACAAAATCAGGGGGAGGAGCGCAGCGGCACTAGAAGTCTACATCCAATCATTAGCAACAAAAAAGTAATTCGGTCGGTTAAAAATATTTCATCCCTCCACCGGCCTGCCCGTCGGGTCCATTTTTGCCAAAGAATTTTCACGGAATCGAACCGGCACCCCGCCACCTCAGGCGATAGACCCCGCCTTCCAATCGATTTTAAACTCCGTCCTCCTGCATGGGGACATTGCAGGTTCAAATGAAGATTCCCAGAGCAAGCTCCGGGACATTTGATCAAACCCATCAGGCAACCATCGTTCATCACCGCTGTCGTGGCACGGGTCTCCTGACCTGTGATCCCCTCCCTCACGGGTCAGGAGACCCATGCCACTTCCCACCCAAGCCGGACGTCTGAGAGAGAGAGGTGTTTTCCACCAACTTGCCGGTAAATCAACGGCGAGGGCATGCTTGGCGCTTGGGGGCAACCGCCGCTACCACGGCAAAACCCTGGCAGTGAATGCGGATTTCCTTCCGCAAGGATTAATAGCCCATGATTGCGGCTGCCGGGGATTTTCCCACTTTATCGAACCCGAAAATATCTTCTCCGGGAAATCCCCGCTTCACCGCCTCAGTGATGATCACCTCAGTCGCGGACACCCCAATCCGCGTCGCCCCCAGCGCGCGTGCGCGCAGCAACTCGTCGAGCGTGCGAATGCCACCAGCGGCCTTGATCTGGACCGTGAGTGGACAATGCGCGCGCATCAACTTGAGGTGAGCTTCGGTCGCCCCTTGATAATTATAGTCGCCACTCGCCTGCTTGACGAAGCCGTAGCCGGTGGAGGTTTTCACAAAGGCCACCCCGATCTCGGAGCAAATTTCGCAAAGCGCGATGATGTGCGCGTCTTGAAGATAATCGTTTTCGAAAATCACCTTAAGGATGGCACCATGCGCCACACAGGCGTCATTCACGGCTTTGATGTCGGCGGCCACCGCGCGCCGATCACCGCCGAGAATCTTGCCGGCCGAGGCGACCATATCAATTTCTCGCGCGCCTTCGCGGATGGCGAGCAGGGTTTCCGCAACCTTGATCGAGGTGTGGCTGTTGCCGTGGGGAAACCCGATCACGGAGCAAACGAGCACGTTGGTCCCTTCAAGCAGTTCGACCCCGCGCGGCACATCGCAGGGTTTCACGCAGACGGTCGCGACAGCAAAACGAGCCGCGAGAGCGCACCCGGCATCGAATTGGGCATCCGTCATCGTCGGATGGAGGAGCGCATGATCGATCATCTTCGCGAGGGCGAGGACCGAGATTTGTGGAAGTTGAGTGCTCATGGAACGGTGAAGCGGCGATGGCGACTATCGTACAGTGTTCGTTTCTGCCGGCGATTCGTGAACCGATCCTGCACTTAGAAATATTTCCGGGCTTTCTCGAAAAAGCTCTTGGAGACGGGTTCTTCGGCATCGCCACTGGCTTTGGCGTATTCTTCCAGCGTTTTCCGTTGGTCGGCGGTGAGCGAGGTCGGCACTTCCACGTGCACGCGGATGAGTTGGTCGCCGTGGGCCCCGCCGCGCAGGTGCGGCATGCCCCGGCCTTTGAGCCGGAAAGTGGTGCCCGACTGCGTGCCGGTGGGGACTTTCAGGGTCGCCTTGCCTTGCAGGGTCGGCACTTGAATTGTACCACCGAGCGTCGCGAGCGTGAACTTGATGGGAATCTCCGTGAAGAGATCGTCGCCTTGCCGCTCGAAAACTTCGTGTTCCTTGACGTGAATGACGATGTAGAGATCGCCCGCAGTTCCGTTCTGCACGCCCGCTTCTCCATTACCGGTGGAACGCAGTTTCGAACCGGTATCAACGCCCGCCGGGATGCGGATATTAATCTTGGCGGTTTCCTGCATGCGGCACTCGCCTTTGCATTTTATGCAGATTTTTTCATAGCGTGAGCCCGAGCCGTGACAACCGGGGCAAACCTGGCGAACGTGAAAGAAGCCCCGCGACGTCGTGACTTGACCCGCGCCGCGACAGGTCGGACACGTGCTGCTCTTGGAACCGGGCTCAGCGCCGGCACCATTGCAATGATGGCACGCACCCAGCCGCCGGAAGGAAACTTCTTTTTCCACGCCATGCGCGGCATCCTCGAGGGTAATCTCCAAATCGTAGCGCAGGTCAGCACCGCGACCCGCGCCACTGCCGCCGGAACTCCCGCCGTCACTGAAAAAATCCTCAAAGCCAGCCCCCCCGCCGCCGCCGCGCTGGCTGAATACTTCGCGGAAAATATCAAAGGGATCGTGAAAGCCCCCACCCGCTGGACCGCGCGCGCCGACTCCTCCTTGCTGAAAGGCCGCGTGTCCGTAGCGATCATACGCGGCGCGCTTGTCCGGATCCTTGAGCGCCTCGTAAGCTTCGGAAACTTTCTTGAAGGTTTCCTCCGCTTCCTTGTTCCCCGGATTTTTGTCCGGGTGAAATTGCACGGCCTTCTTGCGATAGGCCTTCTTCAGCTCTTCGTCGGAGACACCCTTCTCCACCCCGAGCAATTCGTAGTAATCCTGTTTGTGACTGCTGGCCATGGTTAGCTTTTAGTTTCTTCTTTGGCTGCGCCGCTGGACACGATGACCGAAGCTGGACGCAGAAGCCGACCATTAAGCGTGTAGCCCAGCCGCACGACCTGCATGACATTTTCCGCCGGCACTGCGGGGCTCGGTTGATGGGCGATGCTCTCGTGCAAATTGTGATCGAAGGGCTGGTCGACTGGATTCACTTCCTTGAGACCGTGGCGACCGAGCGTGCTCTTGAATTGTTCCAACACGAGGCTGACGCCATCGACGATGGCCTTCACGTCCTGCTGCTGCTTGGCGGCGGCCATGCCGAGACCGAGATTATCGAGAATCGGAATGATGTCCTCCACCACATTGGCGGCGGCGTACTGGCGCAGTTCGTCTTTCTCGCGCAGCATGCGTTTGCGGTAATTTTCCAGATCGGCCACGGCGCGCAGGTAACGTTCCTGGCCGGCCTGCGCTTCTTTTTTCGCGGCAACCAATTGTTCTTCCACGGTGGGAGCAACCGGAGCGGGTGCGGGCGCCGCCGGTTCGGGAGCGGGCGCTGGAGTGGTGTTGTTGGTTTCAGTCTGAGTGTTTTCGTTCATGCAAAGGAGCGGACGCTACCTTAAGGTTTCTTCTTTTCAAGCGATTGAAATAATTTCTTTAAAGATTCTCCGGTTTTCCTTCCGGCTTGCTGTAAGGAGTTTACGGTTTGGTCCAGCGCACCAGGGGCCGCATCGTTCAATCCACGGGGGGCATTCAGCATCACGCCAAGGAAGGGTTCGACGAGTTTAGCGACACTATCCACCCCGCGCATCTCCCGTTGGAGTTGCAGATTATACTCCTTAATCTGCGGTTTTTTGCTCGAGTAATCAGCCATGACCAACCGGTCAAATTTCAACACCAGATGCCGGATGAGAAAGTCCCTTTTCTGATTTTCTTTTTTGGGCTGATCGGGCACCTCCTTGGATTGCGCCATCCCCGAGAGGAAAGAGTCCATGTTCAGCACACTTTGCTGATTGCGCACGAGCGAAAGGGTTTCGACGTCGATGATCACTTCATCCGCCACGAAGCGATGGCTCAAGAGCGGCCGCAACTCGGCATCGATCTTGAAATGGCGCAACGTCAGGAAGTCAGGCGTTGGCCAACCAACCGGATTTTCCACGACCGCGCCGCTTATTTCCACGTGCCCACCGAATGGATTGATCGAGAGCTGATCGACTTTCACAATGAAACCCGTCCGCGCCTGAATCGTCGACACGATGATGCCCGGCAACAGCACGATCCATCCAGCTACCAGGATAACTCCGAGCATCGCAAAGATCAGAATGGTGCGGATAAGCCAACCGCCACGCGCAGATGAAGGAATCGAGTCAGTCATGGTGAACAGGGAATAGAGATTTAGACGGCAGAAAAACCATCGGTCACGAGCACGATGGCCTCAGCCGAAGCGGTAAACGAAAATGCCCCGGCGTATGGCAACACCGCATTGACGCCGCGTCCGACCACGACGCCGTCAGCGCCCGTCAACTGCCCCTCGACCACGGAAAGAATCCGCGCCTGCTCACCGGCTTTAAACGCCACCGTTCCGCCCCGCGCCAGCCGATGCCGCGTGATGCGAAATTCCCGGCACTCGGCCAGCACCACGGTTGCTTCAACGTTGCGCACGAGGCGCGGCGCGGTGGCGGTGTTCGCTTCGAGCGAGGCGAGCGATTGCTCGATGTGCAGCGTGCGCGGTTTGCCATCCAGCCCGACGCGGCCCCAATCATAGACCCGATACGTCGTGTCAGAGTTTTGCTGGATTTCGAGAATGAGATTTCCCGCGTCGATCGCATGCATGACGCCACTATGAATCAGGAGTGAATCTCCTGCCACGGTGGGCAGACGATCCACCAGTGATTCCGCCGTGCCATCCTGCAAGGCCGCGCGAAAACGGTCGGCATCCACGCCGGGCTTGAGTCCGGCCAACACTGCGGCGCCAGATTCCGCGTGCGCGATGTACCAGTTTTCCGTTTTCGGCTCGCCGCTGAGTCCCGGGGCGATCGTCGCCGGCGGATGCACTTGCAAACTCAAACGGTCACGGCAATCGAGCCACTTCACCAAAATCGGAAAAGGCCGCGCGGCGGGCCACTGCGGTCCCATGATCTCCGCCGTATGTTTCGCCATCACGTCGCGCAGCGTCCGCCCCGCCGTTTCGCCAGCGACCACGACTGACTGAGCCTCGGGCCGATCAACAATTTCCCAGCTTTCGCCGATCGGGCCACCGGCCGGCAAGGTACGTCCAAGATATTTTTCCAAACCACGACCGCCCCAGACCCGTTCTTGATAGAGCGGTGCAAATTGAAGAACTGTTTTCATAAATTGATCTTTGATTAGGGTGTATTTCGGTTTGGGGAATTTACATTGACCCCTCCGCCGATAAACTTGCTATTCAAGGGACCTCACTGAAATGCCCAAAGCGGAGAGTTCAAACTCAAAGGATAGTAATCCATCGTTCGAAGGACCGCGACATCGCCCCCAATGGCTCGCGGCGGTCCTTTGGTTCATCGTGGCCCTACTGCTCACGGTTGCTTTGGCGGATTTCATTCCCCAACAAAGCTACCAAAACACTTCGACCCCTGGCAGCCAGAATCTGGTCGGTATGCTGGGCTCCGAATATAGTTGGTGGTCCTACCACTTGATCGGCGGTTCGACGTGGCTGGTGCCCATCTTCTTTTATTGGATGTCGTATATTTACCTGCGCCGGGCGCGTCGGCTGACGGTCATGCGATTGCTCGCCATGGTGTGTTGCCTCGCGGCGTTGTCCACCATGACCGCCATGCAGACAACGATCTTCACCGATCAAATGATCTACACGGATGGTCCCGGTGGCGCACTCGGCAAGCTCCTCTTCCAGGGAGCCTTCAACAACATCCTCGGTCTCTTCGGCACCGCGCTCATCATGGGCACGATCTACAGCGTCGGCATGGTGTTCATCTTCACCCACGATATCGGGATTGAATTCAGCAAAATGGTTCAGTCGTTCCATGCGTGGCGGAAACAACGCGCCGAGCAAAAAGCCTTCCTCCAAGACGAACACCGCAAACATGCCGAGAAAGCCGCCAAGGACAAAGCCGACGCCGAAGCGACCGACGCCAAAGCCGCCGCTGCCGCGAAAGCCGCCGCCGCCTTTAAAAAACCCACCGCCGCAGAAAACGCCATCGCTCTATCCGCAGCGAACACCGCCAAAGCATCGCCCCCCCCCGCCCCACCGCTTCCCGCAGTTCCAAAACCTGCCACCAAATTTGCGACCGAACCAGCCCTTGGCAAAACCGCGACCGACGCAAAGCAACTGGCCGTCGTCACCGGCAAAATGGAACTCAACATCGTCAAGCCCGAGGAAACCAAGAAAGCCAAGGTCGTCCTCCCGCAAAGCGACGATAAAACTTATGAGTTCCCCCCGCTGACATTGATGAAGGAACAGGCGAAAATTTCCGCCGCCGACAGCGAGGAAGAACACCGCGCCAACGCCGAGAATCTCCTCCGCATCCTCAGCGAATTCGGCGTCGAAGTCACCTTGGGCGAGATCCACGTCGGTCCCGTCATCACGCGTTACGAAGTGGTGCCCGCCGCCGGCGTCCGTGTCGAAAAAATCTCCGGCCTCGATAAGAACATCGCCCTGGGCATGCGGGCGCAATCCGTCCGCATCCTCGCCCCGATTCCCGGCAAGGCCGCCGTCGGCGTCGAAGTGCCGAATCAAATTCCCACCCCGGTCGGCATGCGCGAGATTCTCGAGAGCGAAGACTGGGCCAACGCCAAAGCCGAGCTCCCCATCGCCCTCGGCAAAGATGTCTCCGGCAAACCGCTCGTCTCCGATCTCACAAAGATGCCGCACTTGCTCATCGCCGGTGCCACCGGCTCGGGCAAATCCGTCTGCATTAATTCCATCGTCGCGTCCATTCTCTACTCGAAGAGCCCCAAGGATGTCCGACTGATCATGGTCGATCCCAAGGTGGTGGAATTGAAGATTTTTAATTCGCTCCCGCACATGCTCATCCCGGTCGTCACCGAGGCGAAGAAAGTCCCGGGCGCTCTCAAGTGGTTGTTGAGCGAGATGGAGCAACGCTACCAGATTTTCGCCAAAGCCAACGTCCGCAACATCACCACGTTTAATAATCGCAAGAAAGAGAAACCCGAGCCACCGCCACCGGAAATTCAAGCCGAGCTCGCCGGCGTGGAACCCGACATCGAGATTCCCGAACGCCTGCCCTACATCGTCGCCATCATCGACGAGCTCGCCGATCTCATGATGGTCGCCCCGGCCGAAATCGAGACCAGCATCGCCCGTCTCGCCCAACTCGCCCGCGCCGCCGGCATCCACCTCATCATCGCGACCCAACGCCCGTCGGTGAACGTCATCACCGGCGTCATCAAAGCCAATCTTCCCGCGCGCATCGCCTTCCAAGTCGCCTCGCAAATCGATTCCCGCACCATTCTCGATGGCAAAGGCGCGGAAACGCTCATCGGTCGCGGCGATATGCTTTTCACTCCGCCCGGCACCTCGCGCTTGGTGCGCGCCCAAGGCGCCTTCGTCGCCGACGAAGAGATCCAAGCCATCGTTGATTTCCTCAAACGCAACGGTCCGCCCCAATACGCCGTGTCCGTCCAGCAACACATCGATCGGGCAGCCCGCGAGGATGACGAAGACGAGGATGGCGGCGGCGAAGATGGCGATCTGGGCGACGACGAAGCTTTGTTTCGCCAAGCGCTGGACGTCTTGCGCTCCACCAAGCGCGCCTCCACCTCGATGATCCAGCGCCGACTCCGCGTCGGCTACAACCGCGCCGCCCGCATCATGGACGTGATGGAAGACAAAGGCATCATCGGCCCGGAAAACGGTTCCAGCCCACGCGAAATCCTCATCGATCTTGATACTTACCAGCCCTGAGCAGCGTTTAATCTTTCAACCCCCGGCTAAATCCATTTAAGAGGAAGTTACATGCAGACCATCGGCGAACGACTGGAAGAAGCGCGCAAGCGCAAAGGTGTTTCTGTCCGCGAAGCGGCAGAGGCCACAAAAATCCGCAGCGACTACCTGCAAAAATTCGAGGCCAACTCGTTTGATCTCGATCTGCCCCCGCTCTACATCCGCGGCTTTATGCGCAACTACGCGCGCTTCCTCGATCTCGATCAGGAACGCTTCATCGCCGAGTACGACTCCGTCGCCGCCGCCGAAGGCCGGGGCCCGCGGCGCGTCGAGACCCGCGAAAATTACGGCCGCGTAGAATTTGCCGAGAACAATGAAGCCCCCGCCGGCAAACGCAGCTCCGTCGATCAAGCCATGTTATTTAAATACGGCCTCATGGGTGGCGGCGCCCTCCTCGTGCTCGGTCTGATCGCTCTCGTGATAAGTTTTTTCAGCTCCAGTACTCCGAGCAAAACCACCCCCACGGCCACCACCGCCCAGACGCCCCTCGCCCAGCCTCCGGCGGATTCCGCGCAAATCCTCACCTTCACGGCGATGGAAACCACCCGCCTTAAAATTATGCAGGTCTCTGATGACCGGATTATTTTTGATGGCGCCTTGGCCCGAGGTGAAACCCGCCCCTTCCGCATGACCGGAAAACTCCGCATCACCGTCGAAAACCGCCATAATCTCCGGCTCGAAGTAAACGGGAAGAGCTACGAAATCCCGACCTTCGACGCCAAAACAGATCCGCGAGGCCGCTTCATGTTGGAATAAGATCGTGCGGTCTCCCGACAAAATCAGTCACGCCATTCAAGGCCGGCCCTCGCCGGCCTTTTTCATTTTCATTCACAAACAGATCCCTCGGCAATCCACGCTTTGACAATCTTCCCCCGACGTCCAAACCTGCCCGCAACCTATGGACCAACTGCACGCCTACTGGCGCATGGAATACATCGAGGCCCCCCGCCGCACCGAAGCCGTTCCCTTCACCGACCTGCCCGCACTCGGCGACGACGCCAAGGCGCTCATCATCCACCGCCGCACACTTTCGTATCTGATCCTCAATAAATTCCCCTACAACGCCGGCCACCTGCTCGCCGTGCCCTTCCGTCCCGTGACGGATATCGCCGAGCTGACCGCCGCCGAGCGCATCGATCTGATGGACGAAATCATTTTCGGCCAAAATGTTTTGCGCGCCGCCATCAATCCCCACGGATTCAATATTGGCTTCAATCTCGGTTCCGCCGCCGGCGGCAGTATTCCCCATCTGCACGCCCACATCGTCCCCCGCTGGAACGGCGACAACAATTTCATGCCTGTCGTCGGCCAGACGCGCGTCCTTCCCCAAGCACTCGAAACCATGCGTCAGCGGCTGGCCACCGTCGCGATCGAACTCTCCGCCAAAAAATAACCCGTAGGGCCGGCCCTCGTGGCCGTGCCGCCCCCAGATCCTAGATCCCAGCCCCCACACAAAGTGTCCGCTTCCAAAACGCTTCACTTCCCCAACGCCCGCCAACTCGGCCAGTTGTTTTGCAACGACGAGGCCAATCTCACTCTCACGGAACGGAAACTTGGCGCCACGCTCATCACTCGTGATGACTGGCTGAAAATCGAAGGCCCCGACGAAGCCGTGGCCCGCACCGATGAGTTCTTCAGTCTGCTCAATCACGGCCGCAATCAAGGCCTCGCGATGCGCACGCCGGATTTTGTCCGCTTGCTCGACACCTACACCGCCGAGGGCGGTGCCGAGCAGTTGCGCTCGCTCTTCACCGAAGCCTTGGTCATCGCCACCAAGAAGAAGAGCATCGTCCCCAAAACGATCGGCCAAAAACTTTACCTCCAGGCCATACAGAAAAACCCCATTGTCTTCGGCATCGGCCCCGCCGGCACCGGCAAGACGTACCTGGCGATGGTCTCCGCCATCAGTGCCCTGCTAAAAAACCAAGTGCAACGCATCATCCTCACCCGGCCCGCCGTCGAAGCCGGCGAGGCGCTGGGTTTTTTGCCGGGCGATCTGCGCGAGAAAATTCTCCCCTATCTCCGCCCACTCTACGACGCGTTGCACGACATGCTCGATCCCGAGGATGTCTCGACTCTCTCCGAAAAAGGCATCATCGAAATCGCCCCGCTCGCGTACATGCGCGGCCGCACTTTGGCCAACGCCTACATCATCCTCGACGAGGCACAGAACACCACGCCCGAGCAGATGATGATGTTTCTCACCCGGCTCGGCGAAGACTCACGCATGATCATCACCGGCGATATTACCCAGATCGATCTCCCCCGCGCCAAATCCTCCGGCCTCATCCAAGCGCCGCAAATCCTGAAAAATATTCCCGGCATCGAGGTGCATCAATTCACCGCCTCCGACGTCGTCCGCCATCCGCTCGTCCAGCAAATCATCGCCGCCTACGAACAAGCGAAAGCCCGCGAGATCAGCGGCGCGCCGAAGGCAATGTAACCTAACAACTATCGCAGGGTGAATTGAACGGTAGGGCCGGTGCTTGCGCCGGCCAATGCTGCCGCAAGCGACAGCCCGACAAAATCCAAAAACATCGGAAACATGCCGTCGGAGTTTGTTTACCCCATTCACTCTCACTTTCACATTTTCCTTCAGCCATGCCCGCCCGCACCATCGCCATCCGCAACGCCCATCCGCACCTGAAAATTCCCCGAAGCAGCGTAGCCAAGATCATCACGACGCTGGACGCGCACGCCAAAGATTTTCTCGGCGGCTGTCCCACCGGTGAACTCTCCCTCGTGTTTCTCACCGATCCAGCGCTCGCCAAAATCCACGCCGACTTCATGGCCGATCCCACCGCCACCGATGTCATCACCTTCGAAGGCGACCCAGTCGCAAAATTGGGTGGAGAAATCTGCATCTCCGCCGACACCGCCGCGCGTTATATAGGCCTGCTCCCTGTAGCCGCGTTGGAGCAAAGCGACAACGTGGCCACGCTTTCGGCACGACGCCTGAAGCGCAGCTACGACAAAAAACGGCTCGCGGAGACGCGCGCCCTCCAAAAAACTTTCGCCACCGAACTCACGCTCTACGTCGTCCACGGCTGGTTGCATCTCGCCGGCTACGATGATCTCCAGCCCGCCAAGAAACGTCGCATGCGCTCCGCCGAAAAACGCGCGATGATCCTCCTTCACGACGCCAACGCCGTGCCCGCCTTTCGGCTACGTTGAGTCTTGTGGTAGGGGCGGACCGCTGGGCCGCCCGCGATTGACCTGACGGCGCGCCCAGCGGTCGCACCCGACCTCGATGCACCTCCCGAAAAAATCTGAGTGCAACTGCTCTCATCCATGCTTCACTGCGTTTTTCCATGACTGAAACCCGTTCCACTTCCCTGCGCAATGCCTTCCTCACCGGCCTGCTCCTCATCGCTCCCTTATGGGTTACAGTTTGGGGCCTGCGCCTGATCATCAGCTTCGTGGGCGGTTCGATCACGCCGCACTTCGCACCTTATCTTCCAGCCGCGCTTAACCAGCTCCCGGCGATATTCTGGGATATCATCACCACGGTCATCGCCTTGTCGTTGGTTACTTTACTCGGCTATGTCTCGCGCCTCTTCCTTGGACAATTCATCGGGGCCATGGGCGAACGTTTCATTCAAAACATTCCCGGCATCGGCGTCTTCTACAACAGCGTGAAGCAGTTCATCGAAACTTTTGGGGCCAAAGACCGCAATCAGTTCAGCAAGGTTGTCCTCGTGCAATTTCCCCGCGCGGGCGTCCACGCCATCGGCTTCCTCACCAACAAGGCGCAAGGCGAACCCCACAGCCAGTTGACCGGCGAACACTGGGCCGTCTTCATTCCCACCTGCCCCAGCCCCGTCAACGGCTTCTTTATCTTCACCCCACGCGAAGAGATCATCGAGCTTAACATGTCCATCGGCGACGGCATGAAGACCGTCATTTCCTGTGGTGCCGTCCTGCCCACGTGGCCAAGCGCGAGTGCCGCCAGAGCCGCGCTCATGAGTGAAAGGGGAAAGTGAGAGAGAAAGTGGACGAACCCAGCCCCATTTATTTCGCTGGTTATTGGTAGGAGCCTGCTGGCAGGCGATTCTTCACCCTCATTCCTCCCCAGAGCCCCGACCCTGAACTCCCAGACCTGATCTCCTTCTCCCTTTCACTTCCGTCCTGCGAAGCTTTAGCGAAGCAGGATCACTTTCACTCGCTCCCATGCCCGGCCAGCAGCTCCAGACCACCGCCTTCATTCTGTCGAAGCAGCTATCCAGCTCCGACTCGTTTGAGCAGCTCGCGGTTTTCTCCAGTGAACACGGTCTGCTCCATTGCCTGAGCCGGGTCACCAAAGCAAAGAGCACGACCTCGCCCACCGATCTCTTCGACGAAACCGAACTCTCGCTCGAATCCACGAACCAAGGCCGCACCTGGTTCATCAAGGAGCACCGCCTTATCCAACGCCACGCCGGCATCGGCCGCTCCTACGAGGCGCTCAAAACCGCCGCCACTTTCGCCACCCTCATCAATCGCAACGCCGTACCCGATGAATCACGCGAGCCCGTCACCGACCTCCTGCGCCATACCTTCACCGCTCTCGGTACCGGCGGTCGCCCCGATATCGTCTGGTTGAAAGCGCTCTACCGTTTTCTCCGCGACGAAGGTTATCCGGTGAAACAACAATGGTGGCCCCAACTCTCCGCCCCCGATCGCGATCTCGCCGCGCAACTCCTCAACCAAACCCTCGCCGCCCAGACCGCCGACACCTCCAGCGTCACGAAGATCACCCGCCGCCTGGAAGAATGGATCAAAGCCGAAACGGAAATCCGGCTTTAGTTGGTCGGCCGAATCCTCCCGCATGTGTGGCGGCTTGAGGGCAGGGCGAAGCATCCCGCTGAGCCGCGGCTCATCCGGGACGACTCGCCCTACCCGTCATTCCGTTTTTCTTCCGGCTTCCCTTCCTCGGCTTCCGGGTGTTCCGTGGGCTCGCTCCATGCAGTTCTCTCTCGACCATAAAACCGCCAGCCTGAGCGTCGGCGATTTTTCCGATTTCGCCCTCGGCCCGCGCGACTCTTTCGGCGGACCACAGGGTTTATGGCGCGCCCAACTCGGCCAACACTGGCACAACGAACTCAAAACCCAAATCGTGCGCGAACACACCGTGGGCGGAACTTTGCGCCCCGACGTATTGTTCGAAGTCCCCATCGAAGGCCGACTCGCCCATCGCGGCTGGTCAATCACCCTCACCGGCCGCATTGATCAGATCATCGGCCCGACCCTCCGCGAAATAAAAACCGTCACCCGACCACTGCCCACGGAAGAATCCACCCTGCGCGCCGACTACCCCGCCTATTTTCTCCAACTCTCCACTTACGTCATTTTGCTCAGGGCCTCAGCGCTCAACCCTCCGCTCTCAGCGCTCAACCCTCAACGCTCAACTCCCAACTGTTCACCCCTCCGCTCCGAACTCGTCTTCGTCGAAGCCAGTTCCGGTCTCGCCCAGACCATCGCGCTCACCCCCTTCGACGAGGCGCTCGTCCATCACCAGCTCGACGCGCTCGTCCAGTTTCTCGACCAGCAACTCCGCGCCCGCGAGCGCCGTCGCACGCTGCACTTTCGCCCGCCCTTCACCGATCTCCGTCCCGGCCAGGAAACAATTCAAGCGGATCTGCGGGCAGCCTTCGGCTGCGTCGAGAGTCCAGAGTCAAGCGTCCAGCACTCCGGCGAAGATTCCCCAACACTCGACGCTCGACACTCGACTGCCGCTCCCCCGCTCGCAGCGCTCCACTCTCAATCCGCAACTATCCTCCTCTTCGAAGCCCCCACCGGTTACGGCAAAACCGGCTGCGTATTGGAATTCGCGCTCAGCCAACTACAATCCGGCCGTTTCACCCGCTTGATCTGGCTCACCGGAAAATCCACTGGCCAACTCCAAGTCGTCCGCACGCTAGAGCAGATGACGGCGGTCGCGAGCAGTGGCCCGCGGCCCGGCCAACCGCGCGAAGCCACGCAACCCGCCCCCACACCCAGCCCCCCACAGCCCGCGTCACCTCCTGCGCCGCCCACACCACTCTCGCCCACCCCAGCCACAAGTAACCCAATAGGTTACTTTAAATCCTCTCGTTTCGGTAGGACCCCAGGCACAAGTACCCCAATAGGGTACTTTGATTCTTCTCCGCAGAGGACGCCACTCGCTCAAAGTAACCCGATAGGTTACTCGGGGCAGTCGACCGCCGGAAAACAACCAAACCAAAGTACCCTATTGGGGTACTTGTTGCCGGGGGCTCCGCTGGCCTTCTGGCAGGTGCGCAACAAGTCCGAGCACTGCGTGAACCACACCTACCACTGCGTGCGCGAGGGCTGCGACTACCTCAATGGCGCCGCCGAACGCTGGCCGGGGAGCGGACTCTCCCGCTACTATCTCGACGAAACTCAACCCCACGATCTCGATACGTTACGCGCCGCGGGTAAAGCCGCCCACATCTGCCCGTATGAAATCACTCGCGCCGCCCTCGCGTTCAATGATGTCTGGATCGGCGACTACAACTACGTCTTCGCTCCCGACAATCGCGGACTCTTCTTTGACCAACCCGGTTTCGATCCGCGCACGACACTCCTCGCGATCGACGAGGCCCACAATCTTCCCACCCGCGTAGCCGATGCCTACTCGCACCGTGCCAACGACACTGATGCCCGCCTGTTGCTCGCCGAACTCGATCACCTGCGCGCCCCCGGTCCGCTCCTGCTCGCAGTCGAGGCATGGACGATGCTACTCGCGGCCTTGCAACCCACCGACACCATCGACGCCGCCCTGGAATCAGAGTTGCACGACTGCATCGAACGCCTCGTCCGTCTCACCGCCACGCTGCCCCTCGACTACACCGCACTCGGACCCAAGCACAGTGAAACGCTCTGGCAATTCACCGCCCTGGATGAATTTCTCGCCGATCCCAATCTGCGTCGGTTGCTGTGGTGTCCGCGCGCAGGCGAACTCAACTTCACCTGCACGGATGCGACAGCGGCGATCGGCGAAACGCTGAACCGATTCGGCGGCGCGATCTTAATGTCCGCCACCTTGCAGCCCTACGCCACGATGGCCGCCGCGTGTGGAATCATCCAGGTAGGGCGAGGCGTCCCTGCCGAACCGTCATCGGTAGGGAAGTCAGACGTTGTTCCGGCAAGCGCGTCCCGGCTCGTCGGGACGACTCGCCCCACCACCTACGCCACCCTGCACGCACCCGCCCCGTGGAGGGAAAACGCCTACGACGTCGCCGTCGATACGCGCGTCGAAACCACCTACAAGCAACGCGCCAACTACTACGGCACCACCGCTGCCACCATCGAAGCCATGCACGCCGCAGCTTCGGCGCAACGCGCTAAGCCCAACGTTCAACCTTCAACCCTCAACCCTCAACTTTCAGGTTCGTCTCCTTCTGGCTCTGAACTCTCAACTCTCAGCTCTCAGCTCTCAACTTCATCCGCCTCCCCTACCATCGCCGTCTTCTTCCCTTCCTACGCCTACGCCGAGTCAGTCCTGCGCGCATTGGAGAACAGCAACTCGGTGTTGCGTGTGGCACTCCAACCCAAGCTTCCCGATCTCGCCGCGCAAAACGCGTGGGTCGAAGAAAGCCTCGCGCTCACCGATGCCCTCTTTCTCGTGCTCGGCAGCAGTTTTGCCGAGGGTATCGATCTCCTCGGCGGACGAGTGACGCACGCCATGGTCGTCGGGCCCGCTTTGCCCGAAGTGAATCCCGTGCAGAAAGCCCGGCTCGAAACCTATGCCGGTCTCGGGCGGGAAGCCGCCTTCCGTCGCGTGTACCAGATTCCCGGTCTGCAAAAAGTAAATCAAGCCCTCGGTCGACTCGTCCGCGCGCCCGGCCAAAAAGCAAAAGTCCTGCTCCACTGCCGCCGTTTCGCCGACACTTCCTACAGTTCGCTGCTCGCGATGGAGTATCAATTCTACCGCGAAATTTCGACCGTGGACGAGTTGCGTGCGTGGCTCAATGAAACCCCGACACAAGCCTAACTTCATTGAACAGGCATTGGCTCATGGTGGGGCGAGGCGTCTCCGCCGAGCCCACGAATGCGCGCCTTCTCAATAAAAGAATACGGCTCAGTGCGCAGAGGGAGCCGGCTCCACCACCGTGGGCGTGGGCGCGCGCAAAATGGAATACGCCGGAATCAGCAGCACACCGTACTTTTTCAGAAAATCCAACTGCGCCTTACGTCCGGGCTTCTGGTCATCCGCCAACAGGGCGGTAATTTTCTGCAAGGCGGCTTCGTTCAACTCCGCCCACTCGGGTGAATCCATCTCTAACTTGAGTGACTTCGTTTTATAATCCTCCAGCAACGTTTCCACCGCTGACTCCTGTTCACGCGGCAATCCGAGCACTTCACTGATCAAGGGCGCTTGGAACTGCGCGAAAGCCCCCGGATCAGATTCCATCACCTCGGCATCCTGAATAAAGGGTCCGAGTGAAAGCACGTTGATCTGATTATCCGCCCGGCGGGCCTCTGCCTCGCTGGCTTCCCTCGCCTCCGCCGTCTCGAACATCTTGCGAAACGTCATTCCGACAAACCGACCCGAGTCGCGAATGGAACCATAGGAAAAGGATATTTCCGATTTCCGGGCATCCAATTCCTTCTTCACTTCCGCCAGCTCGGTGGCCAATGCCACGTTTTCTTTCGCGAGATCTGCAGGTGTCTTTGCGGTCGCCGCCACGGGTGCAGTAACCGGTTTGGGCGTTGACGGCTGCTCAAGCGCGGGCGCGACCGCCACCGATTTTGCCGACAACGACTCGACCGCCCCAGCCACTTTACGCCACGACAAAAAACCAATGAACACCGCCTCGGCGAGGCAGACAAAGGCGAGAAGCTTGATCGTAGTCCGAGCGTTCATTCGACCCACTCTAGGCGGAACATCCACCCCTGATCAACCCTTGAGAGCATCATCACAGTACAATTTCGATTCTTCCTCTTTCTCGTTCTGCTCCTCGCCCTCATTTTCTCCCAGCGTCACCGTCACCGCTCTACCGCGATCCCGCCCGTCGATTGCGCGAGACTGAATACTGCGGGGTGAGGACACCCCGCCTCCATCGGATCCAACCGAACTGCGCTTGCGGTGTACTGCCTCGCTGCGGGCTTGCCTGCCGGGCGGGGCATCGTTTCGCTCGCCACATGTCCACCGAGTCCACCCCGCTCCTGACACCCGTCCAACGCATGCTTGTGGGCTTTGCCCTCGGGTTCGCCGCCATCGGCGTCATCGGCTGGCTGATCTTCGTGCTGCTTTCCGGCACGGCCACATTCATCAGCACATTCTCGGGCGTCATCTGGCCGCTGGCCGTCGCGGGTATCATGGCCTTGGTTATGCGCCCGGTGGTCACCGTCTTCGAGCGACGCCTGAAATTGAAACGTCCACTCGCGGTGGTGCTGCTGTACGCGCTCTTCGTGCTGCTGGTTGCGGGTTTGCTGATCACATTTCTGCCAGCTCTCATTTCCCAAATCATCGAGTTCATCGCCTATCTGCCGAAACTCTGGGAGAAAACCGTCGCGTGGGGTGAGCTGCATTTCCCCGAGTGGCTGGCGATCATCCGGCCCTACCTCGACAACCCCACCGTCAAGTCCGCCCTCAATGGTCTGACCCAGCAGGCGCAGGATCTGCTCGGCCACCTCGCGCCCACGTTGAAGTCGGCCGGTGCAGGAATTTTCGGATTGTTCGGCCTCGTCGCGTCACTGGCCGTGATCCCCATCTATCTGTTTTTCTTTCTGCTCTCGAATAATGATCCGACCAAGGCGCTGCCAGCGCATCTGCCTTTTCTGAAACAGGAATATCGCGACGACGTGGTGTTTCTCATCCGTGAATTTCTCGGCATTCTCGTGGCTTTTTTCCGTGGGCAACTGCTCATCGGTCTGATCATGGGCGTGCTGCTGGCCACCGGGTTTTCCCTTGGCGGTCTCAAATTCGGCCTCGCGATTGGCCTGCTCACGGGGCTGCTGAATATCGTCCCCTACCTCGGTTCGATTTTGGGTCTGAGCGTCGCCCTGCCGCTCGCGTTTCTACAACCCGAGGGCGGACTCCCCCTCGTCGGCCTTTGCGTGGGAATTTTCTTGGCAGTGCAGGCGTTCGAAGGCTGGTTCCTCACCCCTCGCATCATGGGAAAACAAACGGGACTGCATCCGGTCGCGATTATTGTCGCGGTGTTTTTCTGGGGTCAGGCGCTCGGCGGCATCCTCGGCATGATGATGGCGGTGCCGCTCACGGCGTTTTTCGTCACCGCCTGGCGGCTGGTGCGGCGGAATTATTTCGGGGTCAAGTAATGCGGTTCCTCCCAGCTTTCAGTGGGTGGAAAAATTTCCTCCATGGAATTAACCACTAATCGGTTTCGACCAAAAATGAAACTGGCGATCACCCCTCCGCCGAATCAGCTCTCGGGTTAGGCTTGGGACTGCGGCGCTGCACGGTGTACCCGACCAGTCCTAGCAGGGCGTCTGTCTTGCAGACGCCGCGAATGAGCGCAATCGCGGCCGGTACGAGCCACCGGTCATTCGAAAGCGAATCATTACAAGTATTACTCCAACCGCCTGCGATCAGCAGACGCCCCGGAACCACCAGACGGAGACGATCAGTCGCAGTCACACGGCCAAGAATTCATCCCTTGATTAATCCCCTGAGCGGTTAACTCATTTCGGTTTCTGCCTTCGGTTTCGGCAGCGAGGGGCTCCCGACTCTACCCACTGAAAACAGCGAGGAACCAGTCATTCGAAGCCACCAATTTTTTCTGTCCTTGGGCTGTCCAGCGCCCGATTTCCGCTCTCCCTCACTTCCCCCAACTACTACCACCGGGTTCGCGATTCATTTTTCACTCGGAGCGGTCATCAAATCACAAGATACGCGCAGCTCAAGCGGAAGAGTTCAGCTTATACTAATTCTCAGTAATATCAACCGTGCCCAACCGGGCACGCTGACACGATAAATCGCAAATCATCCTTCACGCCGATGACCAATTGGAACCCACGCTTCGAGACAGGTCATGCTGAAATTGACGCCGAACACCGCGAATTCTTCACCAAGTTGACTGGGCTGAAACAAGCGATCGACGCGGGTGCCGGCCGCGAACGCATTGTTGAACTCATCAATCTCCTGCAGCGGTACGTCCTCGGACATTTCGCCCGCGAAGAACTGCTGATGCGCCGGACGAACTGCCCGGCCTACGAAAAAAATCGGACGGCCCATCGGGTGTTTGCCCACAAACTCGAAGGCTGGCTGGTGCTGCTCTCCTCGAGTGGCAGTTCGATGTCCCTCGTACTCGATGTCCACCGGGAGTCGTTCGCGTGGATTGAAGAGCATATCCTCGATTGCGACTGTCAGCTACGAAACTGCCGGTTGCCCACTCCGAGCGAAACCCAAACCAACTCGCCCTATCCACAAATCTGATCGCCGGAAAACCATTCCTCGAATCATGTCCTCCGAAATCGTCACCCTACCCCACAGCGAAATTCCCCAAGCCTGGTACAACGTCCTCGCTGATCTGCCCTCGCCCCTGCCGCCTCCGTTGCATCCCGGCACCGGCAAACCGCTCGTCGCGGAGGATCTCGCGCCAATTTTCCCCAAGGCGCTCATCGAGCAGGAAATGAGCGGAGAAAAATGGATCGCCATCCCCGACGAAGTTCGCGAGCAGTACAAAATCTGGCGTCCCACCCCACTCGTCCGCGCCATCCGTCTCGAAAAAGCCCTCAAGACGAACTGCCGGATTTATTTCAAAAACGAAAGCATCAGTCCCGCCGGCAGCCACAAACTCAACACCGCTCTCGCCCAAGCCTACTACAACAAGCAGGAAGGAGTGAAACGCATCACGACCGAAACCGGGGCCGGCCAATGGGGTTCTTCGATGGCCTTCGCCTGCCAACTCTTCGGTCTCGAATGCGTCATCTACATGGTGAAATCGAGTTACCACCAAAAACCCTACCGGCGCTCGCTCATGCATATTTGGGGCGGCGAAGTTTTCGCCTCGCCTTCCGATCGCACCAACGCCGGCCGCGCCATGCTCGCCGCCGATCCGCAAACTCCGGGCAGTCTGGGCATGGCGATTTCCGAAGCCGTCGAGGACGCCGCCACTCGCGCCGACACCAAGTACACGCTCGGCAGCGTCCTCAACCACGTCCTCCTGCACCAAAGTGTCATCGGTCTTGAAACGAAGAAGCAGCTCGAGATCGCCGGCGAAACTCCCGACATCCTCATCGGCTGCGTCGGCGGCGGCAGTAATTTCGGCGGCTTCGCATTGCCCTTCCTCCCGGATAAACTGCAACGTCCGGCCCTGCGCATCATCGCCGTCGAGCCCTCCGCCTGCCCGTCGCTCACGAAAGGCGTCTACGCCTACGATTTCGGCGACACCGCGAAGCTCACGCCACTCGTGAAAATGTTCACGCTCGGCCACACCTTTATTCCCGAGGGCATCCACGCCGGCGGGCTTCGTTATCATGGCACGGCACCGATCATCGCGCACCTCGCCGATCTAAAATTGATCGAGGCCGTGGCCCTCACCCAAAATACCGTTTTCGCCTCTGCGCTCCAATTCGCCCGCACCGAAGGCTTCGTGCCCGCGCCGGAAACGTCGCACGCCATCGCCGCCACGATCGCCGAGGCGAAGAAGAACGACGGCAAATGCATCGTCATGTGTTACAGCGGCCACGGCCATTTCGACATGTCCGCCTACGACGCCCACCTCGCCGGCAATCTCGAAGATTACGAACACCCCGAGGAGAAAATCACCGAAGCGCTCCATCACCTGCCAAAGGTGGGTTGAGGAAGTGAACCAAGGGGGAACGCAACCTCCGGGAGCGATATTCTTGGTTCCTCGCTGTTTTCAGTGGCAGGTGAATGTGCCTCCACGGAGTTACCACGAATCAGTTTCGCCCACGGGCGAAACTTTGGATTTCCCCTCCGCCTCATCGGCTCCCGGGTTGGCTCTGGGGGCGGCGGCTCAGCACGATGCACGCGGCCAACCGTTGGCGTCTGTCTTGCAGACGCCGCGACTGAGCCATCACGGCCGGTGCCCGCTCGACTTCGCTCAGGGCCTGATGCGGCAAGACACCGGCCCTACCCAGTCGAAAGAGTAACTCGGCGTTGATTCATCGTTGCACCGTTTATCTCGGCAGCCCGGCCGCTCCAGCCGTGTCTGTAATTGATTAGCGTGGACAACCCCTGGTCGCGAAGACCTGCCTGGGGAAATTTGCACTTCTCTAATCCGCTTCATCTGCTCTAACTAACGATTTTATTTTGTGAACACCCCTCGCTCTCCCCAAGATAGTTATCATACCCAACATTCTCCTTTCGGAGCGTTTGCCAGTTTCTCGATCGGCTTGGTCGACAGCCCCGGTGGCTTTGGTCAATCGCTGCGCGGGGCGGCCAAACAAAATGTCTACATCGGGTATCGGGCCACGGCGCAAGCCGGGTGGCACCTGCTCCCCTTCCTTACTCCGTCGAAGTCCAAAGAGACCGCCTTCACCACTGATGCCAGCGTGGTCCAACCACCCCCGAGCTTTAATACCCTGCGGCCCTCCGACTACGAGCGCTCACTCGGCTGGGCCAGCGACACTTGGCGCGCGGACCAATCACGTTTCGGTTTCTCTTTGCTCTCGCCCTTCACGGAAGTGCCCGACCCCGCCAAGCTCAGCAAGACCAACAGCCGTTTCCTGCTTGCCCCACAGATTTCCGGTTGGATCGAATACGACAACCGTGCCGGCACCGCCCCCGTTGAACTCATCTTCGGCATCGGCGATGCCGAAAACACGCTCCGGCCCCTCGCCGATACGAATCCGCACCTGCTGGGTTTCGCCAGCGGCACCGCCTACGGCTATGCGACCAAACCCACCCGGGGCATCGAACTACGCCAAGGCTTCGATGTCCTGAACCCGAAGTTTCGCGACTATCGCGGCCTGCACGTTATCGCTGGTGAGACCGCACTCATCTTCACCGTCCCGGCCGGTCAACGAAAACGTTTCCCGCTCGCCCTTGGTTTCTATGCCGGCGGCCCGGCCACCACGGGACTGACCACCACATTTTTCTACACCCAATATTTTCGCGACCTCGAGGATGTCCTGGCGCACGGTCTTGCCCAACACACCCGCTACACGAAGCTCGCCGCCCAGCGCGATCGCGAGCTGGCGCGCAGCAAACTCGACGCTGATCAGAAATTCCTCCTCGCGCAGGCGACCCACAGTTACCTCGGCAGCACCCAATTGCTCCTGCTGAAAGGCCAGCCGCTCTGGATCGTCAACGAAGGCGAATACCGCATGATCAACACCTTCGATCTCACGGTGGATCACCTCTTCTTCGAGTTAGCCTGGCAACCGTGGGCCGTCCGCAACGCCCTCGATTTATTCGTCAACCGTTACTCCTACGTCGATCAGCTCGGCCTCTCGTTCACGCACGACATGGGGGTAAATAATTTCTTCACCCCCGCCGGTCATTCCAGTTACGAGTGCGACGACGTTCACGGTTGCTTCAGCCACATGACCATGGAGCAGCTCCTCAACTGGGTGCTCTGCGCCGTCACCTACGCCGAGCACACGCGCGACCTCGGCTGGCTCCGCGCCCAGAAAAAAACCCTCCTCGCCTGCGCCGATAGCATCCACCACCGCGACGATCCCAATCCCCAAAAACGCGACGGCATTCTCAAATACGATTCCAACCGCTGCCAAGACGGTTTCGAAATCACGACCTACGACAGCCTCGATGTCAGCCTCGGCCAGGCCCGCAACAATCTCTACCTCGCCGTCAAGACCCTCGGCGCGTGGGTGCTGCTCGAAAAAGCCTTCGCCCACCTCGGACTCAAAGCGGCGAGTGCCGACGCCCGCGCGACGGCCGATCTGCTGGCGCACACCCTCACGACCAAGTTCGAAACCGACACCGGTTTCTTCCCCGCCGTATTTGAGGAAGGGAACCGTTCACGCATCTTGCCCGCCGTCGAAGGTTTCGTATACCCACTCTTCCTCGGCTACACCGAGGCGCTCGATCCCGCCGGTCGTTTCGGCCCCTTGCTCGTTCAGTTGCAACAGCACATGAGACAAGCGCTGCAACCCGGCGTGTGTCTCGATGCCGCTTCCGGCGGCTGGAAGATGAGCAGCACGAGCAAGAATACTTGGTTCAGTAAAATTGCCCTCGCCCAGCATGTGGTCCGCGAAGTTTTCCCCGACGTGATGACCGACGCCGCGCGCGCCGGCGATCGCGTCCACGCCGACTGGCAACGTCGCCCCGGCTGCGGCAGCGACGCGATGTGCGACCAGATTTGGAGCGATACTGGCATCACCTGCGGCAGCCGCTACTATCCCCGCGGGGTCACCGCCTTCCTCTGGCTGCGCGAATAATTTTCGCCGGTGCCTCCCACTCGGTTAGTTTGCCCGCCAGTTCCTTCCGCGTCTCATGAGCGCCCCCCACGAAAAAACTCTCTTTCGTCGAAAAGGCACCGAGCCGCGGTTCACCCGGAGGATTTACTCTTCCTTCGGACTCATCGGCTGGACCGTAACTCGATCCTTGCTGAGGCGATTGGGGATTGAGGTATTAAAGATCGCTAGTCCGATCACGAACGCATCCGCAGTGCGCCGTAGCCTTGGCGCTCGGGGCGGGTTAACAGCGCGTTGGCTTCCGGGTCGTTCTCGAAACGTTCGGCTTTCGCGTCCCAAGTGAGTGGTCGTCCGACCTTCATCGCAATCCAACTGAGGATGCACGCGGTATTCGTGTGATGCGCGATGGGCGCGGGCGAGAGCGGGCTTGCGCGGGTCTTCACGCACTCCAGCCAATTCTGATGATGCGACAGACTCACGGGAAATTTCACGGTGATGCCTTGGGGATCGAGCAGCTTGGGATCACTGGCATCAAGCCAATGCAACGCGCCACCGGAAGCCTTGGGATCACTCGCAGTCGCAGTGCCGTCGCGGCACACGAATATCCACCCGTCATCCCCGATAAACTTAATTCCGTTTTGCAGTTTGTCCGAGACCGTCATCCGCACCGCGCCGGGATACGTCAACTCAACGTGGTAAGCCCCGTGGACATTCCAAATTTTATTCGCGGGAAACTCGCCCGTCCCTTCGATCTTGAGCGGACCGGACAACTCCCTGTCCATGCCCCAATGGGCGACGTCGTAATGGTGGGCGCCCCAACCCGTGATCATACCGAGACAGCAGGATTCATGGCGCAACCAACCCGGGCGCGACGCGATATCGGTCTGCGAATGCACCCGCTGCTCGGTGTAATAAACATCAGGCGTCGACCCGAGCCACCGGTCGTAATTCAAATTCGCCGGGACTGGCATCGCCGCATCGTCGGGTTTGGTCGGATCGGTCGGTAAACCGATCTCAACCTGCTTGATCCGTCCCACGCGACCGCTGCGGACAAATTCGCAGGCCTTGCGGAATTGTTCGTTTGGTCCCCACGAACGCTGCTGGCTGCCCACCTGCAAGACGCAAGCGCTCTTCGCGACTTCGTCGCGGAGCAAAACGCTTTCGGCATGGGTCAGCGTGAAAGGTTTTTGCAGGTAAACATCCTTGCCGGCCCGCACGGCCGCGATCGCCGCCTCCGCGTGCCAGTGGTCAGGCAAACTGATCACGACCGCGTCGATATCTTTTCGCGCGAGCATCTCGCGAAAATTTTCATACGTGGCGATGGCGGGAACAACCTGCCCTGCGTCGCGATAAAATCGCTCGATCAATTCCTTGCCCGCCCCGAGCCGTTTCGCATCCACATCGCACACCGCCACCACCTCGGCGAGGCCCGATTTGAATACACCGGGCATGTCGTGCGACCGGGCGATACGTCCGCAGCCAATGTGGCCCACGCGAATACGGTTACTCGGCGCGTCAGCTCCGAACAAGCGCGCAGGCAGAATCTGCGGCACGGAAAACACGGCCGAAGCCGCAGCCATTCTCCGGAAAAATTCTCGGCGCGTAAGGGATGAGGAAGCGTACGGGGACTTTTTCATGGGGGATGGGGTTGAGGAACATTTCCCGAATGAGACGATTTATCGGAAATTACTTTTTGTCGAACCAGCTTGATTGTCTGAGGCAGGGCGAGGCGTCCCTGCCGAGCCGAGAGATGAACGGCTCACCCGGAAGGTTCGCCCTACCATGCAATTCTTCATTTCTTATTTGTCTCAATCAAAGTTAAAAAACCAGTGGGAATTTTGACTGGGGAATACACGATTAAACGAACACCCCTCAGGCAATCACTAATCGGCGAAAAGCGTCGGATTGGAAACCGATGCCCACCCTGAAACCAATCTCCTCCGACGCAGGGTCTGTGTCTTGCTCTGGCCGGTCCCATTTTCAATCCGCTCGTAACTCGCCACTGACATCAGGCCGGCTTGCAGAAAGCCCAGGGTGCCGCCATGCCTTCGTGCCATGGCGCGGCGCAACTCACCTGATCAGCTTTTGATAATGACGCGACCAATTCAGTCCTCCCTGACAGCAAAGTGCCGGCGCTATTGCCGGATCAAAACGCTTTTTCTCACAGCCCATCCGTATTGCTGACAAAGGCGATTCTCGAGCTATCAGGCGACCACGAAGGAACGTTGATCGTCCCCTGCCCGCCGAAGACATAAGCGATCACCCGGGGTTGCCCACTGCTCACCGGCATCAGGCGCAAATAACAATGCTGATAGTAAGGATGATCATCCGGCTTCACGTCCTGACCGTAAGAAAGAAAGGCGATCCATTTACCGTCGGGAGAAATGTGCGGGAACCAATTATTATAGTCATCGTTCGTGACCATTTCCTGTTCGGAACCATCAGGCTTCATCCGCCAAAGCTGCATAAGGCCGGACCGGGTGGAATTATAATAGATGTATTTTCCGTCGGGAGAAAACTCCGGGCCATCGCTCATGCCAGGCGAATTTGTCAGGCGGATCTCGTCGCCGCCTTCCACCCGAATTTTATAGATATCGTATTTATCAGAACCCTCCGGCGTTTCCTGACGAGCTCCGGTGTATACGAGCCACTGCCCGTCCGGCGACCAACCGTGAAGATACGAAGGCGACTGCGGGGTGACGCGCACCGGGACACCTCCGCCCGAGGGCAAGCGGAAGATGACCGAGCGGCCCTTGTCCTCCGCGTGCAGGTGGCTGATCGCGAGTTGTGTGCCGTCGAAGGACAGGACGTGGTCGTTGTTGTTGCTCGTGGCAAAGCCGGTGTCGAACGGTGCCGTCTGACCGGTGATCAGATCGTAGGTCTTGAGCTGGCCTTTGTTGGGTCCGGGACCGCTGATATTCAGCAGCAGTGTTCTGCCGTCGAGCAGCCAATTCGGTGCCTCGAACTGCTCGGGCGAACTATGCACCATCTCGAGTTTACCCGTGTGCACGTGGAGAATCTCAAGTTGGGCACCGATGTAATCGCGACTGGGCACGCAGCCGATTTTCGGCGGCCGGATGATGCGCACATCACGGATGATCGCCTCGGCTTTCACCGGCGCATTAGGCGAACAGAGAAACAAACCGACATTGATCTCTGCCCCCAGATCGAGATCGGTCAGCGTACCGGTCACAAAAGTTTCACCGTAGCGCGCCGAGGAAAAAACATACGTGTTCCCCCGCCGCTCAAGCTGGATGACATCGCCCCCTTTGATCTTGAGTTCAATCTGCTCCGTCACCCCACCCTTGGTGCGGCGATATTGGAGTGAGGTGAGCCCATCACCATGGACGCAGGCGTCAGCATAAGCCGAATCGGTCTCGAGGGTAGTGCGGACCAACCAACCCAATTTCCGAGGTGGCTCAACGCCCTGACCGACAAATTCCACCCGGGCGCGCACTATGAAGTCACCCGTGATTTTATTCCAAGCATACTGGAATTGATCGGACGCTCCCCAGAGATTAATGCCGGTGGCTGACATGCGCTAAGTTTGGAAGGTGCAGTCGTCGTGAGTCGAGCCGGCAATCGCCCGCCCGCCACTATCCGCGTGCTCCGAAAATTGTCCGACGGCAGCATCCGCGAACCCGAAGTGGGCAACCAGCAACGTTGCGGCGAACACGCCAAGCAGACGAAGTATTTCCCTCGATGAGTCGAGACATAAACGGAAATTTATTACCTGAAACCATCCAGAAAAATCCGCCAACCTGAAGACTGTATTACTAAAGAACGTCGCACACGGACCGGCCTATTAGCTGTCATTCGCGGCTCTTTGTGCTCCGCTTCTGGCTGGATTGACGTGCCCAAATAATCCTCGACACCGTCCCCCGTCCTGCGCTTTTTTTTCCCTGTCACATGAACCACTACGGTACCACGATCAGCGCAATCGCTCTTGGCCTTTCCGCCAAGGGAGTATCCGTCGTCTCCGCCACCCGCGCGCCGAGAAGGTTCTAAACGTTTAAATGACTTTAGCCCCTCCGGTGCCAAACCGGTGGGGCTTTTTTTTAGCCCACGGTGCAGCAACTCAGGAGGGGAAAGTTTAAAAACTTTTCTCCCATGAAAACACGCCAAATCAAAAATCGTCCGACCCAAGCCAATCGCCATCGTCGGCCTATCATCACTGCGTTCCGTCAACCGACGATCGCCCCCACCAGCCGTGAGCCGGCTCATCGGCCGCAGACCGCGCACGACTTCCTCGCCGTCTGCTTGTATCCGGGCATGGGCGATCACAGCACCGCCGCTTGATCATCCGCGCTGTACCACCATCGTCCGTCACCGCTCGGCCCCCTCGCGCAAACCGCGAAGGTCGCAACCACTCGGCCCCATCCCTGGCGAAATCCAACTATCTTCGTCGGAAATCACACCGCACGAACTGACGCACCTTTGCGTTGGCATCGTCGCGTCCGCCTGATCTGCTCCCGCCATGTCGTTAACCAAGGCAGATTTCTCCCGGCTCCGCTCCTTGCAGGAAAAAAAACACCGCGAGTCGCTCGGCCTGTTCGTGGTCGAAGGAGAAAAAGTCATCGCGGAGTTATTGTCCGCCCAATTTTCATTCACCGCGATCTATACCACCAAAGACTGGACGGGGGCCGCGCGTCCGCCTCAGTCGAGCGGGAAGAAGACTCCTCCTCTCCTCCTGCCGATCGAAATAACGCCAGCCGAAATGGCCCGGATCAGCCACTACCCCACCCCATCTACGGTGCTTGCCGTCGGCCAGATCACCCGCCCGCTCCTCTCCTCCGACACCCTCAATCACGGCCTCACCCTCGCGCTCGACGGCCTGCAAGACCCGGGCAACGTCGGCACGCTCCTCCGCATCGCCGATTGGTTTGCCTTCGACCGCGTGCTGCTTTCCCCCGACTGTGCAGATTTGTTTTCCCAGAAAGTCATCAACGCCAGCATGGGCTCGTTTGCCCGCGTGAAAACCTTCACGACCTCGCTGGCCGACGCCCTCGCCACCGCCACCGTGCCCATTCTCGGTTGCGATCTCCATGGGGCAAATATCCACACGCTCACGCCACTCCGCGACGCCGTCGTCGTGCTCGGCAGTGAAGGCCGGGGCCTCTCGCCTGCGGTGCAATCACTCGTCACCCAGCGCGTCACCATCCCGAAGTTCGGTGCCGCCGAGTCGCTCAACGTCGCCATCGCCGCCGCCATCGTCTGCGACAATCTTCGGCGAACCTCAGCCAGCTTGTAGTTTAATAGACTACAATCGTTTGGGAGGGGGGGCTCACTGAAGGATGCTTGAAGGAGTTACTGTGCCAACGATGTTATCCCAATCGCCACATGAATTACCCTGTCATTGCGAGCAGAGCCGCCTGCTGGACGACGAGGCAATCCCGCCGTTTCGGCAGACTCAAGGCCCTGAGTGAAGTCGCAGGGGTGGATCGAGACGTGTGCGTAACCTCGGCGGCCACGGTGCGCTTCGCGCACCTCGCAATGACAAGGGGTAAAAGTTATTGGCGATTGGTATCACTCCTCACCTGTGCCGTGATTGGTGATTGGCATTACCGCATAAAAGGCTATTTCAAATCCGTGCAAGATCAGGTGTCGCAACCTATATTTCCACGGTTTTTTAAAATGAAATTCCTTACCCTACCCCATCCTGTCCTCGCTGCCACCCTTAGCCTTTGCTCGGCCGCTTTCGCGTTTTCCGCTGAAGCCATGCCTGATGTTGAGTTCGACTTTGATGGCTCCGCCGCCCTGAACTTTCACGAGATGAGCCACGAGACCCGGGGCACGGCCTTGGTCCGCGATATCATTTTCTCTCCAACCGGCAAACCGGTGAAAGCTTACTTGGTGAGCCCGGTGAAGAGCGTCGGGCTCAACGCCGCCATTCTGTATGTCCATTGGCTGGGTGAACCGTCCACGTCCAATCGCACCGAGTTTCTCAACGAAGCGGTGTCCCTCGCCAACCGCGGGGTGATCTCGCTGCTCGTCGACACGATGTGGGCCGACCCCACTTGGTATAAAGAGCGCGTCCCCGAAGATGATCGTGACAGCTCCATTCGTCAGGTGATTCAACTGCGCCGCGCGATGGATCTCTTGCTCGCCCAACCCAACATCGACACAAAACGGATCGCCTTCGTCGGGCATGACTTTGGCGCGATGTACGGCATCCTCGCCGGTGCCCTCGACCGGCGCGCCAAAACCTACGTCTTCATGGCTTGCACCCCGCACTTCTACGACTGGTTTCTTTTCGCCCGCCAGCCCCAGGATATCCCCGCTTACCAGCAACAGATCGCGCCGCTTGATCCGATCAATTTCGCCAGTCGCCTCGCCCCCGCTTCCGTCTATTTCCAATTCGCGAATAACGACCAGTATGTCAGCTCCACTCAAGCCGCCGCCTTGTATGCCGCCGTCGGACCCCGCAAACAAATGACCACCTACGACACCGGGCATGAATTGCAAACGCCCGAAGCAGACTTTGATCGCCTCACCTGGCTCGCCCGCGAGTTGGCGCTGAAAAAATAAATATTCAGGGCGAACTTTCCCACCGCCGAACGGGCTTTGCCGACACGCATCGACGTGCGTGCTTAATTCCGGTGTAGGTTGCGAGCTGGCCCCATTCTGCTGGCCCGCAGAATGGGGCGACCGGCGCGCCACCTACCTCGGAATTCGAGCGAGACGCCAATCCTCGGGGCATAAATCCCTTCCACAACTCCACCAATGGACTAAGAATTGTTTCTCGCGAAGGAGTCGAAGGGAATACCACGACTCGATCCTTCGCGCCCTTCTTATCCTTCGCGAGACAGCTTCAGTCATATTTGATCCGAAGGAATTTTCCCGGCCATGCCCCAAGCCACGCTCCGCGTCCTCCGCGCGCTCCGCGTTTAATTTCATCCCGTGTCGTTCCCGTCGAAGAAATGAATTGCCGCGTGGCGCGACCAGCACGCCACCTACCTCGGCATCAGTGTAGAAAACGCGTCCGGAGGCCGCGTTCCACCAAGAATGATCAATAAGTCAGCACCTCACGTCAGACTCATCGCATCGACGTCCAGCACTTGGGTGACGTCGTCGGGCCATTTCATCTCTTTCTGCATGCGCACCAATTCGGGCACGATCTTCGTCGCACTGGCGCAGAAATACCAGATCTGGAAACGGTACTCATCCTTCGCTTTCTCGATCGGCGACGGCGAGGGACCGCGAATTTCCACCGCGCTGCCCAAGGCTTTCTCGACCTGCTTCACCCAGTGCTCAGCATAAAACATAATCTTCTCCGGATTGGGTCCACGGAAGAGGTGGTGGACCAGATGCCGATACGGTGGGTACGCAAAAGTTTTCCGCATCAGCAGCTCCGCGTCGGCAAATCCGTCGAAGTCGGCGCGCTTGGCAAACTGGATGGCGTCGGCCTTCGGCGTAAACGTTTGCACCACCACTTCCCCTGCCCGATCACCGCGTCCGGCGCGACCCGCCACTTGCACGAGGAGTTGGAACGTCCGTTCGTTGGCACGAAAATCCGGCACGTGCATCGAGAGATCGGCGTCGACGAGTCCAACCAACGTGACGTTGGGAAAATCCAGGCCTTTGCCGATCATCTGGGTGCCGATGAGTACATCGATTTTCCCGGCGCGAAACTCCGCGAGGATTTCCCGGAAGCGGTGCTTTTTCGACATCGTGTCCGTGTCCATTCGCTCCAATCGCGCGCGGGGCAACACGCGGCGCACCGCTTCCTCGACGCGCTGGGTGCCGAGGCCGCGCCAACGGATATCGGGCGCCGCGCACGCCGGACACGTCAGTGGCGCTTTGCGATTGTGCCCGCACATGTGGCACTTGAGCGTCTCGTCCGAGCGGTGATACGTCATCGACACACTGCAATGCGGACATTGCTCCACGTGACCGCACTTCCGGCACTGCATGCTGGAGGAGTAACCGCGGCGGTTGATGAACAGAATCGTCTGCTCCTTCCGCTCGAAACGTCCTTGCATGTGATCGACCAGCAGGCGCGAGAGCGTCACCAGCCCGCGCTGCCGCATCACCTCGATGCGCATGTCCACGATCTGGACATCGGGCATTTTTTTGTCGTCCACGCGCTTCGTCAGCAGATTGATTTTGTATTTGCCGTTGCGGACATTCAGGACGGATTCGAGTGACGGCGTGGCCGAACCGAGGAGGCAAACGGTGTTGGCGAGTTTCGCGCGATAGACGGCGACATCGCGTCCGTGGTAGCGCGGAGTTTCATCCTGCTTGTAGGCTGGCTCGTGTTCCTCATCGACCACGATGAGTCGCAAGTCGCGCACCGGCGCGAACACCGCCGAACGCGCGCCGACCACCACGCGCGCCTTGCCCGACGCGAGCGCGGTCCACCCGTCGAGGCGTTCGCCTTCACCGAGATGACTGTGCCAGACGACGGTGCGATGACCGGCCGCCTCGAAGCGTCCGCGCAAGCGCGCGACCGTTTGCGGCGTCAGTGCGACCTCGGGCACGAGATAGATCGCGCTACCACCAGCAGCGAGCACCTCCTCGACGGCGCGCAGATAAACCTCGGTCTTGCCCGAGCCGGTGACACCGTGCAGCAAGTGGACCGCAAATTTTTGTTTCTCCAAACTCTCGTGGACGGATTGTACGACGGCGGCCTGCTCGTCGTTTAATTTCGGTGGCTGAGCCGTGACGAGTTCGCCGCCTGTCCAGTTGTCGGCGTAGGCCACACGATCAACGTGGCGCAGTTCCTCGTGCACGAGCCCGCGCTTGATGAGGGCAGCCGCCACGGCCGCAGTCGCACCTAGGCGAGAGAGCACGAGTGATTTTTTTACCGGGCGAAACTGCTGCTTCAGGAACTCGTAGAGTTTGGCCTGTTGCGGGGCTTTCTTCATCAGCTGGCCCAGTTCTTCCGGCGTGGCTGGGCGGGCGACGCCGAGATATTTGTCCTGTTTCAGGCGGGCCCCATCGCGCACCGCCCCGGGGATCATCGCCTCCAGCACCGACTCCATCCGCGCCGCGTAGTAAACGTGCATCCAGCGGGCGAGTTTGACCAGATCGGGCGTCAGCGCCGGATAATCGTGCAGCACTCCGGTGATATTTTTCAACCGAGCCAGCGGGACATCGGAGATGGCGTTGAGCTCCAGGACCAGCGCGAGATGCTGGCGGTTCATGATCGGGACGCGCACAAGGGAACCGGCCAGGACCGCCGCGTGCATCGTTTCCGGCACGCGGTAGTGAAGCAGTTTATCAAAGCCCGCCAAAGGTTGAACGCCCACGATCATTTTACCATCAGTGAGAACGGGCAATGATACGAAGCAATGAGTTTTGTAGTGGAATGCACTGGACCCGCAAATCGGCCGATAATGGGCAGGTAGGTTGCGTGCTAGTCACGCAACGTTGCGCGGCAAGCGCGCAACCTACCCGTGCTGCGCCGCCCCTCGGCGCGGATAAAAATGAGCCACGCGGCGCGGGTGCCGCGTCCCCATTTACTGCCATTCGAAACAAGAGGCTGTGGGTTTTCCGCCCAACCAGGAAAACAGATGAGTTGACAGCCCTAAAATCGACCCGCGACACTCCGCCTGTGAGTGTCGAAGCATCCCGCGAAAAATTCCAAGCCTACCTCTCTGAGCAAGGTCTGCGCGTGACCAATCAGCGGCTGGCGATCTTCGACGCCGCTTACGCCCAGAAAGAGCATTTTACCGCTGAACAGCTACTCGATCACGCCCGCCGGATCGACGATTCTGTCTCCCGCGCCACCGTCTATCGCACCCTGCCGATCATGACCGAGAGCCATCTGCTCCGCGAAGTCGACATCGGCAGCGGCGAAAAATTCTACCTACCCGCCACCACGGGTGGTTCCCAGGTGGCCCAAGTGGTCTGCGTGGATTGCGACAAGATTTCCGAAATCAGCGCGCCGTTCATGGAGTGGTACGGCAGCACGGTTTCGCTGAAGCTCGGCCTCAAGCCCATCTCGCAGCGCCTGCAAGTCAGCGCCCAGTGCATCGCCTACCGCTCGACCGGCCGCTGCCCCAACCGCAAGAAAAAGTAACATGGCCCGCCAACCCAAACAGGATCCCGAGTTCGACATCGCTTTTTTTGAAGCCATCCACACCCGCGTGCCCAGCTACGTGGATGTGATCGAGCTGCTCGGCGGTTTGTATACCAAAACCGGCCGCATCGCCGACGGCCTGCGCATGGATCGAAAACTGGTCCGCCTGCAACCGACCAACGCCACCGCTCACTACAATCTCGCGTGCAGTCTCGCCCTCAGCAAACGCCGCCCCGACGCCCTCAAGTCACTGCACAAAGCAATCACCCTCGGCTACACCGACCGCGACTGGATGTTGCAGGACCCGGATCTCGAGTGCCTGAAAAACGACCCGGATTTCAAGAAGCTCCTCAGCCAGTTGACAGTTAACAGCTGACGCCTCACGCGCGCCATGGGAACTTACCTCGTCACCGGCGCCGCCGGGTTCATCGCCGCCCGCACTTCCGCGCTCTTGCTGGAGGCCGGACACACCGTGATCGGACTGGATAATTTCAACGACTACTACGATGTACGTTTGAAGGAGCACCGTCTCGCCAGCCTGACCGGTCGAAAAGGATTCACCTTCGTCCGCGCCGACATCGAGGATTCAGCCGCACTCGCCCCGCTGTTTGCGCAACATCGGTTTGACGCTGTGATCAATCTCGCGGCCCGCGCCGGTGTGCGCGCCAGTATCGAGCAACCCCGGCCGTATTTCAGCACCAACGTCGATGGCTCGCTGAATCTGCTGGAACTCATGCGCGAGCACGGCGTGAAGAAATTTATCCTCGCCTCGTCGTCGTCGCTCTATGCGGGCCAACCGATGCCGTTCACCGAAGATCTGGCAGTGAACACGCCGCACTCGCCCTACGCCGCCTCGAAAAAGGCCGCCGAGATGCTGGCCTACAGTTACCATCATCTGCACGGCATCGACTGCTCGATCCTCCGTTACTTCACCGTCTATGGCCCGGCCAGCCGACCGGACATGGGGTTGCTGCGCTTCACCAGCTGGATCGACCGGGGGCAGCCCATCGAGTTATTCGGCGACGGCTCGCAGACGCGTGATTTCACCTTCGTCGATGATATCGCGCGCGGCACCATTGCGGCGCTCAAACCGGTGGGCTACGAAGTGATTAACCTCGGTGGTGGACTCAATCCGGTGACGATTGCTGATGTGATCAGCCGGCTGGAAGTTTTGTTGGGCAAGACAGCCGTGTTGAATCGGAAACCATTTCATCCGGCCGATTTGAAAGAAACCTCGGCGGATATCGCGAAGGCCGCGCGGATGTTGCATTGGAAACCGCAGGTGAGTCTCGACGAAGGATTGAAGCAAAGTGCCGCGTGGTACCGCGCGAACATTGCGTGGCTGCGCGAGGTGAAACTGTGAGGAGCGGCTGAGCGAGTAGCCGCGTTGGAGCGAAGCGACAACGGGGGGCGTGTTGGCCGCGCTCCGACCGCGCTTTCGCCGTTGGCTCAAGCACGACTACAACGTGGCGCGGCGAGCGCGCCACCTACGAAAAAACAAACCGGCAGGCAGGGCCGCCTGCCGCTACCCCAATCTTTACTGCGCCGGGCCCCAGCGTTTCGTGAGCGGGTAATAGATGAACAGCGGTTTGCCGACCACGTCTTTTTCCGGGACGAAGCCCCAGTACCGACTGTCGAGGCTATTACGGGAATTGTCGCCCATCGCAAAATAACTGCGGGGCTCGACCGTCAGCGTCTTTCCCTCTGACAAAAATCCGACATTGCTGTAGCCGGCATATTTTCCGGCTCGTTGCGCATTCTGAGCAAAGGCGGCCGCGCCTTCGATCGGCTGATCATTGCGTATCAGCATCGCATCATTGACGGCGAGAGTATCGCCGGGTGCCCCCACCAGACGCTTGATGTAGTACTGTTTGGTCTGGTTACCGGCATAATCCTGCATGTAATTGCTGTTGATATTCTCTGTTTTGAAAACAAATCCTTGGCCGACTTTCGGCGGGAAAAAATTATAACTGATCCGATCCACGAACAAGAGATCGCCAGTCAAGATATCGAATGAAATCACCTTTTCGCCTTGCTTCACGTTCTTGGCCAGTGGCAGCCAAAACACCCGCTCACTGGAACTAGGCCCGCCGGCAGAGATATTGATCATCGAGGTTTCCGGATTAGTGCCCGTCTCGCCCAAAAGATTCCGCAAATTTGCAGATAAATTCTCGCCCTTCCCGGCAAATTTTTCCTCCAGCACTTTCTCGAGATCGAAATCAGCCGGCACCACGATGCGCGTGGGCGTCCCATCAACGAGGAAAGTGTATTCCCGCACCGTGGTCGGGATAACCCAAAACATGCGGTCGCGCTTCAACGTATAGGCAATCCGCAAATTATTTAAAACCGGCACCTTCAAATCGCCATCGGCCGGAGCAATGACCTCGTAACGCGAGGCACCCAAAGCCAGAAAGCGCCCGGCACTTTGCAGCAGACTGGGTTCCTCCCCGGGTTTGAAAATCTCATGCGTCATCCCATAATAGGTGGGCCACATGGAATTCGTGGGGATCTTAAAGGGCTGGATGAAGTAAGCCCGCAGACCGAGGATCACGATCGCCGCCACGAGAAAAAATTCCACGTTCTCGACAATGGAGTTCGCAGGATATTGGCGACCACCGGTTTTTTGCAACACGCCTTCCAAGGCCTCGATGCCACGTTTGAGTTTCGCGGTATCAGCCTTCGCCTTCAGTAGCGCCTTCAACTCAGCGACGGTGTCCGCCAATAGTTGACGCTGGGCGTCGCTCAATTGATCCCGGCGAAAATTGAAAACCCGCTCCGCTACCTCGAGCCAGTTGGCGGCATGGTCGCGCATTTTCTTTTCCTCTGACTTCAAGAATCCAAACACGGGGATTTTGGGTTAGGTGGTGCTTTTTAAAACCTGGATGAAGGCGTCGGGCGGGATGGAGACCTTGCCGATCAGCTTCATCTTCTTTTTGCCTTCCTTCTGCTTGTCGAGCAATTTGCGTTTGCGGCTGATGTCACCGCCATAGCATTTCGCCGTCACATCCTTGCGCATTTCGCGGACATTATCACGTGCGATGACTTTGCCGCCGATGGCGGCCTGCACCGCGATCTTGAACATCTGGGAGGGAATAATCTCGGCCAGCTTTTCGCAAAGCTTTCGGCCCTGCGTCTCGGCCTTCGAGCGATGCACGATGCCGGCGAAGGCATCGACCGGGTCGCCGTTCACCCAGATTTCCATCTTCACGAGATCCGAGACCACGTAATCGCCAAATTCGTAATCCATCGAACCGTAACCGCGCGTGATGCTCTTCAGACGGTCGTTGAAATCCATGAGGATTTCGTTGAGCGGAAGGGTGCAGTCCATCATGACGCGCGTGGCGTCCAGCGTGGCGGTGTGATCGCAGGTGCCGCGCTTCTCCATGACGAGACTCAGGATGTCGCCCATGAACTCATTGGGGATATGGATCGAAGCCTTAATGGTGGGCTCGGCGATTTCCATGATCGAGGCCGGATCAGGCAAGTCCACGGGGTTATCAACCACCACCATCTCGCCGCCGTGTTTCTTCACTTGGTAAACTACACTTGGAAACGTCGAAATGATATCCACGTCGTACTCGCGGCGAATGCGCTCTTGGACGACTTCCATGTGCAGCAAGCCGAGAAAGCCGCAGCGGAAACCAAAGCCGAGTGCCACTGAGGTTTCAGCGGAGTACATCAACGCCGAATCGTTCAGGCGAAGTTTGCCGAGGGCGACCTTAAGTTTTTCGTAGTCGTTCGATTCGAGCGGATACAGTCCGCAATAAACCATCGGGCGAACTTCCTTGTAGCCGGGCAACATGTCGGCCGCGGGCTTGTTGGCGTGCGTGATGGTATCGCCGATCTTGATTTCGTCGGTACTCTTGATGTTGCTGACGATGTAGCCGACATCGCCGGGCCCGAGCTCTTTGGTCTTTTCCATGCCGGGCCGGAAGACGCCGACTTCTTTCACCTCGGAACGCTGGCCCGTGCTCATACACATCATCATTTCGCCCGCCTTCATGGAGCCGGAAAAAACGCGCACATGGGAAATCACGCCGCGATAGGCGTCGTACTTGGAATCAAACACCAGCAACCGCGTGGTCGGATAATCCGTCCACCGCGGCGGCGGAATGCGCGTCACGACAGCCTCAAGAATATCCTCGATGCCGATGCCGGATTTGCCGCTGGCGAGAATGGCTTCCTCGCCGGGAATCGTGAGAATATCTTCCAATTGTTTGATGCACAGTTCCAAGTTCGCGCTGGGCAGATCGATTTTGTTGATGACCGGAATGACCTTGAGACCTTGCGCGTAGGCCAGGTGGGCATTCGCCACCGTCTGGGCTTCCACGCCTTGGGCCGCATCGATGAGCAGCAACGCGCCTTCGCAGGCCGCGAGCGTCCGGGAAACTTCGTAGGAAAAATCCACGTGGCCGGGCGTATCGGTGAGGTGGAGCTTGTAGATTTTCCCATCCTTCGCCGGATACGACATCGCCACCGGGTGCATCTTGATTGTGATGCCCCGCTCTTTTTCCAGATCCATCGAATCCAAATGCTGATCGGTCATCACGCGCTTGGTGATCGTACTGGTGAACTCCAGCAAACGGTCAGACAGCGTCGTCTTGCCGTGATCGACGTGGGCAATAATGCAAAAATTACGAGTGAGAGGAGCGGAAGACATCAGGCGGCTACCTCCACGAACTCGGCAAAACTCTTCACTACCCAGGCCTTCTCCGTCCGCCGCGCCAAGCCGGCCAAAACCGCGCTCGGGCCGCATTCCCAATAAATACTCGCGCCCGCTGCCGCCGAACTGCGCATGCAATCTTCCCAGAGAACCGAGGACACGACCTGCTTCACCAGCGCGTCGCGAATCGCCGCAGGTTCGGCAACCACCTGCCCCGTGGTATTCGTAAACACCGTGAAAGCCGGACGGTTAAAAGTGACGCCTTGGAGAAAATCCGCGAATGCCGCGCGCGCCGGCTCCATCAAACGGCTGTGGTAAGCGCCTGCGACCTTGAGCGCCATGACCTTCTTGAGACCGTTTTCCGCTGCCGCAGCGACGAGCGCATCCACTTTGGATTTCTCACCTGAAACGATGATCTGGCCGGGAGCGTTGAAATTGGCGGCTTCGATATCGAACTTCTCGCACAACGCGTAAATTTTCGCGCGATCTTCGCCGATGATGGCGGCCATACCGCCCACGGTTTTCTCACACGCCACCTGCATAAGGCGACCACGCTCCGCCACGACCTTCAGCCCGGTCGCGAAGTCAAACACACCCGCCGCAGTCAACGCGGTGATCTCGCCGAGGCTCAGGCCCAGAGCGAATTTCACTTCGGGCAGCTTGCCGGCTTCTTTGAGCGCAGCCAAAACCGCCAGTCCATGAACGAAAAGAGCGGGTTGGCAGACCTTGGTCTGAACCAATTCAGGTTCCGGACCCTCGAAGCTCACCTTGCTCAAACTCCAGCCCAAAACTTGATCGGCTTGCTCGTAAAGTGCACGCGCAGCAGGAGAACCGTCGTACAACGATTTCCCCATACCCACCTTTTGGGCTCCCTGACCGGCGAAAAGTAATGCCAATGACATAGATTAAAGGGTCGGTTAAACCGGCCCCCGCCCCAAAAACCAAGCCCTAAAAAATCTTCTCCGTCCCGAAGAGGAGAATTCGCCGGGTTAATCACCACGACGAGCATAATTTGAATGGAGCTGATGGCGTGAGCCGTCAACGCCCACCCCACAAAAGAATTTGTCTTCCAGCCTGGCTCCAAGCGTAATGCCCTTCGCCCATGTTTCCGCCTGACTCCAGCCCACACCTCCTTCTCGCCTACACCTACTGGGTTCACACCCCGCACCCGTTTCTGATCCAGTTCTCGGAAAACATCGGCATCCGGTTCTATGGATTGGCTTATCTCGCGGGATTTGCCGCCGCCGTTGGGCTCCTCTACGCCTATCATAAATACGGGCGCTCGCCGTTCGGCCTGAATACGATCACGGATCTGATCACTTTCATTGTCTTGGGTGTCGTCGTCGGTGGACGGCTTGGATATTTTATCCTCTACCACCAAGGCAACTTTCTCGATGACCCGTTCGCCCTCCTACGAGTCTGGGAAGGCGGCATGGCGAGTCATGGCGGCATACTCGGCGTAGCACTGGCCATGGCATGGTGGTGCTGGCAACGGAAGGTTCCCTTTTTCCAGATTGCCGATCTGGTCGTGAGCGTCGCTCCTGCCGGCCTGCTCTTCGGTCGCCTCGCCAACTTCATCAACGGCGAACTCTGGGGCAAAGAAACTATCGTGCGCTGGGCGGTGATTTTCAAAGAAACGGGTGGCGGCGTCATGCCGCGGCACCCCTCGCAACTCTACGAAGCCGCCCTCGAAGGCGCCCTCCTCCTCGGCTATCTGCAATGGCGCATCTGGTGCACAAACGTGACAACCCGGAACCCCGGTCGCCTCGCCGGCGAATTTCTCGTCGGCTACGCACTCGTGCGGATCTTCTGCGAGCTATTCCGCGAACCCGATGCGGGCATCGATCCGATTCTCGGCCTGAGTCGCGGTACCTTCTATTCGCTTTTCATGATTCTGGCCGGGCTCGTTTTGATTTTGCGCCGTCCGAAAATTGCGGCGGCCAGCTAACCTTGCTGAGGATTTTATCTTTGGTAGGGCGAGTTCTCCGAACGAGCCGTTTTTAACGCTCAATGATCGGCTCGTTCGGAGAACTCGCCCTACCTCGGATGAATCACACTCAGAGACAAAAACCGCTCACGCCGTCGCCAGCATTGTCATTGCGAGACGCGGAGCGAAGAAGCAATCCAGCGAACTGGACCGCCATCAGCCTTTGCCAAGGCTACGGACGACAGGCTGCCCGTCTTCGACTGGCTCGCGATGACAAGGCAAGTGTGAGGCAAGCGGGCTAGCCATAGCCTCGAGCGACGGCTGGTGTTCCGAGAGCAACTGCTGACTGGTGTGGGCAGGGTGTCCTCACCCTGCGAGACATTCGCCACGAAACCAGAACTCCGCAGGGTGAGGGCACCCCGCCGACAAGTTGATCTTCTGCAAAATTCGCACTGCGCCATTGCAGCGGAAACGAGTCTCTGATTGGTGTTTGCTTAATTCTAGTGAAACTCACCTCCGCGATCGATCTCAGTCAGCTTTTCAAGTTCACCACGCGTGAGCGGTCGGACTTGGTTACGCCGATCGCCGTGGTTTTGCTGGCGTTATTCGGCGTGTTTTTCATCTACAGCGCCCAATACGCCAACAACGGCCAGCAATGGATCAACCAGATCGTGTATCTCGCCATGGGCGCGGTAGTTTATTGCGGGACCTCGCTGCTGGATTACCGGATCTGGCTGCGTTACGCACATTTTCCGTACCTTGTCGCGCTGGGTATGCTGGTGCTGGTCCTCCTTCCCTTTATCGGCACCACTCACGGCATGGGCGCGCGCCGCTGGATCGAACTTGGGCCGGTGTCGTTCCAACCCTCGGAATTCGCCAAAATCGCGGTGCTTTTCGCCACGGCCTCGATTCTCACGGGCTCCCGGCTCGGCACCGTGCGCGACTCGCTCCAGACCTTGTTAAAATTGGCCCTTGCCGTGGGTTTGCCCATGTTGTTGATCATCGCAGAACCCGATCTCGGCAGCGCCCTCGCGATTGCCCCAATGGTGTTTGCCATGCTGTTCGTATCAAATCTATCCCTGCGCTTTTTCGCCGGTGCCCTGGGCGCCTTCGTCTTGCTGATCGGAGTCGTGGCATTGGATGTGTGGCGTTACTCCACTTTTATTGAGGCGAATCATCTTTCTTACACCCGCGATACCGGCACTTATCAGAAACACTCGTTTCTGCCGCTGAAGGATTATCAACGCAACCGCGTACTGGCTTTCGCCATGCCGGACAAAATCGACCCGATGGGCATCGGCTGGAACAGCCGTCAATCGCTCATCTCCGTGGGCTCGGGCGGCCTCACCGGCAAAGGCTGGACCGAGGGCACGCAGGCGAAGCTCGGCTACCTGCCGAAATCGGTCGCGCATAATGATTTTATTTTCTCCGTCATCGCGGAGGAACGAGGATTTTTGGGAAGCATCACTGTCGTCGCGCTTTTTGGCGTGGTGTTGGGGAATGGAATACGCATCGCCGCTCTCGCCCGGGATCGCTTTGGCCAATTACTGGCCATCGGGGTCACCGTGCTCACCGGGGTGCACGTATTCGTCAACATCGCCATGACCATCGGCATTGTGCCAGTGAAAGGTATACCGCTTCCATTCATCAGCTACGGCGGCACCTTCGTGCTCAGCTGCTGCTTGTTGCAAGGACTGGTCCAAAGCGTCTATCGCTTCCGGAGGGATTTCTAATGAAGTCTCTCCCTCGCGCTATCGACCGTTTTGCCGGAATCTCCTGCGCACAGCATGCCTGCACCGAGGTACCCGCCGACAACACCGAAAGGGACATCACCCAACATGAACGATCAAAACACCAACCCCGGCTCTCCTTCACAGGACGCCGCTCAAAACTATGAACAGGAACTTACGACCCCGCCCCCGCCTCGAAACAGCGAACAACTTCCACCCGAGAAGCTGAAAGCCGACGCCAAGGACCGCGCCGCTGATCGGCCGATCCTTCAGAAAATCCTCAACATCTTTCGTAAGGAAAAAGGTATTTACCGCGAACTCGTCATCAACTCCGAGCCCCTCGAGAAACGCGTCGCGCTCCTCGTGGACGGCGTGCTCGAACGCTTCGAAATCGAACGCGAATCCGACGACCGCATGGTCGGCGGCATCTACAAAGGCCGCATCAAGAATCTCGACCCGGGCCTCAAAGCCGCATTCGTCGACATCGGTTATAACAAAAACGCGTTCCTGCATTATTGGGACATGCTGCCCGCCGCCGCCGACTCCTCCGTCGAAGTCGTCCGCGTTAACAAAAAGAAAGACGCCGGCCCGCGCAAACAGGAGCCGACCGTCAAAGACATCCCCGGCATGTATCCGCCCGGCAGCGAAATCGTCATCCAAGTCACCAAGGGCCCCATCGGCACCAAGGGCCCGCGTACCACGACGAATCTTTCGATCCCCGGCCGTTACCTCATTCTCACACCCTACTCCGACGGCTGCGGCATCTCCCGCAAGATCGAGGATCCGCAGGAGCGCAAGCGCCTCAAGACCCTCATCAACGAACTCACGATTCCCGAAGGCATGGGCGTGATCGTTCGCACCGCCGGCGAAGGCAAGAAGAGCCGTTACTTCGTCCGCGATCTCCACCTCCTCCTCAAGAAGTGGGAAATCGTCATGCAGAAGATGGAGACCGAGCGCGCGCCCGCGAACCTCTACATGGAGCCCGACATCGTCGAGCGCACCGTCCGCGACTTCCTCACCGAAGACATCGACCGCGTGCTCATCGACAGCGAAGACGATTTCAAACGCACCCAAGAATTCGTTTCCCTCATCTCCTCCCGCTCCCGCAGCAAGATCGCGTACTACAAGGATTCGATCCCCGTCTTCGAACGCTACAACATCGAGCGCCAGATCGAGCAGACCTTCCAGCGCAAGGTCACGCTTCCCTCCGGCGGCCAGATCGTGATCGACGAAACCGAGGCCCTCATCGCCATCGACGTCAACACCGGCTCCCACAAATCCCGCTCCGGCGACGAGAAGAACACCATCTTCCAAGTGAACATGGAAGCCGCCGACGAGATGGCCCGCCAGATCCGCCTCCGTAATATTGGCGGACTCGTGATCATGGATTTCATCGACATGAAGGAGCGCCGTCACCGTCAGTCCGTGTACGACCGCATGATCGAGCTCATGTCCGAAGACAAAGCCAAGACGCACATCCTCCCGATCTCGCAGCTCGGCATCATGCAGATGACGCGGCAGCGCCAGCAGGAATCGCTCTCGGCCAATCTCTACACGCCCTGCCCGTATTGCCACGGTCGCGGCACGGTCAAGAGCGCCACGACGATGTCCGTCGAGCTCCAACGCCGTCTCAGTTCCGTCGCCCGCCGCCTCAACACGCGGAAGGACGGCAAGGAATACTCCCTCCGCGTCCACGTGCACCCATCGATCCTCGAGCGCCTGCGCTCCGAGGATTCCGACCTGCTCGTCCGCATGGAAAAAACCCACGGCATCAAGTTAGCCTTCCGCGCTGACCCAAATTATCACGTCGAGAATTTCAAAATCATCAACGCGAACACGAACGAAGAGTATCGGTAACGAAAGCCGTTATCGCCCTTCGTAGCTCGCTCGATAATATCGAGCGAAGCAGGGCCCTCTCTCCCACGCCCGACTTTCACAGTCGGGCGTTTTTTTGCCCCTGCCCTTCGTAGCTCGGCACCGCCGAGCGACGTAGGTCTCCCCACCTCCTCCGTCTCCTATGATAGCGTTGAGCAGTTCTTGCACGGGCACCGCCGAGCGACGTAGGTCTCCCCACCTCCTCCCCTCAACGCCCGACTTCACCGCCGGCGTTTTTTCTTTTCTCGGACCGTGTGGTGCAACTTTACGCGGATTTCCCGCAGCCCTTCATCCGAAGCCAAATCGCTCGGTCGGCATCAAAAATATAAGTTATACCAATCGCCCGAAGCTTTTACTCTGTCATTGCGAGAAGTTCCGCTCGGCGGGACGCCGAAGCAATCCAGCTGGATCGCCACGGCGCGCTTCGCGCTCCTCGCGATGACAAGGGGTAAAAGCTATTGGCGATTGGTGTTCTCTCCATGATATTCGGCTTCTTGTATTTATTTGCGGTGAATACGACCTATAATCGCCCCATATCGTGCGGTGATTAAGAATTGTATTCGCCGCACCCTGCGTAATTATTTTTTTGTGCGGTACACCCACCAGCATCCGGACTGGCCTAGTTTCACTTGGAACAAGGCAGAGCTCATGCCTTCTCTCTTGGATGTCCGGCACCGTCAGGGCCATCTCCTTGGTCGGATGAAAGGACTGGGATTTCGCTTCCGCAACGAAGCCGCGCTGGAAAATCTCACGGCCGACGTGATCAAATCAAGCGCCATCGAGGGCACGGTGTTTAATCCAGCATCGGTTCGCTCCTCTCTCGCCCGGCGCTTGGGCCTTCAAACATCAGACAACACGGTCGCGAGCCGCGACGTCGAAGGAGCCGTCGAGTTGCTGCTCGATGCCACGCAAAAATATGCCGAGCCGCTGACCGCCGACCGCCTGCTCGGTTGGCAATCTTCACTTTTCCCTGGTGGACGAAACGGCATGCAGCGCGTCTTGGTCGGCCAGTGGCGAACACCGAAAATGGATCCCATGCAAGTGGTCTCCGGACCAGTCAGCCGTGATCGTGTCAGCCGGAAGCATATCCATTTCGAAGCTCCGAACGCTGATCGCATCCCAGTCGAGTTGGAAAAATTTCTTCGCTAGTTTGAAACTCCCGAGCGCACGGACCCGGTGCTGCGAGCCGGCATTGCCCACTTCTGATTCATCACCATCCATCCGTTCGAGGACGGTAACGGCCGTGTCAGTCGGGCCCTCGCTGACTTGGCTTTAGCCCGCGCCGATGGCTCGGCCCAGAGATTCTACAGCATGTCCGCGCAGATCGAGTCGGAGAAAAAACAATACTACGATGCGTTGGAGCAGAGCCAGAAAAGGACGCCGGACATTACGCACTGGCTGGCGTGGTTTCTCGATTGCTTGGGGCGTGCTCTGCAACGTGCGGAAAATCTGGCCGCGACCATCATTCAAAAATCAGCCACTTGGGAATGGATCAGCCACACCACGACGGTCAACGAGCGGCAACGCCTCGTCATCAACGAACTCCTGGATGGCGTCGCCCCAGACCTTTCCACCTCCCGCTACGCGAAACTGACGAAGAGCTCCCTCGATACCGCTCTTCGCGACATCAAGCTGCTCCTCGACGCCAGAATCCTCGCCGCCGGCCCCAGTGGTGGACGCAGCACCAAATACAAACTGCAACCACCGCCGCAGGTGTGAACCAATGGAAGCCAAGGCACGGCGTGGTGACGAACTATTCGCATCTGGATGTGAGCAACTTTCCGGGGAAAATTCGTGTTCTGCATTGCACAGATTTATTCCCCAGCACTAAAGCTTGTTCCCATGAGCGTGAATCCGAAATTGATCGTCGTGTGCTACAGCGGGCAGCATGAAACGTTTCATCGGGAAACATTGCGGGAGCACACTCAGGGAAACGCCCTGCGCATCCTTAAGGGCCATGCGGTCGCCTATCATGCGATCGCCGTGGTGGACACTCCCGAGCAAGCCGACCGGGCCGTCGATAATTTCACCCTCATGCAACGCGTCGCACGGGGCAGCGACGCGCCTTTGCTCCGCCCTTCCTCTGCGTCCGATGATGACCTTGTGTTCCTGCGCCCGCGCAATGAAGTTAGCCAAGAGTCACACTCGCCTTTGATCTCGCAGACCGTCTGACGGAGTCGTCGGACGGAGATAGGATTTGTAGTTCGCAACAAGCGCGGAATTCCCGCGGTTGCGGCATCCACCAAGCTGTGACAGGAATCTCCTCTGGAAATCAAACGCGCAGGTTCACCATCTTCCACCAAAGGTACTGCCGATAGATTACGGGCACGGTGCGATCAGTTGGCCGTCTTGGGTTTGCCGGCGGTTTGGGCCTGCTGGGCCTCGAACATGGCCTGAAAATTGACTTCGGTCAGCAAGATCGGCGGAAAGCCGGCGCGGGTGCAGATGTCCGATACGATCGCCCGCAGGTAGGGATAAATCATCTGCGGACAGACGACACTCAGAATTCCCTGCATCTGCTCCTCAGGTACGTTGCGGATCTCGAAGATGCCGGCCTGCTCGGCTTCAACCAGGAACAATTTTCGTTCCTTGATCTTGGCGGTCACGGTAGCGGTGAGAGTGACTTCATAGATGCCCTCACTGATCTTGGAGGCGGCCATCGAAAGTTCGATGTCAATCTGGGGCGGGTGCTGTTCGAGCAGGATAGCCGGAGAGTTGGGCTGCTCCAGCGACAGATCTTTCAAATACATGCGCTGGATTTGGAAAACCGGAGTGGGGACTGGGTTGGTCATGAGAGTGGAATTTGGGTGAGAGGTGAGTGGTTCGGTTTTGCCGTGGGAATCGTTGCCCGTCCGGCATTGCAGAGCCGCGATGCGGCGCGCACGCGATCACTGAAACGCGCCGATTCCTTTTTGACAAGAAAGGGCTGGGTGAATTCCAGATTTCAATCGCGCAACACGGCAATCTGCCCGTGATGATCTCATCGTTGCCACCCGACCGAGCCGACGGGATTGGATGGGGATGAGTTAATAACTGAGAGTCGAGAGCGGAGAACCAACCCGCTGTCAGGGTGCGCATGAGTGTGTTTGTCGTCCGGGCGTTCGATCAGATGCGCGAAGTGTTGTCTGGTTCAAAGGAGCTCGCGCTCGAACTAAAAAAGCTCGAAGCGAAACTCACCGACCGGCTCGATCTGCACGAGTCGGCCATCGTCGATGTATTGCGCCGCGTGCAACGTCGAGAATATTGACCGAGTATTAGCAAATATCAGATTGCCGGTTTTCGGCGTTACTCGGTTCAGAATCATCAATCGCTGGCCATGGTAAGATCCTCACAACGAGACTGATTTGCCAACAGGTATTCTTGGATAGGGAAATAATCGCGCCTCGAATTGGCGATCAACGAGACAAACATGAATTTCTGGCCAGCACTGCCGATATACCCATAATCCACCAATAATTATGAACCAAAACGAAGCCTCCTATCCCCCGTTTCATATGAAATTGCCAGCAGCGCAGAGTCACTCGCCGATACGCCCCGAGCTGGGAAAACTCCGGATTCTTGGCGGAAAAGTAGTCACGACTCCCTCCTTCCCCACTCAATCGGTTTCCACACCCGCCACGCTGGTCAAACCAAGTGACGAGGTGTGATCAGCCAGAGATAACCTGGCCGCAGGCGCTGGATCTAAATCCGTCGCGCCGATCAAACAACGTCAGTGCATGGTTTTTTGGGGTGACGACTAACTCACGAAAGTCAGCACCACGTGGCGCGGGTGCGGGACCTTCCGGTGTTCCCACAGGAAAATTCCCTGCCAAGTGCCGAGCAGGAGTTGGCCGTCGGCGAAGGGGATGGTCTCGCTGCTGCGCGTGAGCGCCATCTTGATGTGACTGGGCATGTCATCGGGCCCTTCAAGCGTGTGCGTGAAATGTGGATCGCTCTCCGGCACGAGGCGGTCGAGCCATGCCTCCAAGTCGCGCCGGGCCGAGGAATCGGCATTCTCCATCAGCACGAGGCTGCAACTCGTGTGCTGACAAAACACCGTCGCAATGCCCTGCTTCAGTCCGCTCGCCTGCAGCGCCTGCGCGATCTCAGCAGTGATCTCGTAAGTCCCCGCTCCTCGCGTGTGAATCGTCAGCGTCTTCTGGTAAACAGCCATGCAGCGACCTTACGCCGAAACCCCGCGATGAAAAGCCCAAGCTTCTCTCATTTTTCCCCATAGCAAACCCGACGCGATTACTGATCTGGGCATTCACTCGTTTGCTTTCCCTCAGGAGAAATCATGGGCAGTTTTTCATCGTGGTATCTTGATAGGCGACCGTTAGACGCCGAAAAGCAGCGCGACTACAGCCTGCACGTTTCACCCGGCATTCCTGCCTTTGACTTCGCGTTCGTTACGGCCTTTGTGGGAGCCATCATGTCGTGGGACGTTCACTTTAAAAAAGGAGTTTGGTTGCCGCAACTGGGCTGGTGGCTGGATTGCCAGCATGGCATGCCGCGCTCGTTCGTCTCCCACGCGCACTCAGACCATATCGCGCGTCACAAAGAATCGCTGTGCACACCCGCGACCGGTCGGTTGATGCAGGAACGGTTGGGCGGTCGGCGACAAATGACCACGTTGGGCTACGGCGAAAAACACGCGTTGGCGTTTGGCTGCGAAGTCGTGCTGCATCCGGCCGGACATATCCTCGGCTCGGCGCAATTTCACGCGACCACCGAACACGGCTCACTGCTCTACACGGGAGATTTCAAACTGCGGCCCGGTCTCGCCGCCGAGCGGTGCGCTACGCCGCGTGCCGAGGTGCTCATCATGGAAACGACGTTCGGTCTGCCGCGTTATGTAATGCCGCCGACGGAAAAAATCCACGCCGACATCATTGTGTTTTGCCAGCAAGCGCTGGCCGATGGCGCGACACCGGTGCTCTATGCTTACGCTCTGGGCAAGACGCAGGAACTCGTGCAGCTATTAGGTCAGGCCGGATTGCCGATCATGCTGACCCCGGCAGCGTGGCGAATCACCAAAATCTATGAAGAGCTCGGACAAAAAATGCCACCCTATGCCGAATTCGAACCGACCCGCCACGCCGGGCACGTCGTGATCATGCCGCACCGCTCGCCACAACTCGACTGGATCAACCCCAAGCGCACCGCCGCAGTCACGGGTTGGGCGATCGATAGCAGCACGAAATATCAATACGGCTGCGATGCGGCCTTCCCGTTGTCGGACCACGCGGATTACCACGACCTGCTCGCTTTCGTCGAGCGCGTGCAGCCCAAGGTCGTCTACACGCTGCATGGTTTCGCGAAGGAGTTTGCCCGGACGCTGCGCCAGCGCGGCATTGAGGCGTGGGCCATCGGCCAAGGAAATCAGTTGGAACTTTCCTTGTAGCCCGACGCTCTCAAAGTCATTCGTTTGATCATTCTCCTGTGAAACGTCTCATAATTATCCTGGCCATGCTTGTCACCACCTCACTTTTCGCCGCGCCGTTTACGGCTTTTCGCGACGGAGAGACCTTCACTTATCGGGTGAGCTTCGCCATCTTCAGCCACGCGGGGGATATCACCATCGCCGCCAAACATGATACCGTCGACCAACAGGAAATCGTCCGTATCACGACCAACACCAAATCGCGGGGGTTCGTCCGCGGACTGTATACTTTCGATAATCACGCTGAAGTCGTCATCGATCGCACCTCCGGGCGAATGCAATCCGTGAAGGAAACCGGCACCGATCCGAAACGCAGCACCGACAGTGATTTCATTCTCGATTACCCGAACAAAGTCGCAAGCTACACCGACCGCGTGCGCCCGGAACGCAGCATGGAACTGGCGATTCCGGACGGCGATCCGGTGGATCTGATCAGCGTATTAGTACAGACGCGCGATTGGAATCTAAAGCCTGGGGAGAAGCGCGATGTCGTGGTGCAATTCGGCCGCGAATTCTACGAGCTCTCGCTCTACGCCGATCATTTCGAGGAGGTGAGCACACCACGCGGCACGTTCCAGACCCTCGTGCTGATTCCGCGCATGGAAAAAAATCCGAAAGGCCTGTTCAAGAAAGGCGGGGAAATCAAAGTCTGGATCGCGCAGGACGAGAGCCGGCTGCCCGTGAAGATGCAACTGAAGTTGAACTTCGGTTCGGCTACGCTGTTACTCAGTAAATATCAGGCGCCGGAAAAATAAGTCAGCAGGTTCGGTATTCGAGCAGGGATTTGATCGAGGGTGGTCGCCGATTTCCCCATCGGCGATAGCATCGAGGTGGAAATCGACGCCCACCTCAGGAATCACGTTCGGGCCCTCACCGTTGCAACTTCGTCGGATCGATTCGGAAACGCCATGGCTTCACCGCCCACACTGGCCCAGCGTAGTTCACCCCCACTCGCGGGCCGGCCTCGATCAACTTTCGCGGCACTTTAATACCGTAATCCTCAAGATGGAGTCCCGAAGCTGGCTCGGTCTTGGTCCCATTTAATTTCCGCCCGATTTTCAACTGTTTTGTGAGCCGACCCGGGCCGGAAATTCCCTCGAGGCCCCGGATGAGGATCGCGGCCGGATAATCTGCCGGTCCTGTCACTAAATTCAGCATCTCATGCACGCCGTAACAAAGATAAACATACCAAACTCCGCCGGTCTGATACATCACCTCGGTGCGTGGCGTGCGGCCTTTGCTCGCATGACAGGCCAGATCGCGTGCTCCATCGTAGGCTTCGACTTCGCAAATCAGATAGCCGCGCCGCTCGGACGCGTCCGAGCGAACTAACACCTTGCCCAATAGCCATCTCGCCAGAGCCACCGTCCCACGCGACTGGATTTCCTCGGGTTGAATGATCACGCCCATGGGCAAAACATGCGTAACGACGTACCAACCGGCAAGCCACGGATGGAGCGATTTTAGCTGCTGAATAAACAATGTTCACTCGGAACGAAAATAAATCCTTGCTTACCCCCGCGTCGGTCACCTTATTTCGCCCTTTGAACTTATGAAAGCCACTATTAAAACGCAGGGAAAGCAGTTCTCGGTCAGCGAGGGTGACATCCTCATCGTCAACCGCTATCCCAAGACGGAAGCCGGCTCCACCGTCGAAATTAACGAAGTCCTCGCTGCCGGCGAGGGCGAGACTTTTAAGGTCGGTACCCCCTTCCTCACTGGCGCTTCCGTCAAGGCTAAGGTCCTTGAGAACAAGCGCGGCAAGAAGGTTATCGTCTTCAAGATGCGCAAGCGCAAAGGTTCGAAGCGCAAGCGCGGCCATCGCCAAGAGCTTTCCGTCATCAAGATCGAATCCATCACCGCTTAATTTCATCCCGCCATGGCACATAAAACAGGTCAGAAATCATCCAGCAACGGCCGCGACAGCCGCTCCCAGCGTCTGGGCGTGAAGATCTTTGGCGGCGAGAAGGTTCTCGCCGGCAGCATCATCGTCCGTCAGCGCGGTTCCAAGCACCACGCCGGCACCGGCGTCGGCATCGGCCGCGACTGGACCCTCTTCGCCCTGCGCGAAGGCGTCGTCCAGTTCGACAAGGCTCACCGCAAGGTCAGCGTCGTCTAAGGCGAACTTCAGTTCACCTTCTTTCCCAAGCGCGCCACCCGGCGCGCTTTTTTATTTTTTGTGGTTCGGGAAATCGTCTGCCGTGAGCCGTCGCGACAGGCGCTTGTTGGGTTGTCGCCTTGGCGAAGTCTGGTTCCTGCCTGCCGAGGTAGCCGAAGGATTTTGTAGCCGCACTTGAGCCGAAGGCGAAAGTGCGGTGCTGGTTGGCACTATGCCGACCGCATTTTCGGACTGCGCCCTCAAATACGGCGACGGTACAATCGGTCTCCGTTGTCGATGGTGCGCTGGCCGCGCCACGGTCTCTCCGACGTCGTCGGTGGTGCGCTGGCCGCGCCACGGTCTCGTTGCGAGACAAGCTCGCAACCTACCAAGAACGACCGACCACCCCAACCAATCCGCCACAGGCCCGGACTCGCCTTCACCAGGCTTCGCCGCTGCATTGGCCTGTGGCTATGTCCACTTCCTCACTGAGCACCCCCTGAAATTCACTTTCAGCTCGTCGCCGCGAAGCAGGATTGCACGAGTTCAGAATTTTAGATTTTGTTTTGCCATGTCTGATCGGCTCACCGAACTCCAGCGCCAGCGAGCGAATATTCAAGCACAGCTTGATTGGATTAATCAGGAAATCGCCCGCGAACAGGGCATACCGCATCCGCCCTCCAAAATCGCATCCACTCCGAACAGCCTTGTGATTCCTTCGGCATTGATCGCAGACCAAGATGCCGAAGCCATCATCTCCCAATTCGGCTCGGACACAAAGAATGAAATCCAGCACGTCCGCAAAGGATGCTTCATCGCTTTCGGTGTCGCGCTCGCCCTTCTCGCCCTCGGCGTCTACGGAATCTATCTCTACTCCCGCAGCCGCCACTGAGCCGGGGCGTCTCGCCCCTCACCTCAACGCCTCACAGCGTCACGCGGATGCTAGCGTTATTCCACGATTCCCACACCGCTTCGGTGAAACGCATATAGCTCACGCCGGTTTTAAAATCGGTCAGCGTCACGGGCTTCTTGTCGCGGATGCTATCGATAAAATCAGCCTCCACCCGCCAGCTACCGCGCTTCGCCAGCGCCACTTCGAGCTGTCGTTCTGCTTTGCCGGCCTCGGCGAGCCACAATTGATCGCGGGCGAGATCGAGACGCAGGCCGGCCCTGCTGCCGTTGAGCCGAATTTCGCTCTGCGGCGCCGTGGTTTCCACTCCGCTAAAATGTCCGATCAACCGGCAACCATCCATGTACAAACCAAGCACGCCCAAACTTTCCGGGATGACGGTGGGTTGCAGCAAACCCTCGGCATCCTTCCGTTCCTTGGTGAAAACACTCGCAGACGAGACCAACGACATCGGCTCCCGCTGGAGCCAGCGCAAAATCATTTCGTAATAAACCCCGAGGAAGAGCGTGTTCTTGCCACTCCGGGCGTAATCCTGCCGCCAACTCATCGGAGCGGAGCCATCGGCGAAAGCTCCATTGGTCGAGAGCATCACGACTTCACGCAAAGTTCCCAAGGCACCCGTGGCCAATAGATCCTTGATGGTCTCATCGAACGGCAGCGACATCGGAGCCGGTACGATTTGGGTGACGAGCGTCGGATGAAGTTTAGCCTCAGCCAGCATCAATTCCGCCTCGGCCATATTCCGCGCCATACGGGCTTCGGTCAGCACATGTTTGCCCGCGCGCAGCGCGGCCACCGTGATCTTCGCGTGCAAATTCGGCCACGTGCCGATGCAGATCGCGTCAATCTCCGGCGACTCCACAATTTCCTGCCAGCTCGCCGTCACTTGGGGGATGCCAAATTCGGCCGCGACTTTCTCGCTTGAAGTGCGCGAACGGTTGCAGACCGCCACGACTTCGACCCCCTTGATCGCCTTAAAGCCTGGAATATGTTTGGCCCGGGTATTGTTCCCGGCCCCAATTATTCCCATGCGCAACGATGGCCTCATGGGGTGGCGGTGGTTTCCGTTTTGCTTCCGGTTTGATCCAACGAAAGTTGTTCCTCTTCGGTTTCATCCAAGCCCATGGCCGAATCGCCTGTGGTGGTGGGCTGATTCGCCGCTTGCAGCCACGTGTCAATCTGCCGGGGAGAAAGCACATCGGAGGCAGGCAATTCGTCGAGCGACTTGATGCCGACAAATTCCAAAAATGCATCCGTGGTGCCGTATTGAATCGGTCGCCCCGGCAGATCCGCGCGGCCCACGACGTAAACCAAATCGCGTTCCAACAGCTTGGTGATTCCGGCATCAGCCGACACCCCGCGAATCTGCTCAATCTCAGCGCGAGTAACCGGTTGCCGATAGGAGATCACGGCCAACGTTTCCAAAGCCGACGCGCTTAGGCGGACCGGGGGCGGTTCATTGCGCAGCAAACGCACCCAGCGGGCAAAGCGCGGATGCGTCACCAAACGCCAGCCCGTCGATCCTTCCACCAGCAGCACTTCACTCCCCGAAGCCTGCAATTCGAGCGTAATGGTATCCATCGCCTCACGGATTTGGGCGGAAGTGATGAGCGACGGGACATCGCGGTACATTTCGTCGTCCTCCATCGGCTCGGGCGCGATGACCTCTCCAGTATCACCCGGGGTAGCGACCGATACTTCGGCGGCTGGCACCTCACCGGGAGGAGCCTCACCTGGCGGCACATCAGTCTCGCTCACTTCCGTGAGGGGAAGAGCCGTGGCCTGTTCATGAAACCGGGTAATTGCGGTATGGATATCCTTCACCGAGAGCGGACTGCCCGAGGCGAAAAGCATCACTTTCAACACGCGCTTAAGATCAAATGCCATGCACGGTCAGTGATGCGGTCGGTCACGCGCGTAGCAATCCCGAAAATTTGGATAGGCGTTGCCACAGGCCCATGCCGCGCCGAAGCCCAGCGAAGGCGCGTCCGGGTCTGCGGGATTTGTCGGTCGGCGTTCTTCGTAGGTTGCGAGCTTGTCTCGTTCTGCTGGCCAGCAGAATGGCCGTGGCGCGACGAGCGCGCCACCTACCACAGAATTCGAACCCTCGGCAGGCCGAGACCCCTGCCGCTACTCCGAACTCATTTTCAATCCCAGAAATTAAGGCGTTATTCGCGCTGGATGCCGGACGCACCCCAGTCTATTTGTTTTCCCACTATGACCTGGGAACGTTTCAAGTCTCACCACTCCACCCACCCGAAGCTCGGCTTCTCTCTCGACCTGAGCCGCCTGCCTTTCCCGGCCGATTTCAGCAGCCAAATGGCTCCGGCCCTGCAACAGGCTTTCGCCGACATGGCTGCCCTCGAGAAAGGCGCCATCGCGAATCCCGACGAGAAGCGCATGGTCGGCCACTATTGGCTCCGCGCCCCGCAACTCGCCCCGACCCCGGAATTAACCAAAGCCATCGCTGACACGCTCACCGCCATCAAGGATTTCGCCACCAAGATTCATAAAGGCGAACTCACCGCGCCCGGTGCTTTGAAATTCAAGGAAGTCCTCGTCATTGGCATCGGGGGCTCCGCCCTCGGGCCCCAATTCGTCGCCCATGCCCTCGGCCGCCCCGGCGGTCGCAAGGATAAAATGCGCGTCAACTTCTTCGACAACACCGACCCGGATGGCATGGACTACGTCTTGGCCGAACTCGGCAATAAGTTAAAACAAACCTTGGTCCTCGTCATTTCCAAATCGGGCGGCACCGCCGAAACCCGCAACGGCATGCTCGAAGCCACCGCGGTTTTCAAGGCCGCCGGACTCGATTACACGAAGCATTTTGTCGCGGTGACGGGTGAAAACTCCAAACTCGACCAAGTCGCGCTCAAGGAAGGCTGGCTCGCGCGTTTCCCGATGTGGGATTGGGTCGGCGGTCGCACCTCCGAACTGTGCGTCGTGGGCCTGCTGCCCGCCGCCCTCCAAGGCATCAAGATCGATCAGATGCTCGCCGGCGCCGCCGCGATGGACGAAGTCACCCGCAAACCCTCGCTCAAGGACAACCCCGCCGCGCAACTCGCGCTCGCCTGGTATTGGGCCTGCGATGGCAAGGGCACGAAGGACATGGTCGTCTTGCCCTACAAGGATCGCCTGCTCCTTTTCTCCCGCTATCTCCAACAGCTCGTCATGGAATCGCTCGGCAAGGAACTCGATCTCAAGGGCAACGTCGTCAGCCAAGGCATCGCGGTCTATGGCAACAAAGGTTCCACCGACCAGCATGCCTACGTGCAGCAGCTCCGCGAAGGCGTGAATAATTTCTTCGTCACCTTCATCGAAGTCCTCAAAGACCGCGCCGGAATTTCCATGGACGTCGAGCCCGGCATCACCAGCGGCGACTACCTCCAAGGGTTTCTCCTCGGTACCCGCGACGCCCTCACAGAGAAAAATCGCCACTCGATCACGATTACGATCAACGAAGTTTCGCCCAAATCAGTGGGCATACTCATCGCCCTCTATGAACGCGCCGTCGGTTTTTATGCGTCGCTCGTCGGCATCAACGCCTACCACCAGCCCGGGGTCGAAGCCGGCAAGAAAGCCGCAGGCGGGATCATCGCGTTGCAGCAGAAAATCGTCGCCGCCCTGAAGACGGCCCCCGGCACCGCCTTCACGTCCGAGTCACTCGCCGCCAAACTCGGGGCATCCGAAAGCACCGAGGCCGTTTACAAAATTCTGGAGCATCTCGCGGCCAATCCCGGCAAGGGCGTCGTAAAAACCGCCCGCAAACCGTGGTATGAATCCACCTATACCGGCTAACTAAAAATCAACTCAGTCGGTGCTGATGTTGCCTCGAGTAGCAGCAGGCGCTTGCCGGGCCGTAGCCTTAGCGAAGGCTGGTCTCGGCCTGCGACGGGCAGGATTGGGTAGCCGAATTTGAGGCGCAGCCGAAAATGCGGTTCCACTTCGACCGCCTTGTGGCTTCTCTCCAATGCGACAACCAACCGCCTATGGATTTGATCGGTAGATTTGATCACGTAGGTTGCGAGCTCGTCTCGCAACCTAGCGCGATCAGCGGCCCCCATACCGACAGGCCATATACCAGCCTTCGCCATGGCTACGGCCCGGAGCGCCGGTCGCTACTTCACCCCGCCAGCCGCCGCCCAACCCCATCATCAGCCACACCGATTTTTCTCAAAAACTGAGGCTGGACAAAACGCCAAATCCAGCTCTCCTTTTCTCAACCCGGGTGCCATCCCTTGGTGCATTGTATACCCTCTGGGTATACTGGCCCGCCCAAGAGCCGAGAGGCTGTATGGTAGTGAGTACCCGGGCCCCTTTTCTTTCACCTCATTTTCCTCCTGATTCCCCATGGCGACGTATCGCAAAATTATTGTGGCTCTCTCCCTGACAGCGCTCGCCGTGATTGGTCTCTCCGGCTGCGCCACCGATCCAAAAGAATCTTCGATTCCGTGGAGCCGCCCCGCCACCTGGGAAAATCAAATTCCTGGCATGACCGGTGGCCGCTAATTCGCCCTGCAGTTAATATATGCCTGCGACCGAGGAGAACACCTCCCTCAAGCCGCAGCCCGGCCATCTCTACGTCGTAGCGACCCCCATCGGCAACCTCGCCGATCTCACGGATCGAGCCCGCGCCATTTTGGGCGGCGTCGATATCGTCGCCTGCGAAGATACCCGCACCACCGGCTCGATGCTCGTGCGCCTCGGTCTGCGCAAAGATCTCTTCGCCTACCACGACCACAACGAAACCGAAGCCGCCGAACAACTCGCCGAGCAAATCGCCCAAGGCCGCTCAGTCGCAGTCGTGAGTGATGCCGGCACTCCCGGCCTGAGTGATCCGGGCTTCCGCATCGTGCGCGCCTGTCGCCGCCGTCAACTCCCCGTCATTCCCGTGCCCGGCCCGAGCGCCTTGATCACGGTGCTCTCCGCCGCTGGTTTGCCGACAAATGGATTTTTATTCGCCGGATTTCTGCCGCCCAAGACCGCCGCCCGCACTGCATTTCTCCAGAAATATCACGACTTCGACTACACGCTCGCGCTCTACGAAAGCTGCCACCGCATCGACAAATTCGCCAAGGAGATCGTCGAAGTCCTCGGCCCTGACCGCGTCATTTGCATCGCGAAGGAAGTCACCAAAATCCACGAGACCTTCCTCGTCGGCCTCTCCGCCGAGGTCCTGGCCCGCTTGGAGAAAATGAGTTTGAAAGGCGAGTTCGTCGTCCTGATCGCCCCGAAGGATTTCACCCCGTAAGCAAGGATCATGCAGTGGGTGGGCGGCGGTTTCCACACCGACGCTCTGTCGCCCGATCTGGATCGGCCTTCGCGCCCGGCCTATAGCCCGACAAGAATCAGCGACCACCTTGTCCCAGTTGCTATTTCATTTTGGACTTTAGGTAGGGCGGGACCGCTGGGCCCGCCGCGAGAAATTATCGGCGCGCCCAGCCGCCGAGGCGATGCACTCGTCACGGTCGCGCCCTACCCCCTGAAGTCCCCCAGCGAACCGGAATTGATATTACAGTTTGCTTATGCGCATTCGGAAAACCGCATTCAACCGCATGCGCCCGGCAGAAGGATTGCCCACAGAACGCAGAAGTTGAGCCACAGAGAGGCACAAGAATCCGCCAGCATCGCCACTCTCCAGGCACCTACATGTCGTCCGAAGCCTTGGCGAAGGATGATAGGCGCGCGGAAAACATCCCTCCGCACGACAAATATCTCTTTGTGCCTTTTCGTGGCTAAAAATTGCTTGGGCTGGGTTTTTGTTGCGACGATACGTCAACACAGGCTTCGTGGTGACATGTCCTGCGTCGCCATCATCGATATCGGCAGCAACTCCATCAAGGTGCTGGTGGCTGCACGCGACGTCGCCGGCCAGTTGACGGTTCTTAAATCCCACACCATCGATGCGCGCATCAGCGCCGGGATCAGCCACGCCGAACCCGTCCTCAGCGAAGAGGGCATGACTCAAGGCGTCGCCGCCATTCAGGAATTGCTCGCCGACTCCGCCAGCCTCTCACCCGTCCGCGCCCAACTCGTCGCCACCAGTGCCGTGCGCGATGCCCGCAATGGCCGGGACTTCGCCGACCGTGTGCGTCGCGCCACCGGATTTGAAATCCGCATTCTCTCCGGCGACGAGGAAGCCAACGCCATCGGCCGCGGCCTCACTTGCGATCCCGCCCTCGCCAGCCTGAAAAACTTCTACGTCTTCGATCTGGGTGGCGGCAGTCTCGAATGTCTCGCATTCGCTGAGCGCAAAATCCAAGAAGCCATCAGCCTCCAGCTCGGCTGCGTGCGGCTTACCGAAAAATTCGTCGCCGATTCCACCGGCCCCTTCCTTCCCGAAGCCCGCAAACGGATCATGGCCCACACACGACTCGCCGTCGCCGAAAGCGGTTTCCGCTTCGATCTCCCCTGCCCCTCCGCCGTCGCGACCGGCGGCACCGCCTCGACCGTCCGCGCCATCCACGGTGCCCGCACCGGCCAGCCCATCGAGCAAACGCCGACACTCATTACGGTGCAGCATCTCCGCGAACTGCTGGATCAACTCGCTCCGCTCACCTTGGAGCAGCGCAAGCAAATCCCCGGCATGCCCGCCGCCCGCGCTGATATTTTCCCCACCGCCCTCGCCACGGTGATAGCCTTGGCCGAGACCGGCGGACTCACCGCCTTTCATCATTCGTTCTACAACCTCCGCTACGGCCTCGCGGCTGATCTGCTGGAAACCCTGTAGGGCCGTCGCTTGCCGACGTGCCGCCTACTCAATAATGGCACGGCAAGTGGCAAGTCACAGAATTCACACCGCGGATTACGCGGATAATACGGATAGAAACCAAGGCATGGATCGGGATCAGGCTGTCTGTTTTTATCGCATCCCAAATCCGCGCCATCCGCGTTATCCGCGGAAAATTAATTGGAGAGGAGTGAGGCCTCTACTTCTTCCGCAATTCCTTCAGCAGCTTCGTGAAATCCTTCGGCAAGGGCGCGCGCAGATCCATCGGTTTCTTCGTCACCGGATGCGTGAAAATCAAATGTTCCGCATGCAACATCACGCGCTCAGGCTTCGGGTGCTTGGGCACCGGCTTCCAACCGTAAGTCGCATCACCCAGCAAGGGATGGCCGATTGATTTCATGTGCACCCGGATCTGATGGGTTCGCCCCGTATGAATCAGGCAACGCACCAGCGCGGCTTTCCCCGGAAAAACTTCCAACACCGTCCAATCCGTCTTCGATGGTCGCCCGCCCTCGCCGGTGGTCATGCGATGACGATGCACGGGATGACGGCTGATCGCCGCATCGATTTTGCCCGACGCCGTCCGCGGCACGCCGGACACCAAGGCGACGTATTCCTTCACGAGTGAACGCTCCGCAAATTGGTCGGACAACGCGCGGTGCGCCTCATCGGTCTTCGCCACCACGATCAACCCGGTCGTATCTTTGTCGATCCGATGCACGATGCCCGGACGCTCCACTCCGCCGATCCCGCTCAACTGCCCGGCGCAATGCGCCAGCAATGCATGCACCATCGTATCCTCGCCCGTACCCACGCCCGGATGCACCACCATGCCGGCAGATTTGTTCAACACGATCAGATGCTTGTCCTCGAAAATCACCTCGAGCGGAATATCCACCGCCTTCAGCTCAGTCTGCACGACCTCCGGCAAAGTAAACTCGATGGTCTGCCCCGGACGCACCTCATCGCTCTGCCCGATCACCTTGCCGTCCACCTTCACGAGGCCCGCTTCCAAAGCCCGTTGAAACGCCACGCGACTATGCACCGGGAAAACCCGGGCCAGCACTTTGTCGGCGCGTTCGCGGCGTGAGCCCTCAGGAAAAATGTAAGAAGTAAGTTCCAAGTGAGCGAATGGTGCAGGACAACCCGTCGCCCGCAATAGACAATCCACGATCCACAGAGTTTGCCCGCGAATCACGCGAATCGAGGCGAATTCAGAGGTGGGGCGTGTTGTCCGTAACCCTATTCCTACGTTTCGCCCGAACTGGAGCCGCGCCGCCCTCGGCGCGGAAAAGCCCCCGACACGCGGCGAGGGCGCCGCGTCTCCATTCAAGGCCTATCAAAACAAAA